>Ga0055476_10000196_pt1 | contig 15066 bp, 12 predicted proteins | sample Muzzi_CordC_D2_FD_57682 | JGI IMG/M metagenome (GOLD analysis project Ga0055476, IMG submission 57682) | Wetland microbial communities from San Francisco Bay, California, USA, that impact long-term carbon sequestration - Muzzi_CordC_D2 | ecosystem: Environmental > Aquatic > Marine > Wetlands ... | reverse complement strand
TTTCGGTGGCACCGACGCGGGCTGCGTCGCGGGTCTCGTCAAGGTGAAGCCCACTGGTGTCGGAGCCATCGGCGGCGCGACGTCGCTCACGGTCATGACACCCGGCGGCGCGACGGCCCCGAACATCGCAGTCGTGAAGATGGGCACGTCTCCGCTGGGAACCATCACCCTCGCGGCACCGGCTCTTACGGGAGCCATTCCGACCAACATGGCGACCAGCCAGGCGGCTCCGTGGACGACGGGCAAGATCGTCGTCTCCATGCCCGCAGTCGGCGAGAAGTTCACGATCTCGGGCAAGGACTCGCGCACGCTCGGCGGCCGGGGCACCATCCAGATGGTCTCCTCCTCCTTGAGCAAACGAGCGGCATCCGGTCCGAACGCGAACCGCGGCTGGGTCCAGCTGGAGCTGGGTCATGCCTTCCCGAACGGCGTGCCGGCGATGTCGCCCTCGCTTCTGGCGGCCGCGGGTGGCCTCATCCTGCTCGTGGGTGGTTACGTCGCGCGGCGACGGCTCAACTCGTAGCCCGAGGCTGAGCTGAAGTTCGTCAACAGGCCGGGGCGGATCGATTCACGTCGATCCGCCCCGGTTTCGTTTCTTCCGAACGCCGCCATTGCTTCCGGACGGTGCATCGCCATCGGCCTGGTGATGGGGCTCTTGCTGGCATGTGTATCGAGCGCCCCGTCTCCACACCCCGACCTCGCTCCCGTCTGGCGGGACTTCCTCAAACTGCCGAACGAGCGAGCGCTCGCGATCGCGGGTGACCCCGCGCGCGATCGCTGGGTCACCGGGGCAGCGGGGGGCCACGCGACACGCGAGCGAGCCGAGGACGAGGCACTCGCCCAATGCCGCATGCGCCGGGCCGCCCGACGTATGCAGGCCGATTGCGTCCTCTATGCGGTCGGGGCGGAGATCGTGTGGCGTCGCCGCTGAAGCCCCTCGGCTGGCCTCAGCCGTTCGGTTCCCCGGGCCCTTGCGGTTCCTCCCGCACCTTCTTCCGTGCCGCCTCCGAGAGCGTCGACTGGGCCAGCCAGGCCTCGGCGGCCGCTTCGTCGAGGTACCGCCACACGCGCGCCACCTTGATCAACACGATCTCGCGTTCATTCTCGTTCGTGATTCGCTCCGCCCACCGGATCGCGTCGGTGGGCGCATCGGCGGCGATCAAACGCGCATAGGCGGGGTAGGCCGGGGCCAGCCACGCCCCGGGTTCGCCGACGGCTTGCGATTCCAGCCATTTCGTCGCCGCCTCGCGATCCGTCCTTGCCCACAGCCCGAACGTGGCCCGCACTGCGAGATTTCGCTCGTAGCCCGGTGGTGCGGTCGACAACCACTCCATCGCAGCCGGCCCATCGTCGAGCACCCAGTTCCGCGCGATCAAGCTGCGCATGTTGTCTCCGAAGGGGCCGAGACAGTGGGCGTCACACAAGCGAACGCCGGCCGCGATGTCGATTTGCGACAGCAGGTCCGCCAGTCGGCGAAACAGCGCCAACTTGTAGACTCTCTCGTCGTCCGGGATCGACTCGGCCCAACGGATCACCGATTCGGCCCCCTGCACCTCGACTCCGGTGCGAATGTACGCCGCGATCGCTCGCTGGCGGATCACACCCGCAGGGAGGTCCGCGATGAAGCGCCTGAGTTCGGGAGGGTCATCGACCCCGTACCAACCGCGAACCACCGCGATCGGAATGATCCGCTCGAAGATCGGGGCGTCCGCCGTCCACTCCCAGGTGACGTCCACCGCAGCCCGTGGATCCGCTTCGGCCCAGGTCTCGAGCGCGGCGAAGACGGCGACTTCGCGGTACCCCGGCGGCGACGCCTCCTTGGCCCAGCGCGTGGCTTCCTCGCCCTGGTGCGTCGCCCAAAAATGCAGCAGCAGCTCGAGTTCGGTGCCGCGCGAGTCGAGTTTCAAGTCGGAGAGGACCGACTTCACCGCTGGAACGGCATCGGGACCCAGCGTCGGCAGCAGGGTCGCCAGCCTTCGCGCTCGCGAATAGATGTCCTCGTCTCGGTAGATGTCGGTAAGAGCTTCCACTACCAAGTCGTTGAGCGTCTCGGCAGCGGGTAATTCCGTTTCGACGGGCTCGGAGACGACACCCTCCGAAGGCGGCGCCGCGTCGCACGCCACGATCCCCAAGATCGCGAGAGCCGCGAAAGGCCATGTGGAGCGGGGTATCTTCTTCATGGGCCCCAAGATAACGAAACATTCGGTCGAACTTCAAAACCCGGATGGCGTCGGCTCGGTGCCCGACGCCTGACCGCGGCGCGGCTGCGAGATACAGTCGGCAGCGAACGGAACGAGCACGGAGCCTGACCGGTTGGATACGCGATTCGCGCTGCTGCTCGCCTGCTTCTTCCTGTCGGGCTTCGCCGCACTCCTCTACCAGACCGCCTGGACGCGCGAGCTCTCTTTCGTCTTTGGTACTTCGGAACTCGCGGTAGCGGCGGTTCTCGCGGCCTACATGGGTGGTCTGGCGTTGGGCGCAGCCGCGGCGGCGCGCATTGCACACCGGCTTCGGCGCCCGGTGCTGGCCTATGGCGTACTCGAGCTCGCGATCGCGGTCTCGGCTCTGTCGGTGCCGCTCGGCATCCGGCTCATCAACTCGCTGTACGTCGGCCTGCTGGGCGGCGGCAGTGCGCTCCCCGAAGACGGCGCGATGGCCGCCACCCTGTTCCAGGTGGGCGCCGCGTTCGCGGTGCTGCTGCCCCCGACGGCCTTCATGGGCGCGACACTGCCCCTGTTGGCCCGCCACGCCGTGCGCAGCGACGCAGAGATCGGCTCGCGGGTCGGCATGCTCTATGCGGTGAATACGGCCGGGGCCATCGCGGGCACGGTCTGCGCGGCCTTCTGGCTGATGCCCGAGCTGGGATTGCGACATACCGTATGGGTTGGAGCGGCGTTCAACGGCCTCGTCTTCGTCCTGGCCGCCTGGCTCGCCCGGCACCAGTCGAATCTCGCGCGCCCGGCCGCGCCCGTCGCAGAGACGGCGACTTTCGCGGCTGCCGCGACCTGGATCCTGCCGGCCATTGCGCTGTCGGGCGCGGTCTCGTTCGCCTACGAGGTGCTCTGGACGCGCCTGCTCGGGCAACTGCTCGGTGCGAGCCTGGCCGCGTTCGCGAGCATGCTCGCGAGCTTCCTGCTGGGCATCGCGCTCGGGAGCGCGTTCGCGGCGCGGGTGGCGCGCAGTCGCGAGCGCGCGGCGGTCGGCTTCGGAGTGGCTCAGCTCGGGATTGCGTTTGCCTCCTGTGGGGCCTTCCTGCTCGCCGATCGGCTGCCGGAACTCGCCCATCGGCTCGGAGCCGGTCCGGGGGCGCCTCTCGCGGGCGCGGGGGTCGCAGCCGCCGCGCTGCTGCCGATCACGCTGTGCATCGGCACCACCTTCCCGTTCGCCGTGCGCCTGCTCGCATGCTCTCCCGAGCAGGCTGCCGCAGCAACGGCCCGGGTGTACGCGTGGAACACCGTGGGCGCCATCGTGGGCGCCCTGAGCGCCGGCTTCCTGATGCTGCCGCGCCTCGGCTTCGCGGGGACGGTGATCGCCGGCGTCGCGGCGAATCTCGCGCTCGCGACCGTCGCAGCGCTGGCGATTCAGCCGAGGCGCAAGGTCGTCGCCGCGGTCGCCGTCGCGGCCGCCGTGGTGCTGTTCGTCGCCCCCCCGCAGCCGCCGTGGACCCTGTTGCGCACGTCGCCGCTGACCGGCCACACGGATCGCAGCGAGATCCTCTACACCGGCGTCGGTCGGTCGTGCAGTGTGGTGCTGTTCGATCACGGCAGCAATTTCCGCCTCACCTCGAACGGGCTGCCGGAGTCGAGGATCGACCGCAGCGGAATCTTCCCCCAGGCCACGCTCGCGCGCTGGCTGGGCCTGCTTCCTACAGTTCTGCGTCCCGAGGCGCGAGCCGTGCTCGTCATCGGACTCGGAGGTGGCGTCGCGATCGAGTCCATTGCGTCGACGGTCGAGTCGATCGACGTCATCGAGCTCGAGCGGGAAATCTTGACGGCCAACCAGATCGTTGCCGGCATGCGGGCGATCGATCCGCTGGCGCGTCGTGCCGTCCGTGTGCACGTCGGCGATGCTCGTGGCTCACTGCAGCTCAGCCACAAGCGTTACGATGCCATCGTCTCACAGCCCTCGCATCCGTGGACCGCGGGCGCCTCCCACCTCTATACCCGCGAGTTCTTCAGGATGGTGCGCTCACGGCTCGAGCGCGACGGCGTCTTCGTGCAGTGGATCGGGCTCCGCTTCGTCGACGAGGCGTTGCTGCGGTCGCTTGCGGCGACGCTCACCGACGTATTCGAGCATGTCGAGATCTATCAGCCGGGAGCCGCCAACGGCCTGCTCTTCGCGGCGTCGGCCGCACCGCTCGATTCCATCGCGAACGCGCGCAAGGCCCTCCGCGCCAACCCCGGCGACGTCGGTCGCTTCGGAGTTCATCGCGTCGAAGATTTCGCCGTCATGCGTGTGCTCGATGACGCGGGAGTACGGGCGCTCGCTCTCGACGCCGAGTTGAACACGGACGATCACAATCTGCTCGCGTCACGCGCAGCACGCGTCGGAGATGCGGCCCTCGACGGAGCCCGTGTCCACTCGCTGTGGCGGAACCACGATCCCCTGATCGAGGACATCGACGGACTCGATCGCTCGGCCCTGATTCGCAAGCTCGTCGCCGCGCAGTCGCACGAGCGCGCAACCGACCTGGCGGCCTCCGCCGGGGGAGCGCTCGAAGAGTCCGGGCTCGGCTGGGTCGAACTCGGACTCGGCCGACCGGCCCGAGCGGCTCGCCACTTCGCCAGAGCCCTCGAATTGGCACCCGACTCCCGCGACGCCCGGGTCGGACTGGTGGCCAGCCGACCGCTCGACTTCGTACAGGGGAGACCGGTCGCGGGCGTTTCGGAGACGGATCTCGATGAACGCACCTCGGCGCTGATCGCGGGCTGGCGCTACGCCGCGGCGGACGATCTGGACGACCTGGCCGCACTCGACCCGGAGCTGCGCGGCATCGGCCCCGGAGAGCCGCTGTTCGAGGATGCCTCCCGCTTACGGATCCGCTGGCGGCTCGCCGGCGACGATCCGGACGGCGCAGCGGAAGCCCTGAGCATCGTCGAAACCCTGCTTTCGCGAAAATGGACCGCGAATGACGCCCTGCTGCGCGCCCGCGCGGCAATCGCCGCCCTTCGGCCTGCGGCGGCGTGGGGATCGCTGATTCGAGTCGCCGAACTCAGACCGAGCGCCCGGAGAGACGATCTCGTCGCGAGCGTGCTCGAGATCGCGGAGGAACTGCCGAACGAGGCTGCACGGGACGTGCGCGAGCGTTTGCAAGCCGGCGGCACGGCGAGCCGAGCAGCCCCGCACTGAGCGGGGCGGGTGACGTCAGCTCGCTCCCGCCCCGCTCTCGGTATCGAGGTGGCCGATCCAGTTCTCGGCGGCGGCGCGCGTCGAGTCGTGCTGCATCGCCTGCATGAAGGACGTACGCGCGCGGTCGATCTGGGCGTCGTTGTACAGCGTGATGCCGAGCAGGAGTGCGGCGTTGCCGGGATTCTTCAGGCCGCCCTTTCGGATCGCCTTCTCGAGCAGCACCGAGGCCTCTTCCCAGCTCTCTCGTTGCATGTAGACCTGCCCCAGTCGCACGTACAGGTTCCCGTCGTCGGCGAGCTCCGCGGCCTTTCGAAGCGGCGGGATCGACCGTTCGTACTCGCGGGCGGCGATCCAGCTGTTCGCGAGCAGCTCGTACGATTCGCTGTCCTTCTCCATCGAGCCGTCTTCGAGCGCCTGCTCGATGACCCTGGCCGCCGGATAGGGGAGATCGTGGTAGAGGTAGGAGCGCGCCAGTCGCCGCAGCTCCTTGTCCTCCGTCAGGAAGCCCTGCGCGTAGGCGACCTGCTGCACGGCCAGCGACCTTCGGTAGTCCTCCTTGGCGCCGTAGATCAGCGAGAGCTGCACCCAATACTGCTTCTTCGGGAAGCGCAGCACGAGCTCCTCGAGGACGCGCGCGGCTTTCTCGTGGTCTTCGCCACGGGAATACAGCGCGGCCAGCAGCCGCAACCAGGCTTCACGGGGTTCGGGGCTGAGATCGTTCGCCTTCTTCGCGTTGACGATCGCCTCGTCGAACTCCTCGAGCTGGTAGTACGCGATGCCCATCAAGTAGTAGCCGAGCGGGTCCGGGTTCTCGGCGTAGACCAGCCACTCCTCGAGCCAATCGATCGCCTGCTGCCATTCCTGGATCGACGCGTAGAGCTGCGCGATGTAGAAGCGCACCTTGGCCTCGTCCTTGATCGGCAACATCTCCAGCTCGAGCACCTTCTTGAAGTTCGCGATCGCTTCTTCGGTTTCACCCGCACCGTAGGAGACGTAGGCGAGCATCCGGTACACGAGCACGCGCTCGTAGCGATTGAGCCGCTTGATGTTGAGCCGGTTGAGCAGCCTCTTCGCCTCCTGCGGATCTTCTTCGTCGACGGCCTCGGCGGCGGCGGCGAGGTAGCGCGAGATTCGCTGCGACACCGGATTGCGCGCGGCCTTCTGCATCCGATCCTTCGCCAACGCTTCCCGGTCGATCTCGGGGCGAGCGGTCTCCGCCGCAGCGGCATCCCGAAGCGGAGCGAAGAGCAGCACCGGAGCGAGCAGCGAGAGCAGCAGGAGTCGCGGCGTCGGGGCGCGCATGGCCTCAGCCTCCACTCAGCTCGAAGCGAAGCCGCACCTTGACGCCGCTCCGCTCCACCGCAGCTCCGTCCACGACCTTCGGGTTGTAACGCCAGCGGCGGACCGCACGCAACGCCGCCTGATCGAAAACGGAGGGCGGGCTCGCTCCGATCACCCGCGCGTCCTGGACGGTCCCCGCCGGGCCGATCGTGAACTCGATGTCGACGTAGCCCTCGATCCCGCGCTGCCGGGCGTTGGGGGGGTACTGGGGATCGACCCGGACGAGCGGCACGACATCGCTGTCGCTGCCGCCCGCGCCGAGGTTGGTGGCCTTGCCGAGCTCGACGTCGGTATCCGCCATCGGCATGATCTCGCCGACGGCTTCGCTCGGGTTCATGTTCTTGGCGAGGTTCATTTCGGGCGGCGGCGGCGCCGCGTCGGGCTTTTCGCGCTTGGGCGGTTCGCGCTTCTTCTCCACCGGCGCGCTGTCGCGCTTGAGTCGCACGAACTCGATCCGGGGAGAAGCCCTGCCCTCCTTGAGTTCGCCCCCCACGCCGATCAGCGCTTGCATGGTCCAGAACAGGCCGAACGTCACCAGCAGCGCGATCGCGACCGCAGCGGGGAACCTCAAAGGCACTTAGTCCACCACCTCGGCTGCAAGCGAGACGTTCGACACGCCCGAAGAGCGAGCGGCGTCCATCACCTGGACGAGCAGGCCGTTCTTCGAATCCTTGTCGGCCTGGATCACCACGCTGCCCTGGGGGTTCTCGGCGTGCATCCGCTCGATATTCGCGCGCAACGCGCGCGGGTCGACCTGACGTCGGTCCATCCAGATCTGGTCGTTCGCCGTGATCGCGATCAGGATGTTGCCGCGCTCCTTGCGGGTTGCGGTGCTCGCCTGCGGACGGGTCACGTCGATGCCCGCCTCCTTGACGAACGAGGCGGTCACGATGAAGAAGATCAACATGATGAAGACGACGTCGAGCATCGGCGTCAGGTTCACCTCGCTGGCGACATCCTTCTTGGCTCGTCTTCGTCGCACGCTTCCCTCTCTAGTGCTCGAGTTCCAGCTGGTCGGACACGCGCTGCGTCTCGTCTTCCGCGAAACGTTCGAGCTGGATGCTGAACAGCATTCCGGAGAGTGCCGCCACCATGCCCGCCATGGTGGGCAAGGTCGCCTTCGAGACGCCGCCCGCCATGCCGCGAGTATTGCCGCCGCCGCCGGCCATCACGTCGAAGACCTCGATCATGCCGGTGACGGTGCCGAGCAGTCCGAGCATCGGGCAGACCGCGACCGTGGTATTGATCATGCCGAGGCCGGCGTGGAGCTTTGCGGACGCCTCCGCGACCAGCAGCCGCCGGATCTGCTGCGCGTTCCAGGTCGAGTGGTCGGCGCGGGCGTCCCAGATCTCCTGGATCCGGAGCAGCTCGCGCTTGTGCCCGCTGCGGAAGTACCAGAAGCGTTCGACCATGAGGGTCCACATCACCGCCGTCACGAACGCGATCACGAGCAGGACGTCGCCGCCCCGCTCGACGAATTCGCGTACGGCCGCGATGGCCTCAATCTCCCACATGGGTGTCCTCGGCACGCTGTGCGATCAGACCGGCGCTCTGCTCGTCGAGGATGTCGGTCACGCGGCGGGTGCTGTTGGCGAGCGTCTCGTACAGGAGCACCATCGGAATCGCGACGGTGAGGCCCAGCATCGTGGTGACCAGCGCCTCCGAGATACCGCCCGCCATCATCTTCGGATCGCCGGCGCCGAAGAGCGTGATCGCCTGGAAGGTCTGGATCATGCCGGTCACGGTTCCGAGCAGCCCGAGCAGCGGAGCCACGACCGAGACCGTCTTCACCAACCACAGGAAGCGCTCGAGACTCGATGTTTCGCGCAGCACCACCTCGTCGAGCTTGAGCTCCAGGGTCTCGGTGTCCGCGTACTCGTTGTCTTCGTAGATCTTGAGGATACGACCGAGCGGATTTCCCGTATTGGCGCGCTTGCCCTTGCGCTGGGCGCTCACCTTGCGGCTCGTGATCGAAATCGCGATCCAGCGCCAGAACCCGATGATCCCGCCGAGGACGCCGAGGACGATGATCACCGTCCCGACCGCGCCGCCCTGCTTGATGCGCTCGACGCGGCTCGGAGTGTCGACCAGCGCGTTCAGCAGCGAACCGCGCGACGGATCGACCGCGAGCTGGGCGTAGCCGCTCGTAGCAGCCTCGAAGTCGGCCACGGTGTCGAGGTACTTGCCGGGGGGTTGGCGATTCAGCTCGCGGAGAATCTGGTCGGCGGACTCCCAGAGCAGGTACTTGCCGTTCGCGATGGCGCTGAACGGGCCCGCTCGAATCACCTCCTGCCGCTCCTTCTCGCCGTCGAGGGTGAGGACATCGGCCTCGTAGCGAACGACTTTGCCCTGCTCGATGATCTCGCGGTTGAGTTCGAACCAGAGCTTCTCGAGGTCTTCGGTGGTGGGGAGCTCCTTGCTGCGGCCGAGGCGATCGAGGAGATCCTTGCGGCCGCCGAGTTGCGAGCTGGTGAGCGAGTCCCAGGTCTGCCCGGACAGGTCCGTCGACACCTGGCGCACGACGCCGAAGAGCTCGCCGAGCTCCCCGAGACGCTGCGTGAGCCGCGCCTCGGATTCCGCGATCGCGGGCTCGTTCTCGTTGTAGCGTTTCTCGAGCGCCTGGCTGATGGCTTCTTCACGCGCGAGCTCCGCGAGCGCCTGCTCGAGCAATCGCTGCTGGTCGGCCTTCGCCCGCTTGAATGCGGCCTCGCGTTCGAGATTCTCCTTGCGCTCGACGGTGAACCCCTGCTGCACCAGATCGAGCAGTTCCTGGAGCGAGGTCGGCTGCGGGGCCTCGGCGGCGGCCCGGGCCCGGGCCCTGTCGGCCTCGGTCTCCGCCGGAACCTCCGTCTTGGCCTTGGGCTCGGGCTCTTCGCTCGCTTCCTGTGCGGCTTCCTGTGCGGCTGCCGTACCGGCCGCGAACGCGAGGAGGAGGACGGTGAGTGCGACGCTGGACCGGAGCATCAGCTCTCCCCCTTGCCGGCCGCCGGCAGCGGTAGCCGGATCAAGTCCGGCGCCGCCTGTTTGCGTGCGATGCGAATTCCATCGCGGATCGCTCCGCGGTAGCGAGCGTCGAGCGGCTCCCAGGATCTCGTCTGTTGATTCCAGACTCCGGCTTCGGTTCCGTCGGGAGTCTGGTAGACGAGCGCGATCCGACCGAAGCGCAGGAAGTCCACCGTGACCTCGCGACCGCCGAGCTCGATCGTCGAGCGGTAGGCTTCGATCGTGCGCCCGTACTCGTTTTCGATCTGGTACGCCTCCATGATCCGGCGGTACTTCTCGGCACTGGTTACGTCCGATCGCGTCATCAGTATTCGAAGACTCTCGACCCGCTCGCTGCGTTCGTCGAGCAGGAACGGCAGGTCGAGCCCCACCAGCGATTCGTAGGCGTCGACCATCTTCGACATCAGCGGCATCACGCTGCGGCCGACGATTTCGACCCGGTCGAGCTGGCTCTGCAGCGACGCCAGCTCGGCGTCCTGCGATGCGATCAGCTCGCGCATCTGGCTGTTGTAGACGCGAATCGAGTCGGTCTGCTTCAGCGCCGTCCGGTACTTCGCCAGCAGCTCGTCGGTCTCGTCGCTGATCTTGTCGATGCGTTCCTGGACCTTGGCCGAATCGTCGTTCCGGGCCGCGCGATCGTCGAAGATGCCTTCGAGCGCTTCCTTCGTCGCGGGAATTTCGGCTTCCGCGGCGGCGCCCTGCGGATCGGCAGCGGCGGCGGTCGGCTCTTGCGACACGGCCAGGTTCGCGGGCAGCAGGAAAAGAACGGCGACAGCCAACAGCGGGCGCCGGAGGGCGGGGGGAGTCCCAATCATTACGTTCCCTTCTGAAATGAGCGAGATCTGGCACGTTAGACTAGTGGTTGGCGGCTGGAAGAGTCAAGAAGATCCACGGTATGAGCGCCTCGGTTGCGCAAGAATCCGCCGAGCGCCCGGGGGTCGAGGCCGCGGCTGACCGGGAGCTCCACCAGCCGCCCGCCCGTCGCAGGTCGCTTCGAGCCGGATGCGCTCGGGGCGCTCTCGACGGCTCGACGAAGTTTCCGCCACGACCGCGTCCGGAGTGGAATCCGACCGGGGTGCCGCGGCATACGGAACGATCTAGCATCCACTCGCGCGATGGCGCCATGCGCCTCACAAGAGACGGGCCACGCCACACGGAGCCGCCCGGTCGAGGAGCCGAATTCCGACGATGAAGATCGAAATCGAATTGAGCGACAAGGATCTCCGCTACTTCCGCAAATGCCTGAGGACCGTCAAGCAGGGCAAGCTGGCGACCGATGAGTCGGTCGTCCTGTCGAGCGCAGCCGATCTGATGCGCGAGGTCGTCGAAGCGGAAGCGCCCGAATTCGTACACAAGAGCTTCCACAAGCTCCAGCTGCTCGTCGACATGCTCGAGGACGATGAATGGCGGCTCACCGGCCCCGACCGCGCGCGCGTGCTCAACGTGCTCGCCTACTTCGTCGATCCCGACGACTTGATTCCCGACCGGATTCCCGGGATCGGCTACCTCGACGACGCGATCATGGTTCAACTCGTCGTGGAAGAGCTGCACAACGAAATCGAGGCCTACGAGAAGTTCTGCGAAATCCGCAAGACCAAGAGGCTCGATGCCGACGCCATCGCGAAGCACCGCAGCCAGCTCCAGGCGCGCATGCGCCGCAACCGACGCCACGAACGCAGCCGGCGACGCAGCCGACGGGGTGGGCGGGCGCCGATCGGTCTGTGGTAACGGGGCGATCCGCTCAGCGAGGCCCGCGGCCGGCGTCCATGAGCTGCAGGATACGGGCCGCGTTCTCCTCGACGGCACGGCCCGAAACGTCGACCACCCGCCAGCCGTACTGCTGGAAGATTCGCCGCGCACGGCGCGTCTCCACGAGCACCGACTCCATGTCGGCGTAGTCCGAGTACGGCACGCCGAGGCTGCGGACCCTCTCCTGCCGGACCGTCAGGATCGACTCGGGATCGATGGTCAGCCCGAACACCTTGCTCGGATCGAGCTCCACGAGCTCGGGTGGCGGAGGCACGCCCGGTACGATCGGCACATTGCCCACTTTGTAGCCGCGTTGCGCGAGATACATCGACAGCGGCGTCTTCGATGAACGCGAGATTCCCGCGAGCACCAGATCTGCGCCGACCAGGCCCGCGACATTCGCACCGTCGTCGTGTCGGACCGCGAATTCGACCGCCTCGATGCGACGGAAGTAGCCGTCCGAAATCGCGTGCAGCAGTCCCGGCTGCGAGCGCGGCCTCGCCTGCAACACCCCCGCGACCGTCGCCAGCACCGGCCCGAGCAGGTCGACCGCAGGAACACCGCGTCGCGCCGCCTCGCCCAACATGGTGCTCGCGATCTCCTCGTCGACGACGGTGAAGACGATCATCGCGCCGGCCTGCTCGGCCTCGGCGGCGATTCGCCGGATCTCGGACTCGGAGCGAACGTCACCGAAGGTCCGGAGGTCCCACTCCACCTGGAACTGCAACATCACCGCGGTCACCGCAGTGGCGGCGGTTTCCCCGGTGCCGTCCGATACGACGAACACCTTTGCAGGCGAGGCTTCCGATTCCGACACACCGGGAGGCTAAAGCTTCGGCCGGGCATTCGCGACGCTCGACCGGGCGCTTCCGACGTTGACTTGCCCCGTACGGCCCGGCACTTTCCACGCCATGCCGTACACCCCCGCAGACTTCGAGTCCAAATGGCAGGCCCATTGGCGCGAAAGCGGGGTCTTCCGCGCCGAGAACGACTCGCAGAAGCCGAAATTCTACGTGCTCGACATGTTCCCATACCCCTCCGGGGCGGGGCTCCACGTCGGCCATCCGAAGGGCTACATCGCAACCGACGTGCTGTCGCGTTACAAGCGAATGCGCGGATTCAACGTGCTGCATCCGATGGGATGGGACGCATTCGGCCTGCCGGCGGAGCAGTACGCGATCGAGACCGGAACCCATCCGCGCGATACGACCCAACGGAACATCGACAACTTCCGGCGTCAATTCCAGGCACTCGGCACGGACTACGACTGGTCGCGCGAGATCGACACGACCGACCCCGAATACGTCCGCTGGACCCAGTGGATCTTCCGAAAACTCTACGAAATGGACCTCGCCTACCTCGCCGAAGTGCCGGTGAACTGGTGCTCGGCGCTCGGCACGGTCCTCGCGAACGAGGAGGTGATCGACGGCAAGAGCGAACGTGGCGGCCACCCGGTGACCCGCATCCCGATGCGCCAGTGGATGCTCCGGATCACCCGCTACGCGGATCGCCTGATCGACGACCTCGACGGCGTCGACTGGCCCGAAGCCATCAAGAAGATGCAGCGCGACTGGATCGGGCGATCGTCGGGAGCGCGGATCGTATTCAACCTGCCCGACCACGACGGGCGACAAATCGAGGTCTTCACCACACGACCCGACACCCTGTTCGGCGCCACCTACATGGTGCTGGCCCCCGAGCACCCGCTCGTACCCGCGCTCACGACCGCCGACCGGCGCGAGAGCGTCGAAGCCTATGTGGACCAGGCGGGGCGACGCAGCGAGCGCGCGCGCCTGGCCGAGACACACGAAAAGAGCGGTGCCTTCACGGGCGCGTTCGCAGCTCACCCCGTCACCGGCGAGCGGATCCCGATCTGGATCGCCGACTACGTGCTTGCCAGCTACGGAACCGGCGCCGTGATGGCGGTTCCGGCGCACGACACCCGCGACTACGAATTCGCTCGCCGCTTCGACCTGCCGATCGTCGAAGTCGTCGCAGGTGGTGACATCGCAACCGGGGCGTTCGTCGAGGACGGCACGAACGTGAACTCCGATTTCCTCGATGGACTGCCGACGCCCGAAGCCAAGCGACGCATGACCGATTGGCTCGAAGATCACGGCTGCGGCGAGGCCACGATCAATTACAAATTGCGCGATTGGCTGTTCAGCCGTCAGCGCTACTGGGGCGAGCCCTTTCCGATCCTTCACCATCAGGACGGCTCCACGACGCTGGTGCCCGAGAGCGACCTGCCCGTGCTGCTGCCCGACCTCGATGATTTCAAACCGAGTGGAGAATTCGAGCCACCGCTCGCGCGGGCGCGCGAATGGATCGAGACCGTCGACCCGGAGACCGGAAAGAGCGTTCGGCGCGACGCGAACACGATGCCTCAATGGGCCGGGAGCTGCTGGTACTACCTGCGCTTCTGCGACCCCCGGAACACCGAAGAAGCGTGGTCGCAGCAGGCCGAGAAGTACTGGATGCCGGTGGACCTCTACGTCGGCGGCGCGGAGCACGCCGTGCTGCATCTGCTGTACTCGCGCTTCTGGCACAAAGTGCTGTTCGACCTCGGCCTCGTCCACACCGTCGAGCCGTTCCAGAAGCTGCTGAATCCGGGCATGGTCCTCGGCTACAGCTATCGCTACTACGACGACAACCCGAGCGACGCCGCGAACGCCGATGCGACCGCCTACCCGTCGAGCGAGACGCGCGCGCTCGAGGAGTCCATCGCGCACGCCGAGACCGGCGTGACGCTGAAGGCCCGCTGGGTTCGAGCCGATGAAGTCGCGTGGAGCGATGCCGGCGTGCCGATGCACCCGACCATTCCGGGACTCGTGCTCGAAGAAGTCACCGAGAAGATGTCGAAGAGCCGCGGCAACGTCGTGAATCCCGACGACGTGATCGCCGAGTACGGTACCGATTCGATGCGTTTGTACGAGATGTTCATGGGCCCGCTCGACAAGGGCGCTCCGTGGTCGACGGATTCGATTCCGGGCGTCTACCGCTTCCTGCAGCGCACCTACCGGCTCTTCATCGACGACGACGGCGACGGCGAGAAGCCGACCCCGATCGTCGAGGGCGCGGGCAACGAAGCACAGGCGCGCCTGATCGCGAAGACGATCCACGGTGTAACGGAAGACATCGAGGAGATGCAGTTCAACACCGCGATCTCGAAGTTGATGGTGTTCGTGCGCGACATCGCAAAGGAGGGCCCGCTGCCGCGTGAGGCCGCGCACAGCTTCCTGCTGCTCCTCGCCCCGTTCGCACCCCATCTCGCCGAGGAGTTGTGGCAACGGCTCGGGCACGAAGAGAGTCTCGCCCGCGAGCCCTGGCCGACCGCGGACGCCGCCTTGCTCGTCGAAGACACGCTGACGCTCGCCGTCCAGGTGAACGGCAAGCGCCGCAGCGAGATCCACGTCCCCTGCGACGCCGGCGAGGAGACGATTCGCGAAACCGCCCTCGCCGACGCGGCCGTCGTCCGACATCTCGACGGCCGCGAACCGAAGAAGGTGATCGTGGTGCCGGGCCGCCTGGTGAACATCGTCGGCTGAATTCCAGCCCTACGGAATTCGGTCGCTCGGCTCGAACGCCGGCGCCATCGCGACGGGACCGACCTTCGTCACGCCA
>Ga0055476_10000195_pt1 | contig 15070 bp, 13 predicted proteins | sample Muzzi_CordC_D2_FD_57682 | JGI IMG/M metagenome (GOLD analysis project Ga0055476, IMG submission 57682) | Wetland microbial communities from San Francisco Bay, California, USA, that impact long-term carbon sequestration - Muzzi_CordC_D2 | ecosystem: Environmental > Aquatic > Marine > Wetlands ... | reverse complement strand
GGCATCATCACGTCCAGCAGGATCACGTCGGGGCGCTCCACGGGTGCGAGCGCAACCGCCTCGGCTCCGGAACCGACGCTCACGACCTCCCAGCCGCCGATCTTCCGAGCCGCGAGTGTCGAGATCGCTCGCACGGCTTCGTCGTCGTCGACGATCATCACTTTCGCGATCTTCATCCCGGCCTCTACGACCTACCGAGCGTGGGGCCTGCACGATCCAACATTCATCCTTCCGACGAATCGGCTCCGGATCGAGTCGTCCGCTTCAGGACAGCGACCTCGCGCCGAAGTTGTTCGATCACGGGAGCGAACTCCGTGCGATTGCGGTCGCTCAACGCCGCCAGACCCTCGTGAGCTCGCAGCAACAGCATGGCGCGGGTGGGAGTGTCGAGGTCGGTCGCGGACACCGGCTCCATCTCCTTCGGAAGCGGGAGCATGCTGGGGACGATGTGATCCATGACGGCACACATGCCGAGTTCGTCGAAGAGCTCCTCGATGAAAGGCGCGACCCCCTGCAATCGGAACTCGACCCCGACCTCGTCCGCGAGCCGGCACAGCTGGTGGATGGTGCCGAGGAAGGTGCTGTCGAGCTGCGTACAGTTCGTGAGATCGAGCAGCAGGTCCACGCCTCTTTCGGCTGCCGCGGTGCATTCCAGCTGGAATGCGGCGCTCTGTGTCCAATCGCCGCGCCCGCGAATACTGAACGACACGCGTTTCGAATCGGAGCCGACCAATGTCTCGAATTCGGGCAAGTCCGAAGGCGCCGATTCGGGCATCCGTGAACTCCCGTTGTCCAGCTCCGAAACACCCGGCGCAGTCGCGAGCAGCAGCACCGTCACGTCGTCGATCAGGGGATCGCCCCGGTCCTGCAGGCCGTGGCCGTGCTGCTTCAAGGCTGCGAGATTCCAGACACCCGGCCCGAGGCCGCGTGTCAGGGCGGCGGCGATCCGACTGCAGAGGTCGCCACCGTCGTTCGGAATGCAGTCGTAGAGGCCGTCGCTGTAGAGCAGCAGCCCGTCACCCCGCGCGAGCCGGGTGCGGTACTGTGAAAACCGGGCATCGGGATCCAGCCCGAGTGCCGGGCCGGTGGGACCGAATCGTTCGATCTCGCCCTGCGGTGAGATCTTGAGAATCGATGGATGTCCGGCCGATGCGATGGCGACCTCTCCCAGCTCGGTGTCGAGCAGGCAGTACGCCGCCGTCAGGAACAGCCCCGGGGCCGGCAGCGATTCGCACAGGGAGCGATTGACCGCAGCGAGAACATCTTCCGGGGCATTCGGAGCATTCGTGCTCGGGTCGACCACTCGCAGCTGACTCCTGAAATGGACGGCCAGCATCGCGGCGCTCAAGCCGTGTCCCGCAGCATCCGCGATGAGCAACGCGACCAGTCGATCGTCGATTCGAACCACGTCGTAGAGATCGCCGCCGACGCTCTGAGTCGGGCGATAGAGCGCGTGGACATGGAAGTCGCCGAGATCCGGCGCCTCTTCCGGCAGCAGCGAACGCTGGATCGCTCCGGCCCGGAGCAGATCGGCGCGAATCGTGGCGGCCTGCTGGCGCAGCATTCGGCATGCCTCTTCGAGCTGGTCGACGTGCTCATGCAATCGCTGGTTGCTCGCGTGCAGTTCACCGACGAGCCGATCGCGCTCCTTCGTGAGGCGCCGTTGGGTGAGCGCGTTGCGGACTGCGCTGCGGACCCGTTCGGCGCCGCGAATGGGCTTCGAAATGAAATCGAAGGCTCCGAGCTGGAGCGCCTTCACCGCGCGGTCGAGTGTCCCGTGGCCGGTCAACACGATCCAGCTCGCCGTGACGCCCTGCTCTTGCGACCGTTGCATCAACGACAGTCCGTCGCCGTCCGGCATGTTGAGATCCGTAATGACGACATCGAACGACCGACGTGCCAGCGCGGCCTGCGCTTCGACGGCTCCCGCCGCCGCCTCGATCTGCATCGGCTCGTCGCCCGTGAGCATGTGCGCGAGCAATTGCCGCATGTCCTCGTCGTCATCGACGATCAGGATGTTCGCGCGCGCGTCGACGTGATTCGAGGACGTGGCAGAGCTCCTTTCGAAGGCGTTCGCCTCCTGCGGATCTCCCGCCTCGGTTGCCCGCCCGGATCGGGCGGGCTGAGTCGGTGGGCCGGTGGAGGGAGGGAGAGCCGCCGGACTGTCGATCGATACTACACCCGGCTGCGGCGGGACTCAATCCTGTGGCGCAACTGTGGGCCGATCCAGTCAGCGGGTCCGTTCGTAACGCCAGGGCGATTCGTTGATCAGCAGCCGATGGCGGGCTCCGACGGCATCGGCGCGGCTGTCGGCCCAGCCGGCGTCGCCCTGCCAGAGGGCAACGGGTCCACCATCGACCATCGCGATGCGGGTCTCGAAGAAGTCGTTGGGCGCCGCGCGGGTCGCTTCCAGCGCGGCATCGACGTCTTCGTACTGCAGCAGGCAGTTGAGAGTGACCCAGGTGGGCGGCGCGAGTTCGATCTCATTGGCGTCGCGGCGCTCGATCGCGATGGCGGGACGCATCCACTCGTGTTCCTTGATCTCCCCCCGGTCGATCGCGACCGCGCCTTTGGGCGCTGCAGCCAGGAAGAACCAGGTCAGGAAGCGCTTCGGCGTCACGGAGGGTGGGGTCCAGTGCGAATGCGGTACGAGCGCCGATTCGTCGAGCGGGAGGCCGGCCTCCTCGATGGCCTCGCGAACCGCTGCGCGGCGCGCGATCGCGATTTCGTCACCCGGATCGAGTCCGCTCCGGTCGGCGTCGTCGACGCGCCCGCCCGGGAAAACCCACATCCCGCCGAAGGCGATCCTCGAGTTTCGCCGCAGCATCAATGTCTCGATTCCCCCGTCGGTCGCGTCGCGGAGCAGCACGACCGTCGCGGCGGGAATCGGGTCCGAGCCGGGCGTTTCGCTCTTCGCCCACTGCGTCAGACGCTCTACCGTCGGATCCTTTGCCATGGCGAGAGGATAACAAGCTCAGCGAGCATCAGGAGCCGGGCGTGAAACCCGCACAGGGGCCCGCCTCACCGCCGCGACGCAGGAACAACTCCTTCAACTGCGGAGTCATCATGGGGGTCAGCAGCGGGTCCGCGCGGTGAAGCAGCCCGCCGATCAATCCCTTGACGGCGCTCCTCGAGACCGAACCCGCGACCGGCGCGACCTTCGGGTCGCTGAAGGGGCCCGTGATCGTCACGTTCGCCGCATAGCTCAGCAGGCTGCGCTTCTTCGGCGTCGGCGTCAGCTTCAGATCGTAGCGATCGGATCGCAGATCGAAACGGCCCGCAGCGCGAATCGCGGTGGTGTCGGTTTCGAACCAGAGCGTTTCGATTTCGGCGATACCCCGATTCGCCCGAATGTCTCCGAGCAGACAGCGTATCGCATCGAACTTGTCCGGAGCATTCGCGCCGAACGCCGCCTCGAGCAGATCGCCCTGCAGCATGTTGGCGTAGCTGGAACGCGCGTATCCGTCACGGACCAGGAATCGCAGATTCCCGGTCAGACTCGATCGCATTTCCCGAATCGACGAACCGCTGGCCGTGACGTCGATGTCCGCGTCCAGGGAGCCGGACAAGGACGGCTCGCGCTCGATCTGCGCCATGATTCGTCCGATCGCCACTCCCTTGCCATCGAGATTCAAATTGAACACGGGCGGAACCCGGCGCGTCTGAATCGATGCGCTCCCGCGCATCGCCCCCCCGGCGTAATTGACCTGCAGCTCCTCGACCGCCAGTCGATCCTCGGTCAGAACGAGTTCCGCCCGGAGCGAGTCGATCATCAGGTCGGCCCTGCCCGCGATCTCGTCGGCGCGAATCGAAATGCGCGCGTCGAGTTCCGGCAATCGATCGAACCGGAACGGCGCGTTCGCTCGCGACCGAGCCTCACCGGGCTCTCGAGGGCGCGCGGTCCGATCGCGCCGATTGATCCCGACGTCTTCGAGATCCAGCAGCGAGGATTCGAAGTGCGCAACCAGGGTCGGTCGTCTGCCGGGAGCGAATCCGCCCGAGATCGTGCCCATCACGATGGTATCGCCGAGGCCGAGCGAAAACGCCTCCGACTCGATCAGCTCCGCGGATCCGCGAAAGCTCCCGCTGAGCGAGACGCGCCCGACGGGCGGGAGCTCGAAATTGATGATTTCACCGATCAGCGGCAGATCATCCGCTTCGAGCGTCAGCCGGAAGACCATCTCTTCGAGGTCATCCAGGTCATCGAGGTCGCCGTCGGCGGTGACCACGAGCGGATCATCGAGATCGCCGATCCGGATCTGCACGCCCTCGAACCCGAGCTGACCGTCCGCGTCGATCAAGCGCGCCTTGGCGCGAACCGGACCGATCTCGGGCAGGCCCTCGTCGCGGAACGCGCGAATCGCCCCCAGACTCGGCGCTGTAAGCGACAGCGCGATATCGAGACCCGAGAATCCGGCGGGATCGGCGATGCCGCCTTCCGCAGTGAACTCCATCCGGTCGATGAGCCCCGAGACCGCAACCGGAAATGGCCCGGCCGCGGTCGCCAGTGCAGCCGGCGTTCCGAGACTCGCCTTCACGTCGAATTCCCGCCCGTCGATCCGACCCACTCCGGCCGCTTCGATCGGCGTATCCGGACCGCGCACCTCGAAGACGAGTTCGTCGAGGTCCAGGATCGTGTCGAGCCCCGCGTCGTTCGTGTGGAAGACGCTGACATTCTCCGCGCGCATCCGGATCGGAGACAGCGCCGGCGCGTCCTTCCGCGCCCCGTGAGCGGGCCGCAACCCCGCGTCACCCTCGGCGGCGGGCGCCTCGCGGTCGTCGATGCGGACCTCACCGTCGAAGACCGCGACCTCCCTCACATCGAAAACTCCCCGCAGCAACGGCAACAGCTGGAATTCGATCTCGACGCGTTCGAACTCGGCTCGAGCGGGCGGATCCGACAGCGAGACCTGCTCGGCCTCGACACGGATGGCGAGATCGAACTCGATTCGGACATCACCATCGATACGAAGCGGTCGCCCGATCGCGGAAGACAGTCTGTGATTCAGCGGCTCGCGCAGCCGATCGATGGGAATGAAGCGCAGCGCCACCAGGGCGAGCAGCAGCACCACTGCGGTCACGCCCAGGAAACGCAGGATCCGCACTCCCCCCCCTCCCCCGGTGGTCGGTGTCTCCAGTAGGATAGGACGAGTGCGGCGGCGAGCGACTCGCCGAGTGAAAACGGGATTTCACCCGGTGGCGGACCGAGTCGCGAGCAGGCTAGAATTCGCGGTCGCGACCCGGCGGTTGGGTCGTTTGTCCGCAGTTCGACCGCTGCAGACCCTGAAAAACGCCATCGGTGACGGCGCGCCCCTTGCGATGAGAAACGCACTCGGGCGATCTTCCCGCGCGGGCCGGGCTTGCGCCCAATTTGGTGTGGGGCCCCGATTTCCACTCGAACCGAATCGAACCCCCAGCCGGGTGGACTTCCCCGGATGATTCGACGCAGCGGCATTCCGCAAGCAAACCGGATGCACGAATCCACCCGATCGATCGGAGAACAGGCATGAGCCAGAGCGTCACCCAACCCGACTACAACTATCGGGTCGTCCGGCAGTTCAGCATCATGACGGTGGTCTGGGGAATCGTCGGCATGCTGGTCGGCGTGCTGATCGCCGCCCAGCTTGCCTGGCCGGCGCTCAACTTCGACGTCCCGTGGCTCAGCTTCGGGCGTCTTCGGCCACTGCACACCAACGCGGTGATCTTCGCCTTCGGCGGCTGCGCGCTGTTCGGTACCGCGTTCTACGTGGTGCAGCGAACCTCCCAGGTACGCCTCTTCGGCGACCGGCTTGCCGAATTCGTGTTCTGGGGCTGGCAACTGGTGATTCTCGCGGCCGCGGTGAGTCTGCCGCTCGGCTACACGACCTCGAAGGAATACGCCGAACTCGAGTGGCCGATCGACCTGCTGATAACCGTCGTCTGGGTCGCATTCGCGGTGGTGTTCTTCGGAACCATCATGAAGCGGAAGGTCGCGCACATCTACGTCGCGAACTGGTTCTACGGCGGATTCATCCTCACCGTCGCGGTGCTCCACATCGTCAACAGTCTCGAGATCCCGGTCACGCTGACGAAGTCGTATTCGGTCTTCGCCGGGCCGGTCGACGCGATGGTGCAGTGGTGGTATGGCCACAATGCGGTCGGCTTCTTCCTCACCGCCGGCTTCCTCGGCATGATGTACTACTTCGTACCAAAGCAGGCCGAACGCCCGATCTACTCGTACCGCCTGTCCGTCGTCCACTTCTGGGCGCTGATCTCGGTCTACATGTGGGCCGGGCCGCATCACCTCCACTACACCGCGCTACCCGACTGGGCCCAATCGATCGGCATGGTCTTTTCGCTGATCCTGCTCGCTCCGTCGTGGGGGGGGATGATCAACGGCGTCATGACGCTTTCGGGTGCGTGGCACAAGCTGCGCGACGACCCGGTCATCCGGTTCATGGTGGTCGCGCTGTCGTTCTATGGCATGTCGACATTCGAAGGACCGATGATGTCGATCAAGACCGTGAACTCGTTGTCGCACTACACCGACTGGACCATCGGCCACGTCCACTCGGGTGCGCTCGGCTGGGTGGCGATGATGACGATCGGATCGCTCTACTCGCTCTTCCCTCGCCTCTACGGCCGGGAAAGGATGTACAGCGATCGCCTGGTCAACCTGCACTTCTGGCTCGCGACACTGGGAGTGATCTTCTACGCCGTGTTCATGTGGATCGCCGGCGTGATGCAGGGCCTGATGTGGCGCGCCGTCAACGAGGACGGAACACTGACCTACTCCTTCGTCCAGTCGCTCAAAGCCAACTTTCCCTATTACGTCGGGCGACTGGTCGGCGGCGTACTGTTCTTCCTCGGCATGTTGATCATGGCATACAACGTATTCAAGACGATCAAGGGCGCAGGTCCGACTCCAGACGACGCGCGGATCGGCGGCGAGGAGACGGTACGATGAATCACGATTTCATCGAGCGGAACATCGGAGTGATGATCGTTCTGGTCGTCTTCGTCATCAGCTTCGGCGGCCTGGCCGAGATCGTACCGCTGTCCTTCGACTCCAATGTGACGGAGCCGATCGCGGGCATGAAGCCGCTCACCGCTCTCCAACTCGAGGGGCGCGACATCTACATTCGCGAGGGCTGCGTCGGCTGCCATTCCCAGATGATCCGCCCGCTGCGCGCCGAAACCGAACGCTATGGTCACTACTCGGTCGCAGGCGAGTCCGCCTGGGATCACCCCTTCTTGTGGGGTTCGAAGCGAACGGGCCCCGACCTCGCCCGCGTCGGCCAGCGCTACAGCGACGACTGGCACCGCGTTCATCTGATCGACCCGCGCAGCGTGGTCCCCGAATCCAACATGCCGGGCTTTCCGTGGCTCGCAAAGAACGTGCTCGACGGCGAGGACACCGCGGCGAAGATGCGCGCACTGCGGACGGTCGGCGTTCCCTACACGGACTCCGACATCGAGGGCGCGGGCGAGGCCGTTGCGGGCAGGGCCGAGATCGAGGCGCTGATCGACTACCTGCAGCAGCTCGGGACCCACCTCACGGTGAGGCGCTAGACCATGGACATGGGAGACGTGCGGGGGCTCATCACGATCATCACGATGGCGACGTTCCTCGGCATCTGCTGGTGGGCGTATCACGCAAAGAACCGCGACCGCTTCGAGCAGGATGCGATGCTGCCGTTCGCGGACGAGCAGGAGGCCGGGAGCGGCCGTTCGGGAGAGTCCGACGATGAGTAATGGGTGGAGCTGGTGGGTCATCGTTCTGGTGACGGTGAACATCGCGGGCTGTGTGTGGCTGCTCTTCGTCAACCGAACCGCGAAGGTGAAGGAAGGCGAAAAGGGTACCAGCACAGGGCACTCGTACGACGGCATCGAGGAACTCAACAATCCGTTGCCCGCGTGGTGGACCTGGCTGTTCGTCGGCACCATCGCATTCGCGGTCGGATACCTCGCCCTGTACCCGGGCATGGGCAACTACCCCGGATTCCTGGGCTGGACGTCGACAGGCCAGTACCAGCAGGAGATCGACACCGCACAGGCCCGATACGGCCCGATCTTCGCGGCGTACTTGCAGCAGCCGATCCCCGAGTTGATCGGCGACCCACACGCCATCGAGATCGGCAGCCGCTTGTTCGCGAACAACTGCGCGCAGTGCCACGGTTCGGATGCGCGCGGCGGGCCGGGCTTCCCGAACCTCACCGACGACGACTGGCTCTATGGCGGTGCGCCCGAGATGGTCGTCACGACCATTACCGGAGGGCGCAACGGAACCATGCCGCCCTTCGGTCCCGCGATCGGCGGCGAAGCCGGAGCCGCAAATGTCGCGCAATACGTGCTCAGCCTGAGCGGGCGCGAGCACGACGCCGAAATGGCGGCGGCGGGCGCCGAGACGTTCAAGACCATCTGCAGCGCCTGCCACGGTCCGGACGGCAAAGGCAACCAGATCATCGGCTCCCCGAACCTCACCGACGACATCTGGCTGCACGGCGGCCGAGCGAGTGACATCGAGAACCGCGCCCTGAACGGAATCACCAGCAAGATGCCCGCCCATGGCGACATCCTCGGCGAGGAGAAGATCCACCTCGTGGCCGCGTACGTGCTCAGCCTGTCGGCGAATCGGGAAGACGAAACCGATGAGTAGCGGCCGCAGTCGACCGGTGTGATCGGAATACCAGCAATGTCCGCGAAATCCAGAGTTCCGAAAGCCGCGTCACCCGACGACGAATTCGAGGTCGTGAGCCTCTACGAGCGCTGGCGCAAGATCCAGTCCCTGTGGGTGAGCGGGCCGTTCCAGACCGCTCGGCGCGTGTGCCTCGTGTTGTTGCTGGTGGTGTTCTACGTCGGGCCGTGGCTCACCTGGAACGGCCGGCCGGCGATCTGGCTCGACGTTCCCGAGCGGAAGTTCATCATCTTCGGCGCGACCTTCTGGCCTCAGGAATTCGTACTGCTTTCGATGGCGCTGATCATCGCCGCCTTCGCGCTGTTCGTCTTCACCGTGGTCGCAGGGCGACTGTGGTGCGGCTTCGCATGCCCTCAGACCGTCTGGACCCTCTGCTACGTCTGGATCGAGAAGCTCATCGAAGGCGATCGCAGCCAGCGGATCCGGCTCGACCGCTCGCGTTTGAGCGCTTCGAAGCTCAGCAAGAAGCTGCTCAAGTACACCCTCTGGGCGCTCCTCGCACTCTCGATCTCGCTGACCTTCGTCGGCTATTTCACGCCGATTCGCGACCTCGCAACGTCGGTCGTCGCGCTCGACCTCGGAAACTGGGAACGGTTCTTCATCCTCTTCGTCGCGGGCGCGAGCTTCCTGCTGAATGGCGTTCTGCGCGAACAGGTCTGCCTGCACATGTGCCCCTACGCGCGCTTCCAGAGCGTGATGTTCGACCACGACACGATGATCGTCAGCTACGACGCCGAACGCGGCGAACCACGCGGCTCCCGTCCCCGTTGGAGCGATCCCGGGGAACGTGGTCTCGGAAGCTGCGTCGACTGCCGGTTGTGCGTCCACGCATGCCCGACCGGAATCGACATCCGAAACGGCCTCCAGTACCAGTGCATCGGCTGTGCGGCCTGCGTGGATGCGTGCAACGGCATCATGGAGAAGATGGGCTACGAGCCGAACCTGATCCGATTCAGCTCACAGCACCAGGACGAGCACCAACCGACGGTACGACTCCGACCGCGACTGGTGGGCTATGCTGCTGTTCTCGTGGCGATGATCGTCGCTTTCACGTGGGTGATCGGCACGCGAGTCCCGCTCGAGCTGGACGTGATCCGTGATCGCAACCGGCTCTACCACGAGCATTGGGACGGTACGGTCGAAAACGCCTACACACTTCGAATCTTGAACATGGAGCAACGCGATCGCGTCTACCGCGTCCGCTGGGACGCAGACATCGAGACACGGCTCTCGGGCAAGGAATTGGTCGAAGTGCCGGCCGGTCAGCAGCGCTCGTTGCCATTCAGCCTCTTTGCGTCGGAAGGCGAGGGCGGCGCAGCCAATGTGGATGTTCGCTTCACGATCGAGACGGTCGACGAACCCAGCTTCTCGGTGACGGAGGTCAGCCGCTTCCTGCGCCCCGATCGGAGCGGCTGAATCACGAGCGAGGCCGACGTGTACGAGACGGACCCCAAAGCCGCACTGCCCTGGTACCGCTTCTTCTGGCCGTGGTTCATCGTACTGCTCCTGACCGCGAGCGTGGTCGCCGGTATCACCACCGTCGTGATCGCATTCCGGAACCAGGATTCCCTCGTCGACGACCACTACTACGAGGCCGGCAACGCGATCAACCGGCGCCTCGCCGCGGAAGCGAACGCCGTCCGGCTCGGAATCCGTGCAGCGGTCGCAATCGACGAGCTGACGGGCGAGGTCCACATCACGCTCGCCGGCGATCTCGAATCCCTTCCCGAAAGTCTGGTGCTGGAACTGAGCCACGCCACACGCGAAACGCACGACGCGACGGTGACGCTCGCCAGGACCGGGGCCGATCGCTTCTACGGGCAACTCGAGGCCGCACCGCCCTCGGGACGCTACTACGCGACGCTGCGGCTCCCGCCCACAGCCGGCGAAGCCGTCGGCGAGGCTGCGCCGGAATGGCGCCTGCAACGGGAGATCCGACTTCCGAGTCGCGATCCATTGCCGTTCGGTGCCGTTCCTTGAGCACGCCCGCCGCGGCGATCCGGCCGCTCGTCGGCTGCTTTCACTGCGGGCTGCGCGTCCCCCAGGGCGTCGAATACGCCGTCGAGATCGACGGCGTGTCGCGCCCGATGTGCTGCCCGGGATGCCGAGCCGTCGCCGAGACCATCGTTCGGCAGGATCTGACCGACTACTACCGACGGCGCGACGGGGCGGCCCGTACCGCCGTGCCGCTCGTACCCGAGATGCTGGCGGAACTCCGCGCCTTCGACGATCCGACTCTCCAGCAGGATTTCGTGCAGGACGAGCCCGGAGAAGGACGGCGCGCATCCCTGGCCATCGAAGGCATCACCTGCGCCGCCTGTGCGTGGTTGATCGAGCGGAGGCTTCGTCGTCATCCCGCCGTGACCGAAATCAGCGTCAGCCTGGCGAGCCACCGTGCGCAGCTGTGCTGGCTGCCGGCGCGCGCGAATCTCAGCGAACTGCTCGCAGAGATCACCGCGATCGGCTATCGCGCGCGTCCGTTCGAGCCCGACCGGCACGAGGACTTCCTGCGCAGCGAGCGAAGGCTTGCGCTGCGGCGACTCGGCGTCGCCGGCCTCGGCATGATGCAGGTCATGACCTTCGCCGTGGGGCTCTACGCGGGCGCATTCCAGGGCATGGAAGAGCGCTATCGCTCCTTCTTCCACTGGGTGAGCCTGATCGTCTGCACGCCGGTCGTCTTCTATTCGGCGCGGCCATTCTTCGATTCCGCGCTGCGCGATCTCAAGAGCCGCGCGCCCGGCATGGACGTCCCGGTCGCACTCGCCATCGCCGGCGCCTACGCTGCGAGCGTACGGGCGACCTTCGTGGGTCACGGAGACGTTTACTTCGATTCCGTCTGCATGTTCGTGTTCTTCCTGACCCTTGGACGGTTTCTCGAATTCCAGATGCGGAGCCGAGCCGACGCCCACGCACGCCGGTTGATCCGCAAGACGCCGCAGACGGCGCGACGGGTGACTGCAGGCGGCGAAACGATCGTGCCCGCGAGACTGCTCCGGGTCGGCGACCGGATCCGCGTGCGAGCGGGCGAGACGATACCGGCGGACGGCGTCGTCGCCGCCGGCGTTAGCTCGGTGGATCGCGCGGTACTCACCGGCGAGCCGCTTCCACGAGCGTGTGGTCCCGGTGACGACGTGTTGGGCGGCAGCTTCAACTCCGAGAGTCCGCTCGAAATCACGGTCACGCGAATCGGCGGTCGAACCGTCATGGCGGGGATCGTCGCGATGCTCGATCGCGCGCAATCGGAGCGCCCGCGAGTCGCGCAGCTCGCCGACCGCGTCGCTCGTCACTTCGTGAGCGCCGTCTTGACCGCGGCATGCCTCACGTTCGCATACTGGTGGCAGATCGCGCCCGAGGCGGCCTTCGGCATCACTCTCGCGACTCTCGTGGTCACCTGCCCGTGCGCACTCTCGCTCGCGACCCCGGTCGCATTGGCCGCCGCCACCAATGGTCTGGCGGGTGTCGGACTGTTGGTCCTGCGCGGCCACGTGCTCGAGGGACTCGCGAGCGCGAGCCACGTCGTCCTCGACAAGACGGGCACCTTGACCCTCGGCGCCCTCGAAATCGTCGCGATCCGCACTCTCGCTGAAGCCGACGAGTCCGAATGCACTGCGATCGCGATGTTGCTCGAAGAGCACTCCGAGCACCCGATCGCGCGCGCGTTCCGGGCGGATCGCGAGGACCCGGCGCGACTCGCCCGCGCGGCCGGCCTGCGGCGGACGCTTTGCCAGCGCGCCAATGCACCGGGTTTCGGCGTCGAAGCGGAGATCGCCGGTCGGCGCTACCGCATCGGTCGACCCGACTGGGTGCTCGCCGGGTTCGACCATGGCGAAGCGCCCGCGCCGCCCGATGGATCCGCACACCAGCTGCTGCTCGCGAGCGATCGCGAGCCGCTGGCCTGGTTCGTGCTGCGCGACGAGCTGCGCCCCGACGCGCGCGCCCTGGTGCAACGGCTGTCGGCCCGGGGGATCCGAACGGTGCTGTTGAGCGGTGATCCCTCACCCGCGACCGCCCAGGTCGCGAACGCTGTCGGCGTCGACGAATGGGTTGCGGGCGCGGGCCCCGGCGAGAAGCTCGCCTTCGTCGAGAAGCTCCAGAGAGACGGAGCGAAGGTCGCCATGCTCGGCGACGGAATCAACGATGCACCGGTGCTCGCACAGGCAGAGGTGTCGATCGCCATGGGAGGCGGCAGCGACCTCGCCCGCATCCACGCCGACGCGGTGCTCGTGGACGACGGCCTCGGCGCGCTCGCGGATGCGTTCGACGCTTCGCGCAAGACCCGCCGGGTGATCGTCGAGAACCTGTGTTGGGCGCTGGCCTACAACGCCACCGCGCTGCCGCTCGCGGTGACCGGTCGGATCGAGCCGCATTGGGCCGCACTCGGGATGTCGGCGAGTTCGCTGCTGGTCGTCGCCAACGCGGGGCGCCTGGCCCGCACCGGGAGGCGGCGATGAACATCCTGTTCGTGCTGGTCCCCCTGGGCTTGATGCTGCTCGCGATCGCCGTGTGGGCGTTCTTCTGGGCGGTCGACCACGACCAGTTCGACGAGTTCGACCGCGCCGCGCACAGCATCCTGTTCGACGACGATCTCCAACCGGATCCCGAAGCCGACTCCGAAAGCGCGCCGGAGACGAACGACGGGGACGTCGGGTGAGCCCCGACTTCTCGCTATCGGGCGGCTTCCTGCTCGGCCTGTTCGGCGGACTGCATTGCATCGGAATGTGCGGCGGCATCGTATCCGCCCTTGCAGGAGCGAGCGCGGATGCCCGGATCGATTCGCGATCCGGCCGCGCCAACATCGCGGCGCAGTTGCTGTACAGCGCAGGTCGCATCAGCAGCTACACGCTCGCGGGTGCAGCCGCGGGCGGGCTCGGGCTGTCGCTGCTCACGCTGTTGGGATCCGATGCATCGCGCTGGCTGCGAATCCTCGCAGGAGCGTTCCTCGTCGCTGCGGGCTGCTACCTCGCGGGCTGGTGGCTCGGCCTGGCGCGACTCGAGCAATTCGGCGAACACGCATGGCGGCGCATTGCACCGCTGTCCGGGCGGTTGCAACCGCTCGACCGCGCCTGGAAGCAGTTCGCCGCGGGCGCGGTGTGGGGCTGGCTCCCGTGCGGCCTCGTCTACGCGGCGCTCGCCGGAGCAACCGCATCGGGGGGCGCCGCCGAAGGCGCCGCGATGATGGCGGCATTCGGAATCGGCACGCTGCCGGCGCTGCTCGCGGCCGGCACCGCATCGCGAGCGCTCCAGTCGGCCGTTCGCACGCGCCGGCTCGCGGGCGGTCTGCTCGTGGCGTTTGGTGTCTGGACCATCATCGCGGTCGTGCTTCCGAGCGGGCACGACCATGGCGCAGCCGACCGCCGCGAGGGATCCCCGGCCTCGCATTCGCACCACGCACCGGGCTGAGCCGGGTACGGCGGCGCGACCGCGTTCAATCGGACGGGGCCGCCGAGACGGCTTCCGGCGCGGCCGGAGTCGCTGGAGCGGCGGCGCTCGCTGCCGCAGCGATCGCGTCGAACGCAGCTTCGAAACGACCTTCCTGATCGGGCGTCGATGCATCGAGTCCTTCGACGACCCGGCCGTCCGCGACGATCCAACAGTGGTAGGCCTTCGCGTCCTCGAGTCCGAAGGCCTCGAGGTGCGCGCCGTCCCAGTCCGGCGCGAAGATGAACGCGACCTTGTCGGGGTCGGGCTCGATCCCGATTTCGCGATACGCAGCCGCGAGATCCTCGTTCGAGTCCTCGAACGTCTTCTCGAGAACGGGCCGCACCAGGCCCCGAAGCAGGCGTGGAATCGAGGTCAGATCCGCGAACGTCATGTAGACCACGCGCAGCTCCGGATGTGCCCGGGTCGCCGCGATCTGAGCCGGGCGCATCCACTCCTTCAACACTTCGGAACTCTCGCGATCGGCGAAAGTCAGGATCTGGACCCAGGAGCGATACGCGCCGGTCTCCGAGGCGTTACCGGTGATGTCGACGAACGAAATCTCGGGCGCCGCGTCGCCCTTCTGCAGCGGGGTCCGCTCGTCCGCAAACGTCGCCGTGGCGCCCAGCAACAGCCCGAGAACGGCCGGCGCGAACCGGTAACGTCTCGACATCCCTCTCTCCTCCCGCCTCCCGCGTCGGACCTACTCTAGCCCGGAAAGGCCGCGAAACCCGCCGTGGAAGGTTCGCGAACGGGTTCGGAAGCGGCGCGAATCGCGCTCAGGCCGCCTCGGCACTGACGTCTCGCAGCACCGCGGCGTAGCTCGAGCCGATCAACGCACCGTCGAGCAAGCCGCGGTCGCGCAACATCCGGTGGAATGCGGGCAGATTGTAGTGCGGAATCGTCATCAGCAGATGATGTTCGAGGTGATAGTTGACCCGGTTCGGCGCAAGGAACAGACGATCCCACCAGCGC
>Ga0055476_10000194_pt1 | contig 15085 bp, 12 predicted proteins | sample Muzzi_CordC_D2_FD_57682 | JGI IMG/M metagenome (GOLD analysis project Ga0055476, IMG submission 57682) | Wetland microbial communities from San Francisco Bay, California, USA, that impact long-term carbon sequestration - Muzzi_CordC_D2 | ecosystem: Environmental > Aquatic > Marine > Wetlands ... | reverse complement strand
ACGCTCCTTGTCGGAACGGTCACGGATGCCCTCGGTTACGAGGCTTCGCTACAGGCTCCTGGTCTACACCCCCACCCTGTCCCTCCCCCTCGAGACGAGGGGGAGGGGACTCGGTCTGATACGCCGGTGTAGAGAATTCATGCGCTGCTGGTCCAGCCCGGCTGCTCCGGCGCGGCCGCCGTCGAGGTCTCATTGAGCGCTGCCCGGTTGTGTTTGATACTGTGTGCGCTCATTGGAGGAACGCACATGAGGTCGAGGGACAGGTTTTTCGTTCGCGCGCTGGTACTTTGCACCATGATGGCGCTGGCAGCCAAGGGCACGGCCGCGCCCACCGCGTTGGAACCATTCTTCGGGGACTACGAAGGCGAAGCGGTTTCGGAAAACGCCGGCGAGGTGCGCAAGCGCGATCTGCGCGTAAAAATTGCGGCTACCGGAAAGGGCTTCACGGTCAACTGGATTTCCGTAACCAGGAGGCCTGACGGGACGCTGAAGCGCAAGGAGTATTCCATCGATTTTCTTCCCACCAAACGCAAGAACATCTTTCGCTCCGGCGAGCGCAAGGACATGTTTGGCAACGCCGTGCCCTTGGACCCCATGGAGGGCGACCCCTACGTATGGGCACGCGTGCATGAGGACACACTAACGGTATTCGCACTGCATGTTCTGGAAGACGGCGGCTATGAAATGCAGACCTACGTGCGCGAGCGAATCCCGGAGGGTCTGAGTTTGAAATACTCGCGGATACGCGACGGGGAAATTCTCGGCACGGTGACGGGGACACTTCTGGAAGTGCGATAGAAGTCGCGGGGGCAGCACCGCGCCAACGGTAAATGCAGGCTATACTTTTTTGTTCCTGACCTCGGCAGAGACGAAACATTGCCCGGCGCTGAAAACTCCGAATCCCAACGCGACGTCAAATCGTTTCAAGGGCTTCTTCTGGCCCTTGACGATTACTGGGCCAGGCAAGGTTGCGTACTGCTCCAACCCTACGACATGGAAGTGGGCGCGGGAACTTTTCACCCCGATACCTTCTTGCGGGCCATCGGTCCGGAACCTTGGGCCGCGGCCCACCCGCAACCATCGCGCCGCCCGACGGACGGGCGCTACGGCGAGAATCCCAACCGCCTGCAACACTATTACCAGTATCAGGTGGCGATTAAACCTTCGCCGCTCGATATTCAGGAAATGTACGTCGATTCTCTGGTTTGGCTGGGTGTCGATCCACTGCAGCACGACATACGCTTTGTCGAGGATAACTGGGAATCGCCGACCCTGGGGGCCTGGGGGCTGGGCTGGGAAGTGTGGCTGAACGGTATGGAAATCACTCAGTTCACCTATTTTCAACAGGTCGGCGGCCTCGAGTGCCGGCCGGTGACAGCCGAGATCGCCTACGGGGTCGAACGCATCGCCATGTACCTGCAGGGTGTCGACAGCATTTTCGATCTGGTGTGGACGGACGGACCGCGTGGAAAGATAAGCTACGGCGACGTTTTCCGGCAGAACGAAACCGAGATGTCCGCGTACAATTTTGAATATGCCGACACCACCATGCTGGCTGCTCAATTCGAAGCCTATGAACGCCAGTGCACACAACTCGTGGAGCATGAACTTGCGCGCCCCGCCTATGACATGGTGCTCAAAGCCTCCCACACGTTCAATTTGCTGGATTCCCGGCATGCGATTTCTGTTACCGAGCGCCAGCGTTACATACTGCGGGTACGCACAATGTCGCGACAGGTGGCGGAATGCTACCTGCAAAAACGCCGGGCTCTTGGTTTTCCATTGCTCCATGAAGCCGACGAGTTGAACGATGTCTGACGGCGCCGATCTGCTCGTTGAGATAGGCACCGAAGAGTTGCCACCACTCACCCTGCGTGCGCTTTCCGAAGCATTCGGGGCAGCGCTGTGCGAGCGACTGGAAGCGAAGATCCTCGGCGCACACGAATGCACCGTATATGCGACGCCGAGGCGGCTCGGCGTACTCATTCCCGGTGTACCCGCGAATCAACCGGACCGTGATATGGAGCGCCGCGGCCCAGCTTTGGATGCCGCTTTCGACGCGGATGGAAACCCGACCAAGGCCGCCGAGGGCTTTGCCCGTTCATGCGGGGTCGAGGTCGCCCATCTGGACCGATTCGAAAACGCCGACGGGCGGTGGTTGTTGTTCCGTTCCACTGAAGTCGGCGAATCAACGCTGTCATTACTCCCAGCCATCGTCGAGGAAGCGTTGGCGCGCATCCCCATTGCAAGACGCATGCGCTGGTCGAATCTCGATGTCGAGTTTGTCCGCCCGGTGCACTGGATCACGCTTCTGTATGGAAAGACGGCGGTCGAAGCCGACATCATGGGTGTGCGCAGCGGCGGTGTGAGCCATGGCCACCGTTTTCATCATCCCCAGGCGGTCGAGTTGCCGGACCCTTCGGAGTACGCCAAAACGCTTTATAGTGGTGCTCACGTGGTCGCCGATTTCGACGCACGCAAGGAAATGATCCGCACGCAAGTGGAAGATGCCGCGGAGAGCATCGGTGGCAGTGCCGTGATCGACGAGGCGCTTCTCGAGGAGAACACTGCGCTGGTCGAGTGGCCCGTGGCTATTACCGGAAGCTTCGATGTTTCGTATCTGTCGCTTCCCGATTGTGTGTTGACCGCCACTATGCAGGGCCATCAACGTTACTTTCCCGTAATCGGCGAAGACGCGGCTCTCAAACCCCACTTCGTCGCCATCAGCAATATCGAGAGCAACAATCCGGACACCGTGCGCCACGGTAACGAGCGTGTCATTCGTCCGCGCTTGGCGGACGCCACGTTCTTCTTCGAAAGCGATCGCAAAAAGTCCCTGGAGCAACGCCGCGGCGCACTCGAGGATGTTGTTTACCAGGACAAGCTCGGCTCCCTGCACGACAAATGCGAACGGGTATCGCGGCTCGCCGGAATCGTCGCCATCGCCATGGGCCATGACCCCGATCAGGTGAAACTCGCGCGCCGCGCGGGCAACTTGTTCAAGTGTGATCTCCTCACCGATATGGTCGGTGAGTTCCCGGAGCTGCAGGGCGCGATGGGGCGGGAATACGCGCTCGCCGACGGCGAGGATTACCAGGTTGCCAACGCAATTGGTGAGAGCTACCTGCCGCGATTCGCCGGCGACAGTATTCCCGTGTCGGCGACGGGCCGCGCGCTTTCGGTGGCCGACCGGCTTGACACGCTGGTGGGCATTTTCCTCATTGGCCAGGCACCCACCGGTGACAAGGACCCTTTTGCACTCAGGCGTACCGCCCTCGGTACCGTGCGCATCATGATTGAAGCGGAGTTGCCGTTGGATTTGCGTAAATTGCTCAAGTCCACGGCAGAAGGCTTCGAGCAGTTTTCCGATTCAACCGGCGTCGTCGACGAAGTCATGGAATTCGTGCTCGAGCGGCTCAAGGCCTACTTCGTCGAACAGGGCGTACCCGTGGACGTGTTTCAGGCGGTACTTGCACGCGGACCCACCGAACCCTACGACTTCGCCAAAAGGGTGCGCGCGGTGGATGCCTTCAGAAAGCTGCCCGAAGCCGCTAGCCTGGCTGGCGCAAACAAGCGCATTCAGAACATCCTCAAGCAGGCAACAGACGACGTGCCGGCGAAGGTGGACGATGGACTGTTCGTCGAAGACGCGGAGTGGAATCTGGCGGCGAAGGCCCTGGGTCTCAGTCCGCGGGTCCGCGATTTGCTGAAAAAGCGCGACTACACCACGGCTATGACCAGCCTCGCCGGGCTTCGCGAAGAGGTCGACAGCTTCTTCGACAACGTCAAGGTCATGGATGACGACGAGCGCCTGCGAAAAAATCGTCTGGCACTGCTGCAAAGCATCAGCAATCTTTTCCTCGATACGGCGGACATTTCCCGGCTGCAAATGTGAGACGGCGCATTTTTCTCGGGTCTCTCGGCGCCCTGACGGCAGCCGGCTGGTACTACTGGCCTGAGGACGGATTCACCAACCCTTGTCTGGACGCGCCACTGCCCGATGCGTTCGCCGGCAACGAACTCATCGCCGCCGCGTGGCAGGACATCGATCCAGGACAATTCTGGGATTGTCACGTGCACCTGCTCGGGCTCGGCGACAGTGGCGGCGGCGCCTGGGTGAATCCGGACATGCGCGAATGGATTCACCCGATGCTCTACGCGCAATACCGGTTTTTCTTGAATGCCGCGTGCGTAGATGAGGCCTTGCGGGTCGACAACGATTACGTCGCTCGCTTGCTTGCCGACCAGGCTGGTCTGGCGCCGGCTTCGCGCCTCATGTTGCTGGCCTTCGACTACGCCTACGATGCCGACGGCCAACGCCTCGACGCTGGCAGCCACTTCCATGTGCCGAACAACTACGCCAGGGATGTGGCGCGCCGCCACCCCGAGCAGTTCGAGTGGACGGCGTCCATTCATCCCTACCGGAACGACGCAGTGAGCGCGCTGGATCAAGCCGCGCGCGACGGTGCCAGAGCCGTCAAATGGCTGCCACCCTCCATGAACATCGACCCGGCTTCTCCGCACTGCGACGCATTTTACGAGGCCCTGGTGCGTCTCGACCTGCCCTTGCTCAGCCACGCGGGTGTTGAGCGTGCCGTGCACGTGCCCGACGCGCAAAAACTCGGCAATCCGCTGCGCCTGCGCCGTGCCCTGGATCACGGCGTCCGGGTTATCGTTGCCCACTGTGCCTCATTGGGCGACGGTGAGGATTTGGACGCCGGTTCCGGTGCATCGAAAATTGCGAACTTCGAACTCTTTGCGCGCCTCATGGAGGAACACCGCTACGAAAACCTGCTCTACGGAGATATATCCGCCATGACCCAGATCAACCGGCTCGGTCCGGCCTTGACCACCGTGCTCGATCGCGGCGACTGGCACCACCGCCTGATCAATGGTTCCGACTATCCGCTGCCCGGCGTCTTTCCCTTGTTCTCCATGACGGCCATGGTCCAGCGCGGGTTGCTTGACGAGGGGCAAGCCGAGATGATTCGCGCCATCCGCCCTCACAACGCCCTGCTTTTCGACTTCGTGCTCAAGCGCACCATCCGCCACGTCGGCAAAGGCTTTGCCACCAACGTATTTCAAACCCGCCGGATATTCGACAAGCAGCGGGGGGTGCAGAGTTAGCGATACCCTTGTGCGAAGATAGAGCCGCGTTCATATCCCCCTATGAGCGGGGTCCTCTTCTCCCAGCCCTGCGTTAAACTGTCAGTCCTGATGACGACTGCCGAATCAAAGAGCCCGCCCGTTACCGCCGGGTTGCTAATGCGATCGCTGCTGTTCGCGGCTGGGCAGGGCCTGCTTTCCGTGCCCTTCTCCATCGCCGCCATCCTGGCGCTGCCATTGCCCTATCGCGTGCGCTACCAGCTCGTGTCACGCTGGAGCCGTTGGAATCTCTGGTGGCTCGAGAAGACCTGCGGTTTGAATCACCGAGTATCCGGCGAGGAGAACATTCCTGCGCAACCAGCCATCATCTTTTGCAAGCACGAATCGGCCTGGGAGACGCTCGCCCTGCAGCGCTACTTCACTCCCCAGGTATGGGTCATCAAGCGCGAGTTGCTGAGAATTCCCTTCTTCGGATGGGGCCTTGCCACGCTTCGTCCAATTGCCATTGATCGGAAATCCACCCGCGCGGGCTTGGAACAGATTCTCACCCAGGGCCGCGATCGTCTGAACGACGGCTGCTGGGTGGTCATCTTTCCCGAGGGCACGCGGGTCGCCCCGGGTGAGCGCCGCCGCTACCGCCGAGGGGGCGCTTTTCTTGCCGAGAAGACGCAATATCCGGTGTTGCCGGTGGCACATAATGCGGGAGATTTCTGGCCGCGTAACAGCTTCATCAAATACCCGGGCACCATCCAGCTCACATTTGGACCCACTATAGACAGCGCGGGGCGGCAAGCCGCCGATATCAATCGTCTGGCGGAAAGCTGGATCGAATCTGCAGTTGGGGATATGAGACGTGGGCGCAATGAAAGTGCGGGCAACCACGCCGCGTCCGTACTCGTAAACCAAATCGTCGAGGAGCACACACAGCGTGTCTGAACGATCCGTCGCACCCATCGTCATCATCGGCACCGGCCTCGCCGGTTACTCGACCGCCCGGGAGTTGCGCAAGCTCGATACCGAAATAGCGCTGGAGATCATCACCGCAGACGATGGGCATTTCTACTCCAAACCCATGATCTCCAACGCCCTGGGACGCGACCAACAACCCCTGGACCTGCCCATGGGAGACGCCGCCAAGATGGCGGTGGATCTCAATGCCCGAATCCGCACCCGCACCCGCGTCGAGGCCATCGATACCGGCGCCAAGCAGTTGCGTCTCGGCGGCGAAACGCTGAACTACAGTCAACTGGTTCTTGCACTGGGCGCCGATCCCGTGCGACTCGACCTCGCCGGTGACCCGGACGCTGCACTATCGATCAACGACCTCGACGACTACGCGCGCTTTCGCGAGGCCATCGCCGGGCGCCAGCGAATCGTGGTGCTGGGTGCCGGGCTGATCGGCTGTGAATTCGCCAACGATCTCGTCAGCGCCGGTTATCAGGTGGAGGTCGTCGAACTGTTCGATTACGCGCTCGGCCGCCTGGCGCCCCGCGAAGCCGGTGAAGCGCTTAGTGAAGCCCTCGCTGAACGCGGCGTGAAATGGCATTTCGGATCCAGGTGCATAGGCATAGAACGGCGTGGTGAATTTGTGCATGTGATGCTCGACAACGGCCTCCAGATTCAGGCCGATGCTGTTTTGTCGGCGGTGGGCCTGCGCCCGCGCATCGCGCTGGCAAGAGACGCCGGGCTGACTACGGACCGCGGCATCGTCGTGGATCGCTTTCTGCGTACCAGCGACCCATCGATTTATGCGTTGGGCGATTGCAAGCAGATCGAAGATCTGCATCTTCCCTATGTGATGCCGATCATGCACGCCGCGCGTGCGCTGGCGAAAACCTTGAGCGGCGAACCCACACCATTGCGCTATCCGGCCATGCCTGTGGTGGTAAAAACGCCCGCGCATCCAGCCGTGGTGTCGCCACCTGGTCCCAACGACGACGGATCATGGCAAGTGGAACGTGGTCCGGATGGTGTTCGGGCCGTCTACGTGAACGCCGATGGAGACACCCTCGGTTTTGTTCTTACCGGCAAGCACATTGCCGAGAAAGCGGCCCTTGGAAAATCGCTCCCCGCGATTCTTCCTTGAGTGACGGATTGAATGGCATAAACGGTGAAATAAGGCAGGACAGGGATTCCTATATCCATCCACTGCGTGGCGTCGCAACTAGCTGAAAACGAAACATTTTCCTCTTTCCTAAAACGCTCTTCCCGGACTAAGCCCCCACCCTTTTCATGCCGATATAGGGTCTGCGGGCGTTTGCCCGGATCACTCGCCCGCGATCACGGGCGATGCACTGACAGTTGGGGGAACAGCACCTATGCGTACGATTGCCGACACTGCCCTTGGGAGCGCAGTTGGACTCACCGTCTTGGCCGCGATGTTTATTACCATTTGGATCGCCAGGGACTCCAGCGCGCGCGTCGGCGCGCATGTACCGCATCAGGAAATGTCAACGCTGAACTCGGTGCGTACCCACCGCGCGCCAGTGACTCATACAGCCATATCGCGACGACAGGTGCGCCAACTGCAGGGAAGATAGCGCCACATTCAACGAATAGTATCGAAGGTCACATCGAGAATGACCTGATCCAGCAAACGTTGGTTTGCTCGTTAAGCGTTCGGCCGCAGCGCCCCTGCGGTCAAAGCCGAACCCGATCATTGGGTCCGGCTTTTTTTATGGCTGAACGTCGAAGATCTCAGGACCTGCACGAAGAGACGATCGTGATGGGGGAATCGGTTAGAATTACCGCCCATGAGTGCATTCGCCGAACGTCTTGCGCGCGTCAAACCGTCCGCCATCAAAGAGCTCAACGACCGGGCGCGGGAAATGCGCGCAATGGGCCACGATCCCATCGACCTCACCATCGGCGAACCGGACTTCGATACCCCCGACAATGTCCAACAGGCGGCTATAGACGCCATCCGGCGCGGCGAAACCCGCTACACCGAAATTCATGGCTCCGTGGCACTGCGCGACGCGATCCGCGCAAAATTCAAACGCGATAATGGCCTCGATTACGAGCGCAACCAGATTACCGTCGCCGGCGGCGCGAAGTTGATCATTTTCAATGCCTTGATGGCAACGCTCGATGCCGGCGACGAGGTGATCATCCCGGCGCCCTACTGGACGACGTATCCAGACGTGGTCCGCATCGCCGAAGGTATTCCGGTATTTCTGCCCTGCCCCCAGGAACGCGGTTTCAAGCTACGTGCGGACGATCTACAGGCAGCCATAACGCCTCGCACCAAGTGGCTGATGTTGAACACGCCCAGTAATCCAACCGGCAGCGCCTATAGTCGCGAGGAACTGGCGGCGCTCGGCGAAGTGCTCATGGCCCACGAAGGTGTTCGTATTCTGACCGACGATATTTACGAACATCTGATCTACGACGGCATTGACTTCGTCACCATGGCCCAGGCCGTTCCCGCGCTGGCGGGCCGCACCTTGACGCTCAACGGGGTGTCGAAAGCCTACGCCATGACCGGGTGGCGGCTCGGCTTTGCCGGCGGTCCGGCGGATCTGATCGCGGCCATGGGCAATGTTCAACAGCAGAGTTCGACCCACGCCTGCTCCATCACACAAGCAGCGGCACTGGAAGCGCTGAGCGGACCACAAAGCATTCTCGCGCAACGCCGCGAGCACTTGCAGAGACGCCGCGATTTTGTCGTCGACGCCCTCAACGCCATCGACGGCATCAGCTGTTCCCGGCCCAACGGCACCTTTTTCACTTATCCCTCCTGCGCCGGGCTCATGGGCCGGCGCGCAGCCGACGGGCGCATCATGGAGACGGATCAGGATTTTGCCGCGTACCTGCTCGAGGGCGAGCAGGTGGCCGTGGTGCCCGGGGCAGCGTTCGGTTTATCGCCGCACTTTCGCGTCTCATTTGCCGCCTCGATGGAATTGCTCGAGCAAGGGTGCTTGCGCATCGAACGCGCCTGCGCGGCATTGCGCTGAGCCCCACGCCCGGACCCGTAAATGGTCGCACTTGCCGCTGGCTGTTGTTTCGTATATAGCGAAGCATGCACTCGGGGAGACAGCGAAAGGAGCAACCATGGTGGGTGATTCCATGAATCATCAACGCCGTTACCCGTCGACGCGTATGCGGCGCATGCGCAGCGACCCGTTCTCACGCCGGCTGATGCGCGAGTCGCGGCTGAGCGTAGCGGATCTCATTTATCCCATGTTCGTCGTCGAGGGCATGGGGGTCCGCGAAGCCGTACCGTCCATGCCGGGCATCCATCGCCTCGGCATCGACCAATTGGTCCAGGAAGCCCAGCAAGCCGCGAGCCTCGGTATTCCCGGCGTGGTGTTGTTTCCCTTCATCGCGCCGCAGCAGAAATCCACCGACGCCCGGGAGGCCTGGAATCCGGACGGACTGGTTCAACGAGCGGTTCGCGCCATTAAAAAAGACCTCCCCGAGCTCGGAGTGTTCACCGACGTAGCGCTCGATCCGTACACGAGCCATGGTCAGGACGGCATCATCGATGATAATGGGTACGTCCTCAATGACGAAACCGTCAATGCATTGATTCAACAATCGCTGTCTCATGCCGCGGCAGGGGCCGACGTTGTCTCACCCTCGGACATGATGGACGGGCGCATCGGCGCAATACGCGACGCCCTGGAGCAGGAGAGTCATACGAACGTGCGCATTCTCGCCTATTCCGCCAAATACGCGTCATGTTTTTACAATCCCTTTCGCGACGCGGTGGGATCGGCGGCGAATCTGGCCGGCGGCGACAAATCCAGCTATCAGATGGATCCGGCCAACAGCGAAGAGGCGCTGCAGGAGGTTGCCCTGGATCTCGCCGAGGGAGCCGATATGGTCATGATCAAACCCGGATTGCCCTATCTCGACATCGTGCGGCGGGTTAAGGATCGTTTCGGAGTGCCCACCTTCGTCTATCAGGTCAGCGGTGAATACGCGATGTTGATGGCTGCCGTGCAAAACGGCTGGCTGGACGAACGCCAGGCCGTCATGGAGGTGCTTACGGGAATCAAACGCGCCGGCGCGGACGCTATCTTGAGCTACTTCGCGATTCGCGCGGCCCAGTGGTTGAAAGATAATTCGTTGTAGGTTGGGCTGAGCGCAGCGAACTAAAATGGGGACAGATCTATTTTTCTCCACGATCAGCTCAAAATAATCCTGGGTGGCATAAAAATAGATCTGTCCCCATTTTAGTTCGCTGCGCTCAGCCCAACCTACGAAGATTCATCCGCCGCTACCGCCTTCGACCACGGCGACATCACAAAGGCCCCGCCGACGTTTACGCCACGGCCTTCGTCGCGAAGCACCACATTCGGGCACGCGTACAGCGCCGGATAGACGCCGTTCTGGGCGCGCACCACCTGGTGCGTTCCGATCAAGTGCTCGTCCAGATGATCGGTGAGCGCCCTCGGCAAGCGCGCGTCAACGGTTACCTGGGGCGTGCCACTCACGTCCAGGCGCGGCTGATGGCATGCCTCGTCGACGCTCATGCCGAAATCCACCAGAAAGGAAATCAGCTGCATCACCGCGGGCATGATGCGCCGCCCCCCGGATGCGCCCAGGGCCATGCGCACACCGTTGCCGCAATCGACCACGGTGGGGCACATATTGGTTAGCGGCCGCTTGCCGGGCGCCAGGCTGTTGGGCCGCCCGGGACGAGGGTCGAACCACATGATGCCGTTGTTCATGAGGATGCCGGTTTCGGGTAATACCACCTTGGATCCAAATACCGACAGCAGGGTTTGGGTGAGGGCCACCATATTGCCCTCACGGTCGACGACACTCATATGGGTGGTGCAGGTCGGCGCGGTGGCCTCACCGTCATCGCCCAGCCCGTCCAGGCGTTCGGCATAGGCCTCCAGCAAACTGCCCGCGTAGCCGGTGTACATGTCGGCGTCGGGCGCCGCGCCCGGCGAGGTGCAATCGGCGAGCAGATCCAGGGTACGGCGCAAGGTGGGGGCGGCGGTAAGATTGGTCGCGGCGTGAATCTGCGCATGCCGGTACGGGAAAGATTGCGCCGGCACGATGCTGGCCTCATAGCCCGCCAAATCCGCAGCGCTCAAGGATCCGCCGAGCCTCTCCATATCACTGGCCACCTGCGCGGCAATCTGGCCGGTGTAGAAATCGGTGGGCCCGACCTCGGATAAACGCTCCAGGGTGGCCGCCAGGTTACCGAGTTTGATGCGCGGCACCGGCCCCCCCCATTCGCCGGCCGGCACATGTCCGCCGGGTAAATAAACCCGCGCGCTTTCCACATACTCACGCAGTTGCGGCGCGGCGGCGGCAATTTTCAGCGTCGCGTACCAATCGACATCCATGCCGCGCCGGGCGAGCGCGATGGCCGGCGCCAGGCTGGCGCTCCAGCTGCGGGTACCGAAACGCTCCAGGGCTGCCGCCATGCCGGCGACGAAGCCGGGAACGGCGATGGAATAAGGCCCGACAACGTTGCGATCATCGATGACCGCCGGCCAGCCGAACAGATCGGAATCGGTGCCGGAAACCAACGGGTAGTCCTCGGGCTTCAGCGCCAGCGGCGCGCGCATACCGAAATCCACATCGTAGGCCCGGTTCTCCGCGGCCAGGTAAACGAGCATGTGCCCACCGCCACCGAGACCACTCATAAAGGGTTCCACGGTACCGATGGCGATGGCAGCTGCCACCGCCGCATCCACGGCATTGCCACCCTCGGCCAGAACCCGGGCGCCCGCTTCGGAAGCGTCGTAGTGCTGGCTCGAGACGATGCCGTGAGATGACTCCACCGCTGGTTTGCGGATCTGCCATGCCTCCTGGGTGCCTGTGATTGTGTCTGTTTTAGCCATACCTTGTTTTTCCGTAGCAATGCGCGGGTGCCGGTGCGCCATTATCCGGGGATGCCACGCATTCGTCACTGTTTGACGGCATACGGATCATGACGTACATAATGAACGGCCATCCTCCAGCACTATCCCCCAAGACCATGGTCATGAACGCAGCCAATGACGCCGAATCAATCAGTGGCGGCTGCCTGTGCGGCGCCGTCCGCTACCAGTTGAGGCCACCCCTGCGACCGGCGGTGGCCTGTCACTGCCAGCAGTGCCGGCGCACCAGTGGCAATTACGTCAACGCCACCGCTGTGCTGAAACGGAACTTTGCCCTCACCCTGAGCGACGGGCTGAAATGGTACCGGTCTTCGCGGCACGCGCGGCGGGGTTTTTGCGGCATCTGCGGGTCGAGCCTGTTCTGGCGCCGTGACGCGCTCGAGACCATCAGCATCATGACCGGCACCATCGATGGCGCCTCCGGCCTGCACACGGCCGCGCATATCTGCGTGGCGGACAAAGGCGACTATTACGAGCTGAATCCTTCAGAGCCCCAATACCAAGCCCTCGACTATCCCTCGCCGTGGCCCGACCCGCCCGCCAATGAATAAGAACAAGGTCGAGTTAATCGAAAAGCAGGCGGCATTCTCCGGTTACTTTCGCATCGACCGCCTGCGCTTGCGCTTTCCTCTCTACCAGGGTGGCATGAGCCGGGAAGTGACCCGGGAAGTGCTGGAGCGCGGCCGGGTAGCGGCGGTGATGCTCGTCGATCCGGATCGCGACGCCGTGGTGCTCATCGAGCAGTTCCGGCCGGGTCCCTACGCAGCCGGCGACGAACCGTGGATGATCGAGGTGGTCGCCGGTGTCATCGAGGGCACCGAGAGTGCCGAGGACATGACGCGGCGAGAGGCCCGGGAAGAAGCCAACTGCGAGATCGCGGATCTATTTCCCATCATGCATTTTTTCACCAGCCCCGGTGCCAGCACGGAGAGCGTCGCACTGTTCTGTGGCCGCGTGGATTCTACCAAGGCCGGGGGGATTCACGGACTCGAGGAGGAAGGTGAGAACATTCGAGTCATGGTGGTGCCGGTTAAAGAGGCCTTGTCATTTCTCGACGAGGGCAAGATCGCGAATGCAAAAACCATAATCGCATTGCAGTGGCTTGCGGCCCACTACGACGGGATCAAGCATCGCTGGTTGGTGCCTTTGTGAGGTCGAGCGTGTCCGAAGTCCGCATTACCGAAATCATCGTCTACCCGATCAAGTCCACCGCGGGCATGCGCGTCGACGAATGGCCGGTGGAGCCCCAGGGCCTGGCAATGGATCGCCGCTGGATGGTGGTCGACGAGGACGGCGGTTTTCTCAGTGGCCGCGAGTTCCCGGTTCTCACGCAAATTCGATCCCGTGTGGAGCACAACGGACTGAGGGTCACCGCACCGGGCATGGATGAGATGCACATCCCGGTGCCCACGGCGTCTTCCGGCAGCACGACGGTTCGCGTGTGGAACGATCAATGCCAGGCGTCGAGTGCCGGCGCAAAAGTCGACGACTGGTTCACCCGTCTACTCGCCAGTCGATGCCGATTGGTGTACATGACCGATGTCGGGCAGCGTCCCGTGGATTTCGATTTTGGCCGCCCCGGGGACCGCGTGAGCTTTGCCGATGGTTATCCGCTGCTGTTGATCTCTGAGGGATCGCTGGCGGATCTCAATAGCCGCCTCGAGGAGCCGGTCTCCATGGGCCGCTTTCGACCCAATCTGGTGGTCAGTGGATGCGGGCCCTACGAGGAAGACAGCTGGCGAACCCTGCGAATCGGCAAAACCCTATTCGAGGGCGTCAAGAAATGCCCGCGCTGTGTTTTCACCACCATCGATCCCGACAACGGTGAGAAGCATCCCCGGCTGGAACCCTTGCGCACCCTCAGCGGCTATCGCCGCGGTCCGGATGGGGGCGTGTTCTTCGGCCAGAATTTCATCCCGCGGTCCCAGGGAGTTGTAAGGGCGGGCGATGTCTTGAGCAATATTGAAGAGGATCACCCATGACAGCGGGTCACGATCATTCGAAGGGAGCGCTGCAACCGGCGCCGGCACCAGCGGGGACGATGTACACCTGCCCCATGCACCCGGAGGTGCGCGAAGCCCAGGCGGGTGCATGCCCGAAGTGCGGCATGGCGCTGGATCCTGAAAGCGTCCCCCTGCCGGCCACCCGCACCCAGTACACCTGCCCCATGCACCCGGAGGTCGTGCGCGATGCCCCGGGAGATTGTCCCATCTGTGGAATGGCCTTGGAGCCTCAGACGATCACCACCGAGGAGCCCGAGAACCCGGAGCTCATCGGCATGATGCGGCGCTTCTGGCTAAGCGCGATTTTGACGTTGCCGCTGCTGGCGGTGGCCATGGGCAGCATGGTCCACGGGAATATGTTCGAGTGGATCGGCTCCCACAAAACACGCGCATGGTTGGAGTTTGCCCTGGCGACCCCGGTGGTGCTGTGGGGTGGACGGCCTTTCTTCCAACGCGGCTGGTCTTCCATCGTCAATCGTCATTTCAATATGTTCACACTCATCGCCCTGGGCACCGGCGTGGCCTACCTGTACAGCGTCATCGCCACGCTGGCGCCCGAAATATTTCCACCGACCTTCCGCGATATGTCCGGGCGAGTGGCCGTGTATTTCGAAGCCGCGGCAATGATTGTTACCCTCGTGCTCCTCGGGCAAGTCATGGAGCTACGCGCGCGTCACCGTACCGGCGCTGCAATCCGTGCGCTCTTGGGACTTGCGCCGAAAACGGCCCGGCGCCTGGACGCCGATGGTGGCGAGGAAGACGTCGCTCTCGAAGACGTCCACGTGGGCGATCGCCTGCGGGTGAGGCCCGGGGAGAAGTTGCCGGTAGACGGCCTGGTGCTCGAAGGCTCGAGCAGCGTGGACGAATCGATGATTTCCGGTGAACCCATCGCGGTGGAGAAAAGCCAGGGCGACCAGGTCGTCGGCGCCACGGTGAACGGCACCGGTACATTGATCATCGAAGCCGAGCGCGTCGGCAGCGACACCCTGCTCGCGCAGATCGTGCAAATGGTGTCGCAGGCGCAGCGCAGCCGGGCGCCGATCCAGAAGCTCGCCGACGTGGTGGCGGGGTACTTTGTTCCCGTGGTCGTGATCGCCGCCGTGGTCACCTTTCTCGTCTGGGCGCTGT
>Ga0055476_10000193_pt1 | contig 15260 bp, 18 predicted proteins | sample Muzzi_CordC_D2_FD_57682 | JGI IMG/M metagenome (GOLD analysis project Ga0055476, IMG submission 57682) | Wetland microbial communities from San Francisco Bay, California, USA, that impact long-term carbon sequestration - Muzzi_CordC_D2 | ecosystem: Environmental > Aquatic > Marine > Wetlands ... | reverse complement strand
CGGTTATAAACCCTATCCCTCCCATATCTGCCGCTAGATTGTAAACTTCATCAATATTCTCTGTCGCTTCTTTACAAGCCTCTATCAGACGTAAATCCAGCAACCTAAAGTCATCTGCCGAGGTTTCTTCAAATTCCGGGTTTTTGATGTCCACGGCCCTGACCCAGTTGCCCAGCTCAACAAGTTTTTTTACCAGGTGGTGGCCAATGAACCCCCCTGCTCCAGTTACTAATATTCTCTTTTTGTTATTCTCTGACATATCCACTCCTTAATTATTTGAATTGCCTTCTCTTTTGAAAAATTGTGAAATTTTTGAAGCATTTTTATAAAAAAGAGCAAGCATTGGAAAGGATATACCGTTATTTCCCATTGCTTTATAATCCTGTTTCATTTTCCATATTAAATTCTGAATGCTCGCGTTGCTCTCTCCGCCAATTCTCATCTGAACCAATATTTCAGGTATATATGCAACCTGAATCTTCTCTCTTGCAAGCAGTCCTTTGTTTCTTGCGGCACTTGCCCCATTATTACTATTCTCACTAAATCCTCTAATAGTTGTCCCGAAGGATTTAATTATATCAGCAGTTTTATCTGTAGAACCATCATCTACAACTATAATTTCATATTCTCTCCCCATTTCATAGGAGTTCCCCTAGCGCATATAAAATCAGGCACATGAACAGTGAGAATTAACGGAATGCTTTAATTCTTTATTATCTTAGCGTGAAACATACTGCATCCGCTTGTAAGTGAGTGCATATGAACTAAATCGGGTTCTATCTGATTAATCTTATCTTTAAAATGTTCAATATATGAAGGAGATGACTCACCTCTTATTTCATCCATACTTGGTGAAGTTGAAACAGGATACCTGTAGACATTATACCTTCATATTCATAACTGTTTTCAGACTCATCATTTGATGGGGCGAATACTGTAATTTCGTATCCAAGTGTTTTCAGATCTTGACTCAGCAGCCGAACATAGTTTTCAGTACCGCCTACGGAGTCGAGATATTAACACCCCAAGAGCATTAATACATGTATTTACTTTGATTTTGGAATATTCACTTTATAAAACTACGGTCTTAGTGAAATATATTCTTCAAGTGCCTCTTCCCAGGGCTTGAGGATCTTTAAGCCGCTGCTCGCTAATTTAGCGTTGGAGAGAACTGAGTAGGACGGGCGTTTTGCTTTTGCTGCATATACTTTACTGGTGGTAGGAGTAAGTTCAGATGTTAGTGTTGATAACTCTAAAATCTTTTGTGCGAACAAGTACCAGGAACACTGGCCGCTGTTTGTAATATGGTATGTACCATATTCAGCCCTGTTTAATAAGCCCAAAATTGATACTGCGAGATCTTTGGCAAAAGTTGGAGTAATAACTTGATCATTGACGACGTTTAGTGGATCCCCTTTTTGAGCATTTCTTATAATTGTTTCAACGAAATTTCCGCCCTTTCCGCTTGATCCGGCAAGACCGTACAAGCCTGATGATCGAATAATAAAATGGTTAGAGCAATAGCTTCTTACCATATGCTCTCCACTCAGTTTGGATATACCATAAATATTTATCGGGTAGGCAGGATCATTTTCTGAATAAGGAGTATTTTTTAAGCCATCAAATACATAATCTGTGCTGATATAAACACATACGGCATTTACATTAGCCGATGCCCGGGCAACATATGCTGCGCCAATAGAGTTTATATGAATTGCTTCCTCGGCATTTTCTTCACAATCATCTACCCTTACAAAGGCCCCGCAATTAATAACAATATCAGGCTTGTATTGAGTAATGGCATCAGATACGGAATTTTGATCTTTTAATTCTATATTGGAGTGATTAAGAGCAATTATATCAAACTCAGACGAATCTTCCACGGCAATACATAGATCCGTTCCCAGCTGACCGTCACTTCCAATTACTAGAATTTTTTTCATATTTGAAAGCACTAATTTAATGCACGGAATTATCCGGCGTTAGCAATTTGTTAGTTTTGTTTGATACTTTATTTTTGTACTCTTTTGTCAGATTTTTTTATTACACTTCTTTTCAGCTTATCGTCGTATTTGCTAAATTTTTTATAATATTTAAAGACATTACTTAGTTTTTCCTGCTAAGTATATTCAGAATTATAAATCACTCTATCAACCCACTCTCTGCATAATTCCACAGCACGTTCCTCTGTTGCATGAATTCTCACATTAAATCTATCTTTTAAATATGAGAAAATTTGATATTCTTCGTCCTTAATCTCAAGAATGAGCGGATAAACAGGTTTCCAGCTTAAAGGATTATTCCTGTAATAATTCAAATGACCAGACACAAAAGCAATGTCAGAGTATTCAATATTTTTATTACCTGCATCCAATCGCCGCAGCGTTTCATTTTCTCATCCGCAGGGCCGGTTTTATTCCAGGCGCTTTTTTTTGATCAACGCCGAGCTTGCATTATGACCCGGATTCTTAAAGATTTTATATTTACTGCAGAACTGCTTTCCATTCATAATAAAATCTTCTTCCCACAATGAAGGACTGAGATCTTCAGTGAATTCCAGATTGCTGCCAATTATTTCATCATTTTCATCGACAAAATATAACTGGCAATATGCTATACCTACCTGAGGGTTATTATCCAAGAGATTTACCATTTGATCAAGCAATTCAGGGTCTGAGAAATCATCCGATTCAGTGAACCAGAGATATTCTCCCTCCGCAATGTGTGCACCTTTATTCCATTGTATAAAAGGAGATCCGCGGACGCTTTTAAAAAAACACGGTTAAAGGTTTCTATTTCTCCGATTATTGAGAATGCATCCAGATATATAAATAATACTTTCATGGGTAATAATTCAAAGTGGGAAAGCTTCTTGGGCTATATTAAATAGCCCAAGATTAGATTTTGATATGTCAAGTTGTTAAATTTTTATAGAAAAGACATTTCAGATATACACCTAAATTCTTAGGAGCAATAAACGCTTAGGGATTAAGCTCCGAACTGATCAATTAAAAAAGTGTATAAATGAATGGGGCTACTGCTGAGCCTTGCGCAAATACAATTAAAAGACCGAACAACAATAAAATTAGTAGCATTGGTGTTATCCACCACCACTTATTTTGCATGAAGAATTGTAATAATTCTCCAATAATACCCATTCTATTTGTAATACCTTTAAGAAAAGACATTCTGGTATCCTCCTGGTTAAGAATATACCTTATGAAATTAATTTATCTTTATTAACAAGATAGTTGCCGAGAACTAATAAATCCATTCCGCTTGCGCTAAACGAGTTAAATGCTTCAGCGGGAGTATTGACTACAGGCTCACCTTTAAGATTAAAGGAGGTATTTAACAATACAGGAACTCCCGTGGCATCTCCAAATGTTTTAATCAGATTGTAATACTTTGGGTTTGTATCTTCCCTGACGGTCTGCAGCCTTCCTGTGCCGTCAACGTGTGTTATTGCAGGAAGTACGGCTCTTTTATTTTCCAATACATCAGTTACATATAACATAAATCTTGCGGGATAATGCTTCTCAGGCTCTTCCAGATCAAAATACTCCGCTGCCCTGTCAACAAGAATTGATGGCGCAAAAGGTCTGAAAGGTTCCCTGAATTTTATTTTCACATTTACTATATCTTTCATTTCATGGCTTCTTGGATCTGCCAGAATACTTCTATTGCCTAATGCTCGTGGACCGTATTCAAACCGTCCCTGATGCCATCCTATAACCTTTCCATTTTGAATACTATCGGCTACACGTTCCAAGAGCTTGTCTTCATTTTCAATGAGCTCGTAAGGAATGTTGTTTTCATTTAAAAATTCATGTATATCTGCGGGGCTGTGCTCTTCTCCCCAATAGGCATGTTCCATGACAAAGTTTCTGGGTTGTCCTAGTAATCCGTGATATCCAAATAAAGCGGCTCCTGTAGATGCGCCACCGTCGCCGGCAGCAGGCTGTATGTATATCTCTTCAAATGGGGTTTGAGATAATATTTTTCTATTTGCTACACTGTTTAAAGCAACCCCTCCGGCCATGCACAAGTGTTTTAACCCTGTTACCTGATATGCGTAGTTAGCCATTTTCACCACTATCTGCTCTGTCACTACCTGTATACTGGCAGCTATGTCAGCATAATACTGGTTTGCTTTGGCGATTTCGTCGTAGTTGTCGGGTTTTTCTCCGAAATAAGAGGGATAACCGCTTGCATCAGTAAAGAATTCAGCTTTTGGATCTCTTGGTGTACCGAAAAGTTTTTCAAATTTTTTGGTAAACGTCTTTTCTGATGAATAATGGAAGGAAAAATAATCCATATTGAGCTCAAAACCACCTTCCTCATCAACATTGACAACTTCATATACCTTATCTACATATTTTGGCTCCCCGAACGGGGCCATCCCCATAACCTTGTACTCACCTTCGTTTACTTCAAAACCCAAAAATGCGGTGAATGCGCTATATAAGAGACCAAGAGAATGCGGGAATTTTATTTCTTTTATCAACTCTATATCAGTCCCCCGGCCTACTCCAATAGTGGCGGTAGTCCATTCTCCAACACCGTCAACGGTTAAGATTGCCGATTCATTAAAGGGGGAGCAGTAAAAACTACTTGCAGCATGGGAAAGGTGATGTTCACTAAAAAGTATTTTAGAAGGATCTACGCCTAACTCTTTTTGCAGAAGGTGTTTTATCCAGAGTTTATCCCCAAGCCATGTTATCATAGCTTCACGAAACAATTTCATAGACCTGGGAAATGACTGCATTGTGGTAAGCAAAAGACGTTCGAACTTTATGAAAGGCTTTTCGAAAAACATTATATATTCAAGATCCTGAGCTTCTATTCCTTCTAAATTGAGGCAAAAGTTTATTGCATTCTCAGGAAATTCGAAGTCATGCTTTATTCTACTAAATCTCTCTTCTTCTGCGGCTGCCACAACAACCCCGTCTTTAATCAGGGTAGCTGCTGCGTCATGGAAATAACATGATATTCCTAATATATACATAACTTAAAAACTCCTTCGATTTTAACCTATTATTTGTACCAATGCGGATAAGATATTAAGAGATTGCAGGATTAAGATTGTCTCGCTGCATTTTCTAATGCACTTAATTCCGTGATATTTTCTTTATCATGCCATCCAATATGCTTTTTCTTTTTTATCTCAAGCGGATCAGTAAATGATTTAAGCAGTAAAGCAAATGGGCAGAGAAGTATGAAATAAAAAATTGTTAGAATAACTCTGGCGTTAAAATCACCAATTTTTCGAGCTATTTTTTTCCAGCCTTCCCAAAGCCGTCTAAAAATATTTTTTTTCTTTTTTGGATTTTTATCACTAACTGTCATAGGTTTAGACATATAAATTATCCTAGGTCATTTAATTTGTTCAGCAAATATTACCTGTAAATCAGCAAAGATAACAGGGAATGCCAATTAATCGAATCGTCATAAGTGTGATAGTACAGCTTAATTAAAGATTCGCCCACTCACCTACACAAAGTGATCAGAAAAGCCCAATCAAATACGATTAGTTTCCATATGAATATCTACTGATTGAGCTCAACATCATCAATGTCAACTTCTACGGATATTGAACGCTGTATTAAATCTATTGATAGAATCAATCTAAATTCGCCTCTGCGTTCAACAATTTTCCCACACATTCCCTCAAGCGGCCCTTTAACAACTATCACTTCCTTACCTTCTGCAAAATAGGGCCAGGGATCGTAGTTCAAGTTTGTTTTTAATAATGCTTTTATAAATTCAATTTGTTCTTCAGGTACCGGAGTCAGCTCTCCATATGTACCGAGTATTCTTATTACGCCTTGAGTATTCAAAATGTTTAATCTGGCTTCCTCCGGGGAATTTGCAAATATATATCCCGGAAAAAGAGGTATAGACACTTCCTTCTTCCTGTCTTTCCATCTGCTAACTACTTTTTTGATAGGCAAAAAAGTTTTGATAGCTTTTTTGGTGAGAGCCGCATTTACGGACTTTTCATGCCGTACTATTGTGTATACGGCATACCAAAAGTGCTGCTCTTGATAGAGATTTCTTTTATCAAATGCTACTTCCATCATCTATCAATCACATTTGTGTCATAAATTTTATAATTTATCTCTTCGATTTCCCACTTGTGCCCTCTCCACCTAAGGAGCCAGGTAATGCTGCCTCTTGAACTTTTTGTCAATTTATTCACTGGATTAGCAAAGGTAACTTTAAAGTTGCCCATGATAATTCCAGCATAATTATCTATCCTGGACCTGTTAATATTTATGTCATATTTGATTATGTCCAGTGTTGAAAAATTCCTCTTGTACATATCCAGGACTTTATAAATACTTACTCCGTTTTCCCTGGCATTTGGAGCAAGAAGAGATCTGATTGTCTGAAGATCCCTATTTTTATATGCGGACACATATTGTGACACAAATTTATAGAGAGAATCATCATCTGGTACTGGCATATTCGGAGATAACTCGTTTCTTCTGATTTCCCTTTCATTAACAGCCAGAGCTGGTGTGGCAAGATTAGAATCAAAGTCGGCAGTCACATCTTTTGATCTAGGAAGTTTTGCCTCTTTGATTTCTATGTTTTTTTCTAAATTTAATTTGCTGGCTTCTTGGCTATCATCTTCTATGATTTTGACAAACTCGGTTTTATTTCGGCTATTATCAGACTCAGCTTGTTCGATGTCCGCCTTACTTCGAGATACGACATCGTCACTATTTCTCGGCGCCTGAATATTTTCAACAAGATTTTCTTCCTTAGAATCCTTATCTATTGTTTCATTATTCTCACTAATTACTGAAAAAACCTTTTCATCATTAACTTTAATATCAGGAAGTGTTGGATTTTCCATCCTGGAAGCCATTTTCTGCTTATCCTTTTCAGTCTTAAACAATAAACCGGATGAAGATAAGTAGAGATATGAAGCTGTAATTACTAATATAAATGGCAATAAATAAAGGAAAATTCTTTGCGCAGCTCCTATTTTCCTTTCATTAACCATAATAGGAATAAGCCGGGGATGTTTTGTATCGTATTCTATTCTTTTTGTCGTACTGCTTAATACTTCATAGGCTTCATTTATTCTTTTCGCCTTATCAAGCCCACTCTCTCCTGCTTTATCTGGATGATATGATTTCATCAATTCAATCCAACGCTCTCTAATCATGTCATCTGTAGCATCAGGTGGGACATTAAGTACTTCATAATAATTATCTATATCAGGCTCGTCATAAGGAGCAATATAGCTTAGTACAGATTTTGCCTGGTCAACAATAAAACTTTCACTTACCTTCTTTTTCTTAGCTACTTTTTTTAATATTGAATAATTTTGACTTTTCTTTCCCTTGGAAACATCTTTTAAGACATGATAATAGAACGCCCTATCTTTGGAAAACTTATCTAAAAGGGTTCTAATATCTCTTGCATCAATAAAATCTGATATAATTTTTTCAAACGCTCTGGAATCAATATTAATCATTAGATATTCCCCAACTCTACTAATTTAATATCATCAATCCAAGCTGTGCCCTGACCAGAACCTCTGTGCCAGAATTTTCATTAGCTGAAATGCAAACAACTTTGACGGGATCACCCTTTGATACTTTTTTATTAGATGGACGAAGCGCATAATCCACTACCTTTGCCTGAACATTTTTGTCATCACCAGAGAGCGTTACAGTTCCCTGAGGTAACAATTCCGATTCAGCAGTCGCGTGTTCTCCGACCATTGAAAGTAATTCCAACAACCCTATAGGGAGTTGGGAGGAAGCCTGTACCAATTCGTCCGGAAGTACATTTGTCGGCACTTCCTCATCAAGCGTATTCTTTATTGAATTATCAATATCATTTTTGTTAGGCTGTGTTTGATCGGCTTCAATATCAGAATGCCCTATATCGGACTGCGCCAAAACTATAGCCTGACCTTCCCTAACGCTTGTGGTTCCTTTAAGAGTCTTCGCCTCTAAAACACCTTCGCTAACTTCCAAGACAGTACTGTCAGTGACACTTATTGTTCCGATTATGTAGGATGTACTCGCTGTCACAATTTTTGGGCTTGTTATTTCTCCGTGCGGGGTTAAAAAACACACTCTGAACCTGTCAGGCTGTACCCTGAAGGATACTTCACCTTTTTCAAGTTTGAATTTAACAATTCCATCTTCTTCAACAGCTTCAATAACTGAACCTTTATCAGCCAACAAGCTGGCTCCGCCTAATTTAATGACCGTTTTATTTCCGTACATAGTCTTGTTGCCGGAAAGAAGAGGATATATATCTGCATGTGTGCTGGATGGGGAATAGACCATTACTTTACCCAGTACATTGCCGGCCTCAGAATTTTGAACATTAAAAATTAGTAGGGCAGTTAATAATATGGAGAAAAATAGTTTTTTCATTAATCTTGTCCCCTCTTCTTTTTTTGTTTAAATCTTAAAAACTAACTAAACTTACAGATACAAAATACTTAATACTAACTTAAGGTAAACAATGTATAATGCTTAATATTTAGTTTATGTTTATAGCAAAGCCTATATTCATATATAACAATAAGTAGTACCTAAATATTCCCTAGGACAATCCTTAATGAATATTATCTTGTTATTTTCGTTTAATGTCAATGGTTGTCTATTTATTTGTTTAATTGATATGCTACAGTTATTTTTAATGTTTCATATAGGTAAGCAATATAACAATAACCGTTATTAAAGAAGAACAAAGATAGGCGGAATAATGATCTAATGCGAAAAATTTTCTCATCTTATCATATTATTTATTTCTTAATCTTCAGTCTGTTGCTTACTACTCCTCTGCCCTATGGAAGTGTAACTCCGGGCGGAAAGCTGATGTTACAGATTCAATCCTTCCTCTTATTATTCATATATTGCGTGAACAGATATAAAAATCAGAAATCTGTTTTGGATTTTGAGAGCAAATATCAGATCTTAGCACTTGCAGGATTCATAACCATTTGCATCATGCAGATTACTCCGCTGCCAGGTTTTGTATTATCCATGCTATCCGAGAAAACTTTTGAGATATGGACTACCAGCGAAGAAATATTATCCATACTTGGATCACAGTCCGGCAAAACATTTTATACAATTAGCCTTGACCCTCACAGAACCTGGGTAAACATAGTGCAGATTCTTGCATAAATTTCAGTCGCTTTTGTAATATCCCGCACTTTCAATACCAGGAAAAGATTGCGACTACTTCTTATACCGATATTTATACTCGCCCTCTTTGAAGTTTCATACGGACTGTATCAGTATTTGAACGATATAGAGGTAACAGACCTTTTCTACAAGAATATTGCCACAGGTACTTTTATTAACAGAAATAATTACGCCGGACTCATGGAAATGATAACACCTCTTTTACTGGCATACACTTTATCCCTTTTCACCTGGAACAGCAGCAGGTCATTCATAAAAAACGTTGTTTATTCCGATAACTTTTCAAAGCAAGTTCTCTTTTTATTCATTTTAAGTCTTATGTTTTTAGCTCTGATTTTTTCATTGTCACGAATGGGAATAATTGTCGCTTTTATATCCCTGATATTCTTTTGGGTTCTGCACTCTAATATTACAAAACAAAAGAAAATATCTGTATGGATAGCAGTTTTTATGGTTGCAATTGTTGTATTATACGGATTTGCCATAGGCGTTTATCCTGCTTTTGAAAGATTTATCGCTCTAAAAGAAAATACTCCCGACAGGGTTGTTGTCTGGGGAGATATGTTAAAGGCGTTATGAGATTTTCCTCTATTCGGCTCTGGACTCGGGACTTTCAGCTTTATCTATCTTCTTTACAACAAATCCATTATGAACCCTGTGGAATTTGTTCAAGCCCACAATGACTATCTCCAATTATTCATAGAAGTGGGCATTCCTAGAGCATTGCTCTTACTGGGTGCTCAGGCCATGTTTCTAAGATCTTCATATAGAACTATTAAACGGCTATATATATCAGGCGAGAACTTCAGCATAGTTTAAAGGATTTTAATCTTCAAATACCCTCAAATGCCCTTTATTTTGTAGTTTTACTGGGTATTATGGCCGCAGTGGGGCGTATTGAAGACGAGGAAATCGACAAATCCATGACTTCTTCGGACACAATCTTGCAAACTAATTTGACAAAACCCAGAATACGGAAAAAATTAAGGAAAAAAATTACCTCGGAGGATTAAAATTGGAACGCACATTATCTATTATCAAACCTGACGGAGTTGAAAAAAAAGTTATAGGGGAAATTCTTTCGCGTTTTGAAAAAAACGGCTTGAATATAGTGGCAATGAAAAGAATTAATCTCACAAAATCGGATGCAGAAGGATTTTATGCTATTCACAGGGAAAGACCATTCTTCGGTTCTCTTACAGATTTTATGTCCAGAGGACCTATTGTTGTTTTGGTGCTTGAGGGAGAAGACGCAATTGCTAAAAACCGTCAGATTATGGGCGCAACCAACCCTGAGGAAGCTGATGAAGGCACCATAAGAAAGGATTTTGCTACAAATATTGAAGAAAACACGGTTCACGGCTCAGACGCGCCTGAAACCGCAGCGTTTGAAATCAGCTACTTCTTCAATGCTCTTGAAATAAATTCTTAAGACTTATAATCCTGTAATTCACTACGGTCCGGGCACTTTTACATTGTCCGGGCCGTTTTTGTTTTCATATCAACACCAAAGACATCGCTAAAGTGTATTGTAAAGCTGTCTATTACTTCGTGCATATTAACAGGCTTACCTAAAACCTTTGCTATTGAGGTCACGACTACATCTGATATGCCGCAGGGGACGATCATTGAAAAACTGTCCAGGTCCGTACTCACATTAAGCGCTGAGCCATGCATTGTAATACCGTTTTTTACCGATACGCCGATTGACGCTATTTTGTGCCCGTTTGTCCATACTCCTGGATAGCCGTGTTTTCTTTCGGAACTGATATCGTAATCTGACAGCGTATCGATAATTACCTGTTCCAACAATGATATGTACTTTTTTACCCCGATGTTTAGTGATCTCAGATTTAATATCGGATAAGCAACAAGCTGTCCGGGTCCATGGTAAGTCAATTCCCCTCCCCTGTCGGATCTGTGAACTTCAACGCCAAGTTTCTCAATCTGCTCAACAGGGAGCATGTAATTGTCATCACTTCCGAATCTGCCGTTTGTTATAACCGGGAAATGCTCGAGAAGATATAAATAACCGCTCGGCTTATCAAGTGATGATAGAATTGATTTTTTGGCCCTATCCTGTGCTTTTAACCCATCTTTGTAACTTATGGTTCTCAGGTATTCACAAACGATCTGATTGCGGTGGATTTCACTCATATGACGGTAATTGTAATCTATATTTCTCGAGTTTCCCACAAAGAGCCTTGCTTATAAGAATAGGCTTGAATATAATCCCAGTTATTGATGACTATGTTTATCTCAACCTAAAAATGAACCGCAAAAAAACATCCAAAGCAGGTTTTCAGGAATTCACGGACCATATATCGTCAGGCGGGATTGACCCGGTATACATATTCACAGGTGATCAGATTCATCTTATTGAACAGTCCTTGAGTCATATTAGAAAAATAGTCCTTGGGGACTCAGATGATATGAACTATATAGTTTTCCATGGTGAATCGGCTTCGGGAGAAGAAATTGTGGGAGACGCTTCTACTATGGCAATGTTCAGCGGCAGCAAAATAATTGTAGTTAAGAACGCCGACAAATTAAAAGCCAAAGATTTATCCGTAATAGAGCAGTATTTGGATTCTCCTTCGCCTACAACATCTCTTGTTCTTGTATTTTCAGACGGCAAAGCTCCTAAAATCAAGAACAAAAAACTTCCGAGATACGACTTTAGCCTTGAAAAAGGAAATACAGTGTCTGTAGTAAGAGAAGAAGCTAAAAAACTGGGTTTTACAATTACCCCTAAAGCCGCTCAAACCCTTATATCACTTGTCGGTGAAGATTTAAAGGAACTCCACAATGAACTTGTAAAACTATCACTGTACCGTATGGAAGGAAATACAATAGAAATAGATGATATTGAAAAACATACCAGAAAAGCCAACTTTGGAGATGTATTTGCTCTGATTAATGCCATATCCAGGAAAAACAAAAAAGAAGCCCAAAAGGCTCTTTTGGATCTTGAAGTTCAGGGAGAGGAGCCGCTGTCTGTGCTCAGCAGACTTCTCTGGAGATTCCGACTAATCTGGAAAGCCAAAGAGTTGTCGGATAAGAATACACCGAAACAGGAAATCCTGAATGAGCTTAAAATGTCTCAGGGGGCATTTTATTATCTAAGCCAGGATTTAAATAAATATAGCTATAAAGAAATCACAAGAGTAATGGATTTACTTCTTGAATGTGACAAGAAATTGAAAATGAGCTACGTACCCAGAAATTACCATCTTACAAAACTGGTTACGGAGCTGTGCGGAAAAACCAGATAGCATATTACTTTCTTATTAATTTACGATTAAGATGAAAGAGCTGCTACTTTTTTGGATATTCTGGAAACCTTGCGTGAAGCTGTTTCTTTCTTTAAAACACCTTTGGATGCAGCTTTGCGGAGTTTTTTCTCAGTCTCAACAAGAGTTTGCTTGGCAAGAGTTACATCTTTGCTCTCAAGAGCTGATTCAAACTTTTTTAGCTGAGTCTTGAGATCAGATTTAACAACTGTGTTTCTATCTCTTTTTTTAATACTCTGACGATGTCTCTTAATACCAGATTTAATTCTTTCGGCCATTAATCAATATTCCTCCCGGAAATAATTCGCTATAGTTTAGAGGGAATTAGCCATTTGTCAAATGAATTCTATCAACTATTTCTATTTACTGCTATTAAGAACTCCTTGTTTCCCTGCGTTCCCAGAATAGGAGAAGGAATTACCCCCATAATATTGAAATTCAAATACTGTATATGCTGTTTTATCTTATCAATGACTTCATTGTGTTTATTTTCATCCCTCACAATCCCGCCTTTACCGACTTCGCCCTTTCCGACCTCAAACTGTGGCTTAATGAGCGCAATCAGCTTACCCCTGGGTTTAAGAAATTGTATAACAGCAGGAACCACCTTGGTAAGCGAGATAAAGGAAACATCCATTACTATAATATCAACAATTTCCGGAATATCCTTAGATTTCAGATGCCGGGCGTTTACTTTTTCCATTAAGATAACGCGGCTGTCATTTCTGAGCTTCCAGTCGAGCTGTCCGTAACCTACGTCCACAGCATATACTTTTTTAGCCCCGTTTTGAAGCAAACAGTCGGTAAATCCACCTGTGGAAGCTCCTATATCAAGCGCTATTTTATCAGATACATCTATTTTGAAAACCTCAAGTGCGGCTTCAAGCTTGAGGCCTCCGCGGCTTACATATTTCATCGAGGATTTTTTTACATCTATCTCGACATCATTGTTGAATGAAGTTCCCGGTTTATCAGCTTTTTGTCCGTTCACATAAACCACACCCTCCATAATTAGCGCCTGAGCATGGCTTCTTGACTCCGCCAGGTTTCTTTGAAACAAAAGAACATCAAGCCTTTGCTTTTCATTAGATTTCGACATTGGGATATTTGTATCTGGTTACTAAAAATTTCGGTTTGATAAGTATACTGCGATCTCTCTTAGCGGAGTCGCTTTCTCATCTAAATCTTTTATGGACTTCAGCGCTCTCTTGGTGAGGTCCTCAGCTTTTTTTTGGGATTTTTTAAGACCTACAAGTTCAGGATATGTGGTTTTTTTATTGCGGGCATCAGTCCCTGTTTCCTTACCTGTATCTTTTCCACCTTCAACATCCAGCACATCATCTATTATTTGAAAAGCGAGTCCAAGAGATTTCGCATATGTAGATAATTTTATGATTTCCTTATCGTTAGCTCCGCCTATCTTTGCTCCAGTAGTTACAGCGAATTCAATTAGAGCGCCAGTTTTTAGAACATGCATTTTCTCTACCTGGTCTACAGATACATCATTGATTCCCTCAAGAGCCAAATCGATAGCTTGCCCCCGTATCATTCCGCTTGAACCAGCTGCCTTAGATAGTTCAGCTACTACTTCAACAAGAACTTTAGGACGTATCCCTGCTGACAGTCCTTCTTTTATAACCAGGTTAAATGCGTCAGTGAGAAGCGCGTCACCCGCCAGGACTGCTACAGCCTCGCCATAGACATTGTGGTTCGTAGGAACCCCCCTTCTTAATGAATCATCATCCATACATGGCAGATCGTCATGTATGAGTGAATATGTATGTATCATCTCGAGCGCGCAGGCTATTGGAAGGACAGTTTCATCTTTTCCGCCAAACGCTTCGGCAGCGGCAATCATCAAGATGGGTCTTAACCGTTTTCCGCCCGAAAGCGCACTGTACCTAATTGATTCCTCAAGCGGGGTTATTGACTTGGGGGAATACTTCAAAAGAGAGTCAAGTTTTCTATCGACTAACTCTCTTTTTGTAGCCAAATAGCTTTTAACATTAAATCCCATAACTGTTAGTCTTCGGTATCGAAATTCTCAGTTGTTAATTCACCATTATTCTGTTCTATAAGAATCTTTACTTTCTTTTGTATCTCGTCCAATTTTTTATGTGAGTAAGCAATCAATTTCGTCCCTTCTTGAAACAATTTAATGGATTCTTCTAGCTCAAGGTTTCCTGTTTGCAGTTTGTCTACAATTTCTTTTAGATCATTCATTGAGTTTTCAAATGATTTCATAAAACAGTATTGTATCTCTGATAGATTCAGTATACAAGAATGCTTTTGTTTTATTGAATATTATTAGGAAAGAAATATCCACAGTTAACTGTAAAATTAAAATATTGCTACTAGATAATTAAGAGTGTTTCAATAAAAGCAGTTTGAAGAGATTAAAGAATATGGTAAATCAAAAAGTGAATAAATGTTCCAGCTCTAAAAAATGTTCCGGTTGCCGCTAAGTTTAATAAATGTTGTATAGAATAAGGGGGATAAATCTTATCCCCCTCCCCTTGTTCATTTTAAATATTCATCTATGATGAATACTGATTACATGCTATCTTCTCCACTGCTATCTTCGGAGCTGCTTCCATCGCCAGAGTCTGCAGGTGTTTCTTCCATGCTTCCTGTATCAGCAGGCGCTTCTTCCATACTTCCGGTATCAGCAGGCGCTTCTGCAGGAACTTCTTCAACTACAACCTCTTCGGTTACTTCAGCATCACCAGCAGGTTCTTCTGCCTGTTGTGGGCATCCTGCGAGTCCTAAAGCTAAAACA
>Ga0055476_10000192_pt1 | contig 15280 bp, 7 predicted proteins | sample Muzzi_CordC_D2_FD_57682 | JGI IMG/M metagenome (GOLD analysis project Ga0055476, IMG submission 57682) | Wetland microbial communities from San Francisco Bay, California, USA, that impact long-term carbon sequestration - Muzzi_CordC_D2 | ecosystem: Environmental > Aquatic > Marine > Wetlands ... | reverse complement strand
ATCGCTCGCACTGATTTGATGGTTCTGTGCGGCGAAGGTGAACGGTTTCGAGTCGGCGTCCCCTTCGATGAGGGGGCGGAGGCTGCGTCCTTCGAGCCCAAGCCCAGCGATCTCCACGCCGAGATAATCGAGGATGGTGGGAGCGATGTCGACGTTCTCGACCGGAGCGGTGACGGCTCCGGTCGTCGCCAATCCGGGAATCCGAAGCAGGAGCGGAGTGCGGGTCATTGCTTCGAAGAGCGGTGTGGCGCAGTGGCCCATGTATCCCCGTTCCATGAAGGCTTCACCGTGATCGGAGGCCAGCACGATGACGCTCCGGTCCAGCAAGCGCCGGTCGCGAAGACCCGCGATGAGGTCGCCGAAGGCGCCGTCGAAGTAGGCGATCTCGTCATCGTAGAGATCGACGAGATGCGCGACTTCCTCCGGTTCGATGCTTCGTCCGTCCCGCCGCGCCTCCTGCTGCACTCCGAACGGGCGTCCCTCGCCAACCGCTCGACTGGCAGGCGATCCTGCCGCTGAATAGGGGCGAGCAGCCGCCGGCGGAGGAGCGTAGGGCGAGTGGGGATCCAAATAGTGCAGGTAGAGGAAGAAGGGGCCGTTGGTGGCGTCGATCGCGTCGAACGCCGCCCGGTTCACGCATGCCGCGTCGGCGTCGGCGCACTCTTCGTGGAACACGTCGAAACCCTGTCCGAAACCGCCGGTGTGGTTTCGCACCGAGGGGGTATTGCGAACGATCAGGCTCGCGGAAATTCCGATCGTTGCATAGTTCCGTCGCTGCAGGATCGATGCAAGCGACGGCACATCGTCGGGGATTCCCAGCAGGCCGGGCTTCCGCTCTACAGCGATCGGATAGCGGGAGGTGAGCAGTGAGGTCACCGAGGAATTCGTGCACGCCGTCTGGCTGCGGTTGTCCTCGAAGTACACGCCGCCGGCGGCAAAGGCGTCGAGCGTGGGGCTGGTGGTCCGTTCGTAACCGTAGCTCGACAGGTGATCGGCGCGGAGGGTGTCGACCAGAATGAGGATTGCGTTGAGCGGTGCGGTCTCCGGCGACTGCTCGAGTTCGGAGACGTCGCCGGAACACGAGGCAAGCGATGCCGCTGCGCAGAGTCCGAACGCGATGGCGCCCAACCACGGCATTCGGCTCGCAGTCCTCGTTCGAGGGCAGCTCGCGAAGTGAGGCATCGAGGCGGCCCGACCGCCGATTCTCATTCGAGAAAGTCCGGGTTCTTCCAGCCCTCCGGCGCCTGCAACGCCTTGGGCGGTTCGAGGCGCGAGACGTAATCGAGCACCGCGTTCGTCTCCTGCTCCTCGAAGCTCTGGATCTGGGCCACCATGTCGGGGTTGGCGTTGCGGCGTCTGCCGTCGCGGATCGATTCGAATTGATCTCGGAGATACCGGAAGTGCTGGGCCTGAATGCGCGGAACGAAGGCCTCGCCGTTTCCCTCTCCGGTTTCGCCGTGACAGCGCGCGCAATTCTCGCGATACAGGCGCTCGCCGAGCTCCAGGTCGTCGCCCCGGCCCTTGTCGTTGCCGACGCTGATTTCGAGCGTGTCGATGTACGCAGCGACGTCGGCCACGGCTTGTGCGCCGCCGATGCTCTCGGCCGACGCGTACGGGATCATCAGAATGTTGACCCGATTTCCCGTGCGGATATCGGCCAACTGCTTGACGACGACCTTGCGATGTTGTCCGGCGATCTGCGGCACACTCCCGTTCATCAGCCCCCAACCCTCGGGGCCGTGGCACGCGGCGCAGATCCGATAGATCTTCAGTCCGTTGGCGAGGTCGGGCGTGAGGTGGAGTGCGCTCTCGATCTCGCGTCGGGCCTTCGCCTGAAGATCTTCCGGGCTGGGAGCCGCGGCGACCCGGCGCTCGGGCGCCTGCTCCGGAATGTCGAGCAGGCTGAAGCAGCGACTCAGACTGCGTGTCGCGCGCGCTCTCTGTCCTGATTCCCACAACTCGATGGCGAATCGCCGACGCGATCGGCACGCGTCCGATGCCTGATCCGTGACGCGGGACGGATTCGTCCGGAGCGCTTCGCTGATCCGTGCGAGATCTTCTTCGAAGCCCGCTCGAGCGCTCGAGCTCGCGCAACAAGCCAGGATTGCGGCGAGTACGATGGAGCGGCCCGTCGATCGCACAATGGTCGATCGATTCCGGTTCATGCTTCGATCTTACGACGCGATACGAGCACGACGCAATGTCTTCGAGCGGCGATACGAAGCAGCTCGCGCCGTCCCACGATGCATCGACCGCTGAATTCGGGCCGCCGGACCACCGGGCGAGGGCGGTCCGTCGCCCGAGCTAGGCGTTGCTGGAGTGCGCCAGCTCGACGAGGCGTGTGGCGAGTTCGGCGCCGGCGTCTTCCTGCAGGAAGTGCCCGCCACGTACGCGGCTGTGGTCCTGCCCGCGAGCGCCGGGAATGCGCTCTTGCAGTATCCGGTCCATTCCCCGGGTTATCGGATCTCCGGTGCTGAAGGCCGTGACGAAGGGCTTTTGGAAGTTCGCGAGCTTCTGCCATGCGGCACGGTTGTCGGGCACCGCGACGTTCTTCGGTGAAACGGGTACCAGCGCGGGGAATGCACGGGCGCCGGCCAGGTAGCGGGCGTCGGGGAAGGGGGCGTCGTAGGCGGCGCGCTCGGCTTCGCTGAGTTCGCGGACGGACCCCCGGTCGATGATGCTCGATGCGACGAACCACGGGCTGTATTTCGCGAACGTGCGCCAGGCCAGAAACGCTGCGGCATTGCCGAGTGTCTGGAGCGAGCCGCCCGGGGTTCCTCCGGTCGGGAGTCCGCCGTTGCTGATCATGGCCGCACTGAATCGGGGCTCCAGCTCGGCGAGCACACGCAGTCCGGTCAGCGAGCCCCAGTCCTGGCCGAAGAGCGTGATCCGTGTGAGCTCGAGGGTCTCGATGCAGGCGCGGAGCCATGCGACGTGTCGGGCGAAGCTGTAGTCCGCGATGCGAGTGGGTTTGCTCGACCGGCCGAAGCCGATCAGGTCCGGGGCGATCACGCGCAGGCCCGCTGCCGAAACCACCGGAATCATCGAGCGATAGAGGTACGACCACGATGGCTCGCCGTGGAGCATGAGGACGGGCGTTCCGTCGCGCGGGCCTTCGTCCACGAAATGCATACGAAGCCCGCAGTCGTCGACTTCCACGAAATGGGGTTCGAAGGAATAGTCGGCAAGGTCGGTGAAACGCGCTGCGGGCGTGTCGAGGAAATCCATGCAGGCAACCCTACGACACCGGTTGTTCCGCGCCGGCGAACTCCTCGCGGTAGCGGTCGGGGGCGATGATCAGGCAGAGCAGCAGCGCGAGCGAGAGCCCGGAGGCGCTCAGGATCAGGACCCACTCGTAGCTGCCGGTTCGGTCGAAGATGGCGCCCGCGCCCGGGATGCCGATCAGGATTCCCGCGGCAAAGCTGCTCATCAGCAGGCCCATGATCTTGCTGAAGTGCAGCTCTCCGAAGCAGCGGCCGACGAGGATCGGCATGCTGACCGCGTTGCCGCCGATCCCGACGCCGAACGGAATGGCATAGAGGCAGAGCAGGCGGGCATCGCTCAGACCGAGCCGGAGGAACAGTTCGATGGCGAGGGGCCCCATCGCCAGCAGCAGGAACGAGAACGCCAGCAGTCGCGACGGGGACCAGCGGTCGGCCAGCCAGCCGAAGCCCAGGCGGCCGGGGATGCTGAAGCCGACGGCCAGTCCGTAGTAGAACGCGGCGTCCCGGGGTGCGAACCGCAGCTCTTGAGTCGCGAACGGAACGAAGTGGAAGTTCAGCGCCGAGACCGCGATGAGCTGGAGCAGGAAGACGCTGATCACCAGCCAGAAGGTCCGGGTCGTGGCGGCGCGCTTCAACGACAGCCCGGTCGCGTGCGACCGGTCTTCCGCACTCGTCGGCTCGCCGGGATCGGTGCGGCGGCCGTCGGCCACCAGACCGAGATCCGCGGGGGCTCCGCGCACGTAGACCGCGATCAGCGGGATCACGATCACCGCGACGACCAGCGCGGCCACGACCCAGGCCATGCGCCACCCGACCAGCCGGATCAAGAACTCGTTGAAGGGCGGCAGCGCGAGGCCCCCCGCGCCGATCCCGAGCATGGTGATCCCCATCGCCCGGCCGCGAAACGCGCGAAACCAGTTGGTGACGAGCGTCTGGGCGGGAAGGATGGTGGTGGCCGCGACGGCGAAGCCCGAGACGAACGCGATCGCGTACAGCGTCATGAGGTTCTGCAAGCTGGCGTAGCCCAACGAGGTGAGCACCGTCATTCCCGCGGCGACGAGCATGACCTTGCGCGTTCCGAAGCGCGCGAACAGTCCGCCCACGAGCGGATTCGACAGACCCATCGAGATCGCGAACACCGCTCCGGTGCCGGACACCTGGGTCATGCTCCAGCCGAACTCCTGTTGCAGCGATCCGATGAAGACCGGAAAGACGTAGAGTCCGCCTCCGGCGGTGAAGAAGAGAATGCAGCACAGGGCCCCCACCAGCTTCCAGCCGTGGAACAATCCGCTCTCCGGTCGCGCCTCATCCGTCACATCGGCACCTGCTGAATCCGTCAGAATGCGAGCCTAGTCCATCGGGCGCTTCCGCCGCCGGAACCCCTGATAGAATCATCGAAATGGCGAGCACCCACGAGCGCGAAATCACTGATGCCGTCGAGCTGTGCCGCCCGGGCGGCCGCATCCTCGCCACGGGCGCAAAGGGCTGGTCCCGGGTGCCGCTCCACACCGCCAACCTCCGCGGTGGCTGGGGACGGACGAAGCGGTGGGACTACTGGTGCGTCCTCGCGCGCGACCTGGTCGTCTCCATCACCTATGCGGATGTCGACTACCTCGGGCTGGCCGGCGTCTGGTGGTTGGATCTCTCGACCGGCGCCAGCGGCGGGGTCGACCCCACACTGCCGTTTGCTCGCGGCGTTTGCCTGCCGGACCGGCCCGGCAGCGAGCCGTTGACCTACACGGGGAAGAGGTCGAGCATCGCCATCGTCGACGATGCCGAGGGCACGACCATCACTGCGGCGTGGAACGAAGCCGGCCAACCGGCGCGGCTCGATCTGCGCGTCGAGCTCCCGGCCGGGCACGAGTCGTTGAACGTCGTCATCCCGTGGTCCGACCGACGTTTCCAGTACACATCGAAGCACCAGGCCCGCCCGGCCCACGGCAGCCTCGACCTCGGCACCAGCGTTCGCGCCATCGGCACGGCACCCGGCGAGCTCGCGACTCCGGATCGGGAGGCCTGGGGCGTCCTCGACGTCGGTCGGGGGCGCTGGCCCTACCGCAGCGTCTGGAACTGGGGCGGCGGCGCGGGCCGAGCCGCCGACGGAGCCGTCGTCGGACTGCAGCTCGGCGCGAAGTGGACCGAGGGCACCGGCTTCACCGAGAACGGCATCTTCGTCGACGGTCGGCTCAGCAAGATCGGCGACGAACTCGAGTGGGCCTACGAATGGGACCGACCCATGCGACCGTGGCGGATCCGGCACCCCGACGGCAGCCTCGACATCACGCTGACGCCCGCCTACGACCGCCACAGCCGCGTCAACGCGGTGGTGTTGGCCAACGAGGTCCACCAGGTGTTCGGCACCTGGACGGGCCACGTCACCTCCGACGATGGAACGCGGCACCACGTCGACGGCATCGTCGGATTCGCCGAAGAATCGAGATCCCGCTGGTGACGCAACGCGTGTGGCATTCGTTCGCGTGGTCGCGGCCCGTTCGCCGTCGCGTCCCGTTCCTGTAGTATCCCCGGAACGTCGCGTCACCCGATCGGAAGGATTGGATGGGAACCGCATTCTGGCGCGAGTCGAGCCGGAGGAGCCGCCGCAGATGAAACCTCCGCGCGCGCGCTCGATTCCGTACCCGCTCGTCTGTGCGTTGTTGGGCCTGGTCCTCGGCTGGCTGCCGTTCCTGCTCCACGGCCCGATCCCCGAGAAGTTCAACGTCCTCTACATTCGCGGTGCGATCGCGATCTGGGCCTTCTACGGCGCGCGACTCCTGATCGGAGTTCTCGTCGGCATCTCGGTGTGGCCGCCGCGCTGGTGGCAACGCGGTCCCTTGATCGGCCTCGTCGCCATGCTCCCCGTCAGCCTCGTGGCGCTCGCGACACCGCGTTGCGGCTTTACCTGAATGGCCTTGAATTTGATCACCGGTGCGGTGGTCGGAAGCCTCGTCGCCGGCCTGGCTCGCGCATGGACCGGCCGGGATCACGCCTAGTCGTTGCCCGACACCGCCACCGGAGCCGTCGCCTCGAAGCAGGCACTGCCGAACCGACCGCCCGCTTCCGCGAAGTGACCCGTCAGGTAGAGCATCGTCGTCGTCGAATCGCCGCCGATGGGCGCGGTCTCGAAGTGGACGCGAAGATCCGCGATTCCGTCCCCATTGGCGTCCGCGAGGTGGCTCCGGTAGGTCTGCTTCTTGTCGAGATCGTGATCCGGCCCTCCGCCCGTCGCCGGGCACTGCCCGACCGGAGGCGTCGCCGAGAGCCGCAGGCTCATCGGCACGATGCCCCGGGGAGCCGTGCCGCCCACCGTGGAGGTCGCGAGGTTGAGGCAACCCGAGCCGTCCGGAGCCGCCGAGCCGAAGATCGCGACCGGCGTATTTCCGCTGGAACCCGGCTTCAGCGTTTCCGTCACCGCGAAGTGGACCGCGCAGGTGCAGTCGGCGCTGCAGCTGCTTTCGGGTGTCCCATTCAACGGACCCTCGTCACAGGTCTCCGCCTCCTGCACGATTCCGTCGCCGCAGCTGAAGGTGTCGCAAGCGTCTCCGAAGCCGTCGTCGTCGGCATCCTGCTGATCCGGGTTGAATACGTCCGGGCAGTTGTCGGACAGGTCCGGAAGCTCGTCGCCGTCGCCATCGGCGAGTGCCGACAGCGCCACCACGCCGAGCTGACAGCTCTCGCCGGGCTGGGCAAGACAATCGGAATCATGCTCGCACAGCTGGCCGACGCGCACGTCGTCGGGCGACGTTCCGCAGTAGCCGGCCGTGATCACGCTGTTCTCGCCGTCGTTCTGGAAGTTCTGCTGCGAGAAGAGGTTCGCCACCTGCCCGAACGCCGTGCCCTCAGTGACGTTGCCGGCCGCGGAACAGCGGCGAATCGTCAGACCACACGACCCGTCGAGGTTGACGTCGCTGCCCGGCGAGCAGGGATCCAGCTCGGGCGTGAAGCCGAAGTTCTCGTCGCTCTCGTCCACGATGAACAGGGCCGACTCGCGCCCCACCTGGTAGTTGAGCAGACGGCAGGCCTGGCCGGGGCAATCCGCCACCGAAGACTCGCAGTCGTTCACCTGTGAGTCGGTGCCGAGGACGAACATCGCGAGGTCGTCGAGGTCGAGATCCCGGTTGCCCACGCTCGCGGGCGAGTCGCCGAGCGTCGTTTCGAGCGACCGGAAACCGACGAGACAGGTGTCGACGCGCCCATCGCCATCGACGTCGAGGCCGTCGCCGAGCTCGAAGTCGACGGCGGGCTGCAGCGCCGTGGCCTGTGTGCCCGCGTCGAGATCGGCTTCGTAGAGCCAGCCGTCTTCTCCGAGCACGATCGCCCGCGCGCCGCAGATCCCGATGGACGCAGCCTCGAGCGCGACCCCCTCCAACGTCAGGTCGGTCAGCGTCGATCCGGAGCGCTCTCCGCACGCGGCGAAGTGACCCGAATGGCCGTCGGCATCGCCGTCGACCAGCGCGCAGACGTAGTCCGCTGCGAGCGCGACGTCGACCCCTTCGCGAGCGAAGGACTTCACCGAATAACCTGCCGGTCCTCCGCCCACGTCGACGACGCGCACCGGTGATCCCACGACGGCGACGTCGCCCTCGAACACGGCGCCCTTCGTGACCGGTTCGCCGGTCAGGATGGGGGTGCACAGGTCGCCCGCGCCGCACGACGCCAGGTCGATCAGGCCGAGCAGCGGTCGTCGCTGCAGCGATGGGTCGATCGGGCCTTCCAGGAACACGTTCGGCGCTGCGGCACCGGCCACGCCGTCGAGCTGGCTCGCAAAGCTGCTGAACGCCGCGAAGTCGCCCGTCTCGCCGAGGCTCACGTCGAAGGAGTCACCGTCGGCTCCGGCCATCCGCGAGAGCGGCGTCAGCGAGCCCGTGACGAGATCCTTGATGACGATCTCGGCGACCGGCCCGAGGCCGGCCAGGGTGAACGCGACGAAGCGTCCGTCGTCGGAGATGGACGGATCGGAGGCACCGCAGGGCGAGGTGCTGCAGAGGTCACGTCCGATTCCGACGCTGCTCGCCTGGCTGGTGTCGGCCTGCTCGACATCCCTCAGGAAGACCGCGCTGTCGGGATCTTCGGGCGGCGCCTCGAAGGCCGTGCGCGCATCGTTCGCCAGCGAGGGGGCGCCCGCGCCGAGCGGGAAGAAGCTGCCGTCGTCGAGAAGGCTCACCGCGACGGTGCTCGCCGTGACGAGGTCGGCGAGGAAGACCTGGGAGACGCCGCCGAAATCGACCACGTAGGCGAGCTTGGTTCCATCGGCCGACAGCGCGGGATCGCGGCCGGCGCCGAGGTTCTGCAGGCTGGCCGTGCTGCGATCGAGCAGGTAGATCTCGGACGGCAGTCCGGATTCGAAGGCCACGATCGTTCCATCGTCCGAAGCGGTCGGGTTGCGGGCCGCTTCGCCGATCCCGGCGGTCAGATTCGTGACGCCGCAGCTGGCCGGGTCGTAGACGTAGACATCGGTCAGCGAGTCGACGTCGTCGTCGGTGAGCGTGGCGTCGCTGTCGAAGAAGACGAGGTCGCCGCCGACCACGTCCGGGTTGCCGGACGGATCGTCGGACGCTTCGGCGATCTCGCTGCAGTCGGCCCGATCCAGAGCACTGGCAAGTCGTGTCGTTCCCGTCGCGATGTCGCGCACGTAGACGCGCTCCACTCCCCCGGTGATCTTGGGGTCGCGGCAGCCGGGGCCGCGGATGGTGCCGACATCGGCGGTATTGTTCTCCTTGAACGCGAAGCCGACTTCGGCGATCGGAATGTCGACGGAGTCGAATACGATCCGGTAGGACTGCGGCGCCCCCTTGCCGAGACCGCGGTCGAACGTGAAGACCTTGGAGCCCGGGAACGAGCACCCGTCACACGAAGTCGCCTCGTCGGCGATACCGAAGTTCGGGCCGCTCAGCTCGGTGTTCACCAATGCCTCGAGATCCGGCTCGCCGGCTGCGGTGTCGCAGAGCTCGAGCTCGACGTAGAAGCGACTCGGGAGGGGGCCGGGTCCGACGTTCGACGCCGACCACTCGAAGACCGAGCGTCCGTCGACGATCTCGGGAAAGTCTCCGGACGTCGAAACGGCCTCGAGGAAGGTGTTCTTCTCCGTGGTGGTCGCGAGCGGGCCGGGGGGGGCCGGCGTGAAGAGATTGTCGGCGCCACTCACGAAGGCGATGGTCCCGCCGTCGGAGGAGAGGTCCGAGTCGCCTGCGAAGAAGTTTCCCGGTGTGCCGTCGCTCGACTGGTTGGCGAGCCGATGGGCGTGGGGCTGCTGGGCGAGTTCCGAATAGGCGAAGACCACATGGTCGTCGGATACGACCAGGTTCCGCGCGCCGTCGAAGCGCAGATCGGGCAGCACGCTCAGGTGCAGATCCTCGGGAAGCAGACTCAGCGCCTCGGCTGCGGCGGGATCGGCGGGCAGCTCGAACAAGCGGATGTTCTGGTCGAGGCGTCCGTTCATGTTCTGGTCGGCGGCAACGGCCTCGGCCTGGCTGGTATTCGCGAGCGGGTCGGCGAGTCCTTCCGCGAACTCCGATTCGACGAAAGCGAGCTTGTCCTTCCCGGCCGCCACCGACGGCACGACGAAGTCCTGCTCGCCTCGAACGACGCGGACCTGCGCGAGGCCGCGGCCGGCGAACAGTCCGGAGACGTTCTTGATCAGTCCGGTGGTGCGATCGAGCAGCTCGACCACGAAGTCGTCGGCCGCGCCGTCGCGGTTGATGGCTCGATCCGCCAGCAGCTCGTCTTCGACGACCGCGACGGCGGCGTCGTTCAGTGCACCGTCGAGCCACGAGTTGAGCTCGACGCCCTGCTGGGCGAGAGCGTCGGCGATCGGCAGATTCACCGCCTCTCCGGTCTGTTCGAAGTCGAACTCCGGCGCCTCGCAGATCGCACCGCTCGCGCAGTCGGAGTCGGCCGCACAAGACCGTGCGGGATCATTCGAGCAGGCGCGGCGCGGCATGAAGATCACACTCGACGCCGCGTCGACCATTCCCCAGATCCCGATCGCCCCGGGCGGCGCCGTCGGATCGACGAAGCCGTTGAAGGGCGGCGAGAGCAGGGCGCCTTCCGGTGTGAAGGACGACGGCTTCGCTTCGTACGCCGTATCGCTGAAGCCGTTCGCTTCGGCATCGGCGACGCTCAGCCGCAGCCGCCGCGGTCGCGGCTCGATCAGCCCATCGCCGCGGTCGACCCGCAGCAGCAGGCCGTCGTAGTCCATGGCGTAGATCAGGTTCCCGTCGCGGTCGGTCGTGATCGGAAGCGTGCTCGAGCTGGGTCCGGGTACGACCGCCTCGCAGCCTTCGGTGCAGATGTCGGCGAAGCGGGTATACGGAATCGCCACCAGTCCGCTGAACGGCTCGTTCACGAACTCATCACCGACCCGGCAGCTTCCGTCCTGAACGTAGAAGCGGCCCACGCACGCGACGTAGCTGTTCGGTGTCGCCTCGTTGCAGTCCACGTCGCGCAGCTCGGTCGCCACGGGGCTCGGGGCTGCCGCGAGTCGCACCGCGAGACGCGCGGGGCCGAAGGCCGGCGCGGTGTCGGGATGGCGGAAGCGGAGACGTCTCTCGACGCCGCCGCCCGGCAGCGGGATCGCGGCGATCTCGCGGCTTGCCGTCGTGTCGACGGTACAGGCCTCGATGCCGTCGCAGGAACCGGGATCGGCGGCCAGCACGAGAATCGGTGCGGGTGTCGTGCCGTCTTCCGGGGTGAAGACGATGGTGATCACGAAGTCGTCGACCGGAGCCGCGACGCCCCCTACCAGGAAGCCGGGCGCCGTCGAGCGCTCCTCCTGCTCGCAGACGGCGCCCACCATGCGGACGTCGTTGGTGAGGCCCGGGGTCAGAAATGGCGAGGTCAGGCTGCCGAGAAATCCGCGCTGATCGAAGCCCTCGGGAGGGATCACCGAGCAGGACGCGTGAGCGGGGTGATCGGCCCACAGTCCTGGTCCCAGTACCGCGAAAATCAGCGCGAATGTGGACGACACGGAACGGATTCGAAACCGCATGAGTTTCTTCCTGGCAAGAAAAAGGAACGACGACGGCCGGTTCTGCGCCGGGCCGGCTCGCTGACGCTCGACTCGCTCCGACGACTCTTGCGGAATGGCGATCGAAGAACGCAACGTATTCTACCTTGTCGACAGGACTCTGGTGGGAGAAATGCCCCAAAACCGGGCAGATTTTCCGGTTCCGGGAAGGAGTTCCTCCCGGCTACCCGGCTTTACCCGGCTTTACCCGGCGAGCGGCGAGCTTTGCGTCTCCGGAGCCAATCGCGGACCAGCGCCACGGCCACAGCAAGACTGCACAGGGCCGCGAACGAGTCACCCAGGCGCGCGTATGCGGTCAGGGTCCTCTCCGGCCGGACACGGCCGTGGATCAGATCGCGGGTCGAGCTCGGGGCTCGAGCGATGACGCGCCCCCAGGGGTCGACGATCGCCGACGGCCCGGAGGTCGAGGCCCGGATCAGGTAGCGGCGCTGCTCGATGGCTCGGAGGCCCACCACGGCCAGCATGTGCTCCGAAAAGGCGCGGCCGGTGATCCAGCTGTCGTTCGACGGGCTGACCAGGACCTCCGCGCCGGCGCGAACGCGCGCTCGCGCGACCTCGGGGAGCATCGCTTCGTTGCAGACCAGGATTCCGGCGCGCCCGAGGCGGGTCTCGAGCGGCGGCGGATCGGGTCGTCCCCGTTCGAACGTTCGGGCGCCTTCGATCGTTCGCTGCATCAGGTCGAGTCTCCTGAATGGGTAGTACTCGGTGAATGGAATCAGATACTGCTTGTCGTAGCGCTGCGAGCGAATTCCCTCGGAGTCGATCACGAAGACGCTGTTGAAATAGGGTGGTAATTTGTCGCCGGAGCCGCTCGGCCCGCCGGCAAGCAACTGGGCGTCTGCGTCTCCGAGCAGATCCGTGATCGCGCGCTGGTAGCGCGGTTCCGCCTCGACGAAGAAGTTCATCGCGGACTCGGGCCAGACGATGACGGCTGGAGATGCTTCGCGAAGGGCGCGGTGCGTGAGCGCCAGGTACACGTCGAGGTTCTTGCCGTAGTAATCCGAGCGCCAGTGTCTCCCAACCGCAATGTTCCCCTGGACGATTGCGACTTTCACCGGATCGTCTCCGGTTCCCGGTGTGGGCGCGGCGCGCAGCATCGCCTGACCGTGCAGCGTCGCCGCGATCGCGGGCAACACTGCCAGCGCCAGTCCGCGTTGCGCAGCCGATCGCTCCGACGGACGGCCCCAGGCCCCCATCCAACCCGCGAGGCCGGAATTGGTCGCGGCCAGCACGAAGCTGATGCCGTACACCCCGGCCCACGACGCCGTCTGTGCGAGCGGGCCCGACGCGTGCGTGTAGCCGAGCAGCGCCCACGGGTTGCCGATGAAGAACGTCGTTCCGGTGAACAATCGCGCGCGAGCCAGCTCCACCAGCACCCAGGCTGCTGCGACCAACAGCGGCGTCCATGCGCGGGGCCTCCGGATCAGCGCACGGTCGATCAGCGCAAACGCCATGTAATAGACGACCGACATGACGGTGAAGACCAGGTTCCCGATCGCGAACCCGAACCACGGCGATCGGTCGTAATAGCGGGCGATCGAGCTTGGAACGACGCTGGCGTTCAGCCAGGCCATCGCGATTCCCCACAGCCACGCCAGCGCGATGGCCCGCCCGCTCCCGCCGCTGCGAAGCGCCAGGAACAGCGGCACCAACGCGACGAACGCGAGCGGGCGGATGCTCCACGGCGGAAACGCCAGCGCGAACGTCATCGCCGAGACGACCGTGAGGAAGCAGGCGACACCGAGCGGGAGGGGCCGCAGCATCGTTCAGGCGGCGGCGGAGATCTGGGAGAGATCGGCGGCGAGCGCGAGGTCTTCGAAGATCTCGCGAGCCTCCGCCAGGCATTCCGATGCGTCGCGATCGCCCAGACGCAGGCCGTTGTCGGCCTGTGCCATCGCGCGCCCCGCGTCGGCGAGCGTGCGAGCGAACTCCGGTCGGGCGCCGAGTTCTTGCGCGCAAGCGAGCGCCCGCTCCCACCACGAGAGTGCCTCGGTCGGCCGCTGGCGGAGCCAGGCCTCGCGACCGGCCAGGCGCAAGACTTCCGGCCGGCGCCAGGGGGCCTTGCGGGCGGTCGTGAGTGCCACTTTCCGGCTCGATCGCGCGCGCCGGGCAGCCGCGCGTGCTGTGCCGTCCGCCGCTCCGGCGGCGCGCTCGAGTTCGAGTACGTCGACCAGATAACGAGCCGAGAAGACGCTGCTGGCGTGGAACGGGGGCACGCGCCCGGCCTCCTTCATCTTCGCTTCGCCGCGGACGACTTCCGCCTTGGCCTGCTCGAGGTCACCCCGCAATGCGTAAACGCGAGCGCGCGTGCCCAATCCGAGGACGTTGAACAACACTTCGGAGTGCTCGTCGTAGTAGGATTCCAGTGCTCGAAGCGCCTCGTCGAACTCGCGCCGCTCGACGTGGAGAGAAGCGGTGTTGAAGAGTCTGGCGGAGGATGCGAGGTCGTACTGGTAGAGGTCGACCAGCTCCGCGAGCTTTCCGATGCGATCCCAGGCGGCAGCGAAGTTTCCCTGGTGGATCTGTCGAAAGCAATCGAGGTCGAGGTAGGTGCTGGCCTCCCAGAAGCGACCTTCGCGGATCCCCTCTTCGACCAGCGCGGGGTCGATCGTGTGCTCCTCCGACCAGTCTCCCGCGAGCAGGTGGTGGAGGAAACGCAGCGCGCGGTAGTAGAGGATGCGCTCGTTCACGGCTCCACTTTCGGCGAGCTCACGCGCAACAGCGAGGAAGCGGCGACTGACGTCGAAGGAGATTCCGCCGAACGAGAAGACCGCGACGACGCCGCAAAAGATCGCAGCGGACTCGGGCACGCTGTGCGGATCGAAGCGGGCGAGGGTGCGCACCAGGGCGGTGGAGTCGACGAAGAATTGCACGGGGTTCGTCGTCGATTGGGCGATCGCCCGTCGGAACATCACGTCGATCAGCTCGCGCTGGCGGTCCGTCGCCGCTCGCCGACCGTAGGGGCGTCCCAGATAGAGCCGCCCCAGCAGCTGCAGCAGGTTGAGCGCGAAGCTCACGCCCATCGTTACGACACCGCGAGGTGACGAGTGGCCGAGCAGCTTCGCGGTCGCGTCGAAATGGTCGACGGATTCGATCAGTCGCCCCCGGTTCAACAGCGCGATGGCGAGGCTCTTCTCGAGCCTCGCGCGTTTCGCCGGGTCGCCGCCATCCGGATGAAGATCCTGATAGAGCGCCGAAGCCTCCTGGAAGAAGTACAAGGCCTCGTTGGAGGCCGCTGCGCGCGCCGCCTCGTCGCCGGCGCGGAAGAGATAATCCTCGGCCCGCTCGGCGGCGTCGCCCTTGCTGAAGTGATAGGCCAGCATGGCGCAGTAACCCGGAATGGCTTCACTCAGCCGCCGCTCCGTCGCGTTCGCCACCGCGAGGTGAAGCTCGCGCCGGCGCGACTCGAGCAGCGAATCGTAGGTCACCTCCTGGATCAACGGATGCTTGAACGCGTACTCGATGCCGGCCGTCCGGTCCGAAGGCACGATGAATTCGCCGCTCTCCAGCTGGCCGAGAATCTCGGTCAGCCCCGGCAACTCGATCATTTCCTCGAGCACGTCGAGGTGGAAGTTGCCTCCGATGGCCGAGGCCGCCTGGATGACGGACCTCTGCTCGAGACCGAGGCGGTCGACGCGCGCCATCACGGCCTCCTGGACGGTGTCGGGGATCACCACCGAATCGAGCTTTTCGGTGGCGTGGAAGGATCCCGCGCGGATCTCGACTGCTCCGACGTCGACGAGCGAACGAACGACTTCTTCGATGTAGAAGGGATTTCCGCGCGCCCGCTCTTCGATCGTCGCGCGGGTCTTCTGCGGCACGTCGCCCCCGCGGAACAGGTTCTTCACCATCGTGCGCGCGGCGCTCGCGTCGAGCGGTTCGAGCACGAGCTCGAGGTGCCGCGTCGCCTGCTGCTCGCGTGTGACGGCGAGCACCCGGCCGGAAGTCGACTCGAAGCCCGGACGAAATGCGTTGACGAACAGGATCGGGTGTTCTTCGGCCAGGCTGAGCAGCGATTCGACGAGCTCGACCG
>Ga0055476_10000191_pt1 | contig 15317 bp, 9 predicted proteins | sample Muzzi_CordC_D2_FD_57682 | JGI IMG/M metagenome (GOLD analysis project Ga0055476, IMG submission 57682) | Wetland microbial communities from San Francisco Bay, California, USA, that impact long-term carbon sequestration - Muzzi_CordC_D2 | ecosystem: Environmental > Aquatic > Marine > Wetlands ... | reverse complement strand
GTCGACCAGCATCGCCGGGTCGCCGACGGTGAAGGAGGTCAGGAAGAACTCCTCGAAGGCACAGGTCAGGCAGTCGTGCATGGGCCCGACACCGAGGCGGTTGGCGATGATCTCGCTGCCGATGCCACCGGAGCCGTAGTTGATCATGAAGGCGTCCTTGACGCCGGCCAGCACCACATTGAAAACGGGATCACCGACATAGAAGCCGGGAAAGGCCTGGGCGGCGGCACTCTCATCGTGGAACACCGAGGCGAAGTCGCGGAAGGGCTCGACGCGGTTCGGCACGGTGGGGTTGCGCTTGCCGACGCTCTCCAGGGGGTAGGGGCATGCTGCTGGGTTGGAACCGTTGCAGACGTCGCGCCAGGAGCCGTCGCCGCCCGGTCCGGCCACGACGGCGTCGAGGGCCGTGTGGACGATCTCGTTGTCGGCGGTCATCATGTTCAAGATCGGCAGGCCGGCCTTGCCCTCGGCGGCCCAGACGGCGGCGCCGAGGTCGGTACCGTTGTCACAGTTCGCCACGGGATACAGCGCCTCATAGTCGATCACCGGCTGACCGGACGCGGTCAGGTCACGCGTGCCGCAAGTGGGCGAAGCCGGGTCTATGTCCATGGACGACAGGCGCAACTCCTCTTCGGTGACGCCGCTGCGGTAGATGCGCGCACCCTTCGGCTCGACGATGACCTCACCGAACAGCAGGTTGGTGGTGTTGCCCTCGTTGCCGTCGGAGCCGACGGTGGCACCGTAGCTGGAGGCGGTGAACACGCCCTCGTGCTCGGCGTAGAGATGGTAGCTCGTGGAGCCGCCCTGAGCCACCACGCTGTTACCGTTGGCGCCGGGGTTGAAGTTGGCGCCGACGAAGGAACCGTCGTCCTGGATGCTGTCCACCAGCTGCAGGCCGGAGACGTGGAAGCTGGCGTGGCGGTCGGCCACCTGCTCGTCGATGAAGACGTTGAACTGGGGACCGACCCCGATGTCGTTCGGGATGTTGTTAGGATTAGGCACCGGCGTCAGCAGGTTGGTGAAGTTGACGGTCAGGCAGTCGCCCTCCCGCACCCGCAGCACCAGCGGCCGCGGGCGCTTGTCCGGGCGCAGCTGTACCTGCCCGGCGGTCGCTGCGCCACCGTTGTTCAGGGTCAGGCCGCTGAGCGTGTTGATGACGTCGCGCTCCAGCGCGTACACCATGCCGTTGACGTTAGACGCCCCGAGCCGGTTGAACAGCACCGGCTGGTCGAGGGCCACGACATTGGCCGTGACTTCTCGTTCGCAGCTGATCGCTGCCTGCAGCGTACCCGCCCAGGCGAATGTCAGCCCTATGGTCAGCGCCGCAAAAGCGACGAGAAAAAAACGCCTGGCGCCGCTACACGGCGCATCCGAATATTCAGCCATCGAAACTCCCTCCTCCAGTTATTCTGCCTGAGCGGATCTTCCAGGCACCTTGCTTCGTCCTGAAACCGCCCGCTTGGTCTTAAAGTGGTTGACGGGAAGGCTGCCCGACCGGTTGTGAGGTAGGGTAATCACCCAGTCTGTAGCAGGGTATCACCGCAACCACTGGGGAGAGTTTCGTCGAATGTGGGAGACCGCGTCACCTCCAAGGGTACAGTTGTGACATGCACCAAGAGACAGTCTTTGACCTGTACTTATGGACAGGTTGCGGCGGTGGAATTGCCTGGCTGGATCTATCCGGCCGGACGAGGGATGGCAGCGGGAACGCCTGATGCTCCAGCCACCTGGAAGTGGGCGCAGTCGTGCGTCAAGAATCCAAAACGGGTGAGACCGGAAGCAGGCCGGGCCGGGCGACTTTGATCGGTCAAGGGGCCGACCAGCGGGTGCTCATCGGTTAAATTAGGGTGTCTTCGGTGTATACATCATAACGCAGCAGGCCACTGCCGCGCATCGACGTCAAGCCTGGTGCTGCCGCTGGCATTGGGGTTGCCGTACAGGTCGCATCCGTCAAGCGGCAACTGGTGGAATACCAGTGTTTATAAAGGCGTGACGGGAGGGAACCCGGGTTGGGCGCGGCTGTCAGAGACTGACCAGGCCTTGCTCAACCGCGACCCGTACAGCCTGTGTGCGGTTCTGCACCCGCAGCTTGGTGAACAGGGCGTTGACGTGGTATTTGACCGTGCGCTCGGTGATGAAGAGCTCTCCGGCGATATCCTTGTTGCGTTTACCCTGCGCCAGTCCGTTCAGCACAGTGGTTTCCCGATTGGTGAGCTCGCGACTGTGCACTGAGCGCCGTTCCTGCGGGCGCCCCAACCGCCCCACCACCTGCGAGGCAATGGCCGGGTCCAGGTAAGTATCACCGCCGGCCACGGTATGGATCGCGTCGATCAATCGCTGCGGTGCCGAGCCCTTGATGAGGTAGCCACTGGCGCCGGCGCGCAACGTTTCGAGCACTTGCGCCTCACCTGTGTGCGCGGTGTAGACAAGCACCTGCCCGCCAATACCCTTGGCCTGCATTTTCTGCATCAGGTCGCAGGCGGTGCCGTCTCCCAGCATCAGGTCCCCCAGTATGACATCGGGCTGCAGCCTGAGCAGCAGGGTCCAGGCCTCGGCGCAGCTTGACGCCTCGCCGGCGACCCTCAGCCCCGACTCCTGGGCGATCAGCATGGAAACACCCAGGCGGACCACCGGGTGGTCGTCGACCACCAGCACGGATACCGTTGGGTTCTTTACATTCGTCATATTCGTCGACCGGGTCGACTCCGAATCCTGCTTTGGTAAAGTCTTCAGCATCATGCTTCCCCTTAGCTTACTGCTACGGCCGTGGATACGGCCTGTTTCTTGTTTACAGCTGTCGCCAAACAGAGACAGCTGGATAGGCAGTTACAATAAACGTGCCAGATACCTCAAAAAGTCACAGCCAAATAATATCTGCATATGCAATCAATTACTTATAAAGACAGTACATAATATTCAATTATTATTGCCGTCCACGTGCTATCTGTTACCATGACAGTTTGTGGCAGTAATGTCTGCCAATACTGGCATTTATGGCAGACTCCACCCTGCCGGTTGACATAAGCAGTTCTACCCATGATGTTATTTTAAATGGGTATTTATTCCCAATGCGCGTCTCCATTGACGGACCTTGCTGCCTTAGTCCGGGTCAGTCAGTGCCTGCCTGAATATCCTTCAGGACCACCAACTCGGTACTGGCCTGCTTGAACGCCTGCGACAATTCCACCAGTACCAACTCTGCCAGATCATGGTCCCCACCGCACCCGGCATCCTCCAGGCGGCCGCATAAATCGGCCATGCGGGCCATCCCCAGCTGCAGGCAGGCCCCTTTCTGGGCGTGCGCAAGCTTTGCCAGCTCATGCACCTCACCCCGTTCCAGCGTCTCGCGCATCGCTTCCAGGCTGCTGGCGGTGTCGTCCAGAAACAGGTCCACCAGCCTGGCTATCAGTTCCGGCTCGGCCGCCTGCATCTGGCGCAAGGCGTCTCCCGCATCGCCGTCCGCTATCGCTCTGCCCCCGCCTTTCCTGCCCCCGAGGTCCGCGCCTGGAAACCACCGCTTCAGGGCCATTCTCAGTATAGCCTCGCTGACAGGCTTGGACAGGAAATCGTCCATGCCCGCCGCGAGACACCGCTCCCGCTCGCCCTGCACGACCAGGGCCGTCATGGCAATGATCACGACATGCCGCTCGTCAGGTTCGCCCAGACGGATGGCGGCGGTCGCCGCGTAACCGTCCATGCCCGGCATGAGGCAATCCATGAAGACGACATCCTGGGTTCGCTCCGACAGGAGATCCAGGGCCTCCTCAGCGGAGCCCGCCAGGGCCACCTCGCAGCCCAGCGGCCGCAGCATGAGCTGCATCAGTTCCTGATTCACCGGTTGATCGTCCACCACCAGCACCCTGAGCGGCCTGGCCCCGACATCCGCTACAGCGACGGTGACCTGCCCCCCCTCAGTCTCGGGTTGCTGCCAGTCCATCAGTGTCCGCAAGGTATCAGGCAGCTGCGATTGCCTGATCGGCTTGGCGCGCTGCATCTCGAAGCCGATGCGCTGTTGCGTCTTGCTGATGATGGGGGCATCCATCGCTGTCAGCATGAGCAGGCGTGTCGCAGCGAGTGCCTGGTCCGACTTGATGGCATAGGCCAGGCTCAGGCCGTCGATGTCCGGCATGTCCGCATCGACCAGGGCAAATTCACAGGGATCCCCGTCGGCAACGGCCCGGCGCAGTACCTCGAGTGCCCCCATGGCACCGCCCACGGCCTCCGTCCGCACGCCCAGCGCCTCGAGCTGGCACTGCAGCGTGCTGCGCGCCAGCGGCTGGTCATCCACCACCAGGCCCCGCCGCCCGGCCAGCAGGTGGCTGGCGGCCACCTCTCCCTCAAGAGCTGTGCCGATGGTAAAATCCAACTCGCACCAGAACAGCGAGCCTTCCCCCGGCACAGATTCCACGCCAATCGTTCCGTGCAGGGATTCAATCAGGGACTTGCAGATGGACAATCCCAGTCCGACGCCGCCGTCACGCCGTCGCGGCGAGGCGCCGCCGTGGGTGTATGGCTGAAACAGTTCAGCCTGGCGTTCGGCGGACATTCCCGCCCCGGTATCGCGCACTTCAAAGCGCAGCCGGCAATGCGGGAGGGAACGTGCCGCCACGCTGACGCGCAGGTCAACCACGCCGACGTCGGTAAACTTGATGGCGTTGCCGAGTAGATTGAGCAGTATCTGGCGCAGCGCCAGGGCATCGCCACGTAACCAGGCGGGCACATCCGCGTCCACCAGCGACAGCAACTCCAGCCCCCGCTGACAGGCCCGGTAAACGAGCATATCCAGCATGGCCTCCACCACTGCGTGCAGCTCGAATTCCCTGTCGCGCGGCGTGAACTTGCCGGACTCGATCATCGACAGGTCCAGCAGGCCATTGATGATGTCGAGAAAGGCCGTGCCGCTGTTGTAGATAGTCGTCACATAGTGCTGTTGTTCGGCTGACAATCTGGTGTGACCGAGCACATCGCTCATGCCGATCACCGCACTCATGGGTGTGCGCAGCTCGTGGCTGATGTTGGCCAGGAACAGGGTCTTGGCGGCGTTGGCGGCCTGCGCCTTGTCCCGCGCCTCGACAATCTGCGCTTCCATTTGTTTGCGGGCGGTGATGTCCTGGAGCATGACAACAAACACTGGCGGCTGCTCCATCGGCAGGAACTGGACGCAGCACTCGGCCTCGTACCGCGAGCCGTCCTTGCGCTGTTGGCTGGTCTCGATGACAAGCTCGTTGCGTGCCCCCTCACGCAATGGCTTGAGCATTTCCTCAAAGCTTTCCCGCGTCCAGTCCGGTACCAGGTCAGCGCAACTCCGCGTCTGCAACTGTTCCATGCTAAAACCAAGATTTTCCCGTCCATGGCGATTGACCTGAAGAAAAGTCAAAGTCCTGGCATCGAGCACATAAACCTCATTAATAAAGTTTTCGATAATCCGACCCATGCGAGCACTGAGCGATTCGGCGAGCTGGCGCTCAATGAGCTGATGCTGGAGCTCGCGCGTGCGTTGTTCGACGCGCTCCTCGAGCTCAGCGTGAAGACGCCTCAGGCGACGGGCCGATCTGATCAGCCACAGGGCAGGAAGTACCAGGGCCAGGCCTGAGAACAGGGTAATCGTGAGAACATATTCCCAGCGCTCATAGGGGGGCTCGGATCTAAATTCATCGGTCAATAACGGCAGGATGCTGTCCTCCAGGCCGAACTCCCAGGCAATAGAAAGCAGAAAGATACTCATAAACACCAGGCACAGCGCGTAAATAATCTTTGTTGTTTTCATGCCGTAATTGAACTCGATGGCACATGGCGGTCGATGTCATGCAATGGTTTCCATCATAGCAAGCCCGTGGTACAGCGGGCTACTTACCTTGCTTATAGCCTACCCGCACCGCGGTACTGCAGGATCCGTTGGGGATAGCCATGTGATAGATGCTAAGATATTGACATGTTTTCACAAGCCAGCAGACACACTGCCGCAGGACCCGGAAACCGGCCTGGAACCGTAAGCAACCAAATCATATGACCACTTATACCCGCTACTGGATTGCGTCGACGCTGGCGCTGATAGCTCTCTTCAATGCCCCGCAGGCCCGGCCCGAAGGTCAACAGGACTTGTTGTTGTTCCTGAGCGCAGGTCCCTCCTATCACGATGTCACGCCGGATGATGGCCCGGAGGACTATGAGGTCGCTCTGGACGCTGACATCTTGTACACCTACCTGAACGGACGTTTCCGGCTGCTTGGGGAATACATTGCCGCTATCGATGAGGCTGAGCTGGAGCGGTTTCAGCTCGGTTGGCAGACCGGCCAGGAATCGATCGGCTGGCTCGGCCGCTTTCATTCACCCAGCCGCTACTGGAATAGTATCTACCATCACGGGCAGTTCCTGCAGACCAGTATCACTCGCCCGCTTATTGAACAGTTCGAGGACGATGGCGGCGTATTGCCAACCCACTCGACTGGCTTGCTGTTCGAAACCGCGCATAAGCTGGACGGTACCGCTGATTTGCGATTTGCGTTCTCCTTCGGTGCAGCACCGGTCATCGACCGCACCGAGCTCAAACCCTTTGACCTGCTGGATCCTGGCTCGAGCAACCGGGCGGCTGCCGACATGCGGTTCGCCTATTTACCGGACCAGTTGGAAGAAAACCAGATCGGACTGGTTTTGAGCGGGTCCGACCTCGAGGTCGACGGCAGTCATAGCGCAGAACAACAAGGGCTGCGGCGCGTTGAACAAGCCTCGATCGGCGTGTATCTCGACTGGCGTTGGCAAGACTGGAGATTCCTGTCCTCCCTGGCGCCTGTCATCAATCGAATGAAACGCCAGGCTCATAACCAGACGGATTCCTTTCTCTCGGGTTATTTTCAGGCAGAGTATGAACTCAAATATGATTGGACACTGTTTGGACGCCTCGAACAGACAAACAACACCAGCAGTTCAGATTATCTCGAATTGTTCCCACACGCCGTAACCGACCGGCAAATGCTCGGACTGAGGTTCGATCTGGCCAGGCAACAGGCGCTCTCATTTGAGGTCTCGCGCGCCAAAACACCAGCCGACGGCGATTTCGAGCAATATCTGTTGCAGTGGAGCCTTGTCTTCCCGTGAGCCCCGTGCGAGCCCTGCTGATCTGTTGCCTGGGGATTATGCTGTACACGCAGGCGGCTGGTGCCGAGCGGCAGGTTGTTCTGGTGGCCGCCGCGACCAGTCCACTGCATGACCTCGACTCGCTTGAATTGCGAAAAATCTACCTTGGCTTCCCCGTCACGCGTGATGGAAAGATCGTCAGGGGCCTGCGTAATACAGAGGACGAAGACCTCAACCGCATTTTCCTTCAGACGATCGTCGCCATGTCGGAAAAGGCCTACCGTCGCCGGCTGCTGTCGCTGCCCCTGCGACAGGGTATTCCACGCCCGGACAAATATAACAACCCTGAGCATCTGCTGGAGGCGTTATCAAGGGATCCCTACAGCGTGACTTATATGTGGAAGGATGCCGCAGACCACTCAGCCGATATAAAGACACTCAAAGTGATATGGCAACAGGACTGAACACATTCGCTGCACGCGTGATTCTGATCGGCCTGGTCATCCACGCCGTGCTGCTGCCGCTGCTGTTCTATGGCCTGCTGCATATTGTCAAGGAAAGCCATGAGGAACGATTTGTTAACGATGTGCGCAAATACAGTCGCTTTGTCGCTGATGCTTTTGAGATGGAAGATGCCGTGAGCAACGAAAGGCAGGCCATGCGGTTACTTGATAGCGCGGTTCTCGGCAGTGGTGGCGTTTACGCTGAATTACTGGAAGGGGAGACATGGCTGCGCAGCGGATTGTCGCCCCCTGACCCGGCTGACGTCTATGCGGAGGATTTCGCCTTCGGACAGCACGGGGACGATATCTACTTTCTTTCCATTCCACTCGACATCCCTGACCGGCAACTGCTGCTGAGAATGGGTTTCGATGAACAACCGACTATAGAGCAGGTCAAAACTGCCCGGCAACGGCTGACACTGGTGCTGTTGCTGTATCTATTCGTATCAATCATTGCGCTGGTGCTGCTGAGTACGCTCATAACGCAACCTTTGCGGGCATTGCAAACCGCCTCCCGGAATATCGCCAGGGGTGATCACTCGGTTAAACTGCGGGTTGACAGCCAACTCGCCGAAATCAGGGAGTTGGCGACAGACCTGGAATCCATGCGCCGTGAACTGGTGGGCATGAACGCTTCTCTGCTGGAGGAAATTAGCGAAAGAAAAGCGGCGGATAAACTTCGCGAAGTGGCGGAAAACAAGCTTCGACAGGCACAAAAAATGGAAACAGTCGGTGTCCTGGCGGGGGGCATCGCGCACGAATTCAATAACATCCTGGTACCCATATTTTTGTACACGGAGCAAGCCCTGTACGATCTGCCCGCCGAGAGTCCGCTGCGCGTGCACCTCGAACGTGTACTGAAATCTGCAAACCGTGCCAAAAGCCTGGTCCAGCAGATTCTGACCTTCAGCCGCCAGTCCGGACCGCAGGAGTTCGTGCCGGTGGACGTCAAACCTGTAGTCGAGGAAGCGCTGGACTTGTTGCGCGCGTTGTTACCGGCGACGGTCCAGTTACACGAGGACCTGACCACCGTGGACTGCTGGGCGTTGGCGGACCGCGACCAGATTCACCAGCTGGTTGTGAATCTGTGCAGCAATGCCTATCAGTCGCTTGACGAAACCGGTGGTTCTATCGGCGTGATTCTCGATCGCTGCACAGTTGACACGCAGTTCTGTCGAGACCACCCCAACCTCCGGGTGGGTGGATATATCAGACTCAGCATTCACGATACCGGGCACGGCATAGCTCATGGCGACCTGGACAGGATCTTTGAGCCATTCTATACGACGCGGGCGGTCGGGAAAGGGACTGGGCTGGGCCTGTCTGTGGTCCACGGTCTTGCCGTGTCGCATAGCGGGGATATAACGGTTGAAAGCGAACCCGGGAAAGGAACCACATTTCATGTCTATTTGCCGGAGATTGGAACAGGATCGTCAATTCGAAACCCGCTTCGAACAGGTTCGTGAGACGGGCGTGAACAAAGCCTCGCTCAATGAGGTAAGATGGCTGCCCGGGGTTAACGTGTCGCCGGGGTGGACGGGGAGATTGATATGCCAAGCATTCTGATTATCGATGATGAGGAGGATATCCGGGACGCCTTGAAAATGGTATTGGAACGGGCCGGATACGAGGTAAGGGTTGCGTCTAACGGCAACGAGGGTATGGCGCTTCAGCGCAAAGACCCCGCGCATCTTGTTATCACCGATATCATAATGCCGATAAAAGACGGGGTTTGCACCATTAAGGAAATTCGTCAGGAATTCCCTGGTGTGAGGATTATTGCCATTTCAGGGGGCGGCGGTGTTGCGCAGGTCGCGTATCAACCCGAAGCAATAACGACCACAGCTTACCTGGCTGCGGCGAAAGCAGCCGGTGCCGATCGGCTATTTACCAAGCCTTTTGACCGTAACGATCTGATCCAGGCCGTGGATGACCTGTTCAAGGTGCACTAGGAGCCCCCACACCGCCGGTGGCGCTGCGCTGGCGGGAGAGCGGCCCGGGGGGCTGATAATCCGCACCGGTCCGCCCCCTGTCCGGGCAACATCCGGTCCAATTATTACGATTAAACAATCGTTTGACTTAACGGAGCGATTTGGCAGAATAGTTGTCCTAAACTTACACCTATAAACCTGTAGAAACCGCCATAGAGGCAAAAGAGGAGTCAAACATGAGGCGACTATATTTCCTGTTACCGAACCTGGATGTGACGCACAAAGTCGTGGACGAACTATTACTGGCGCGGATTGAGGAACGCCATATCCATGTCATCGCCAAAGAAGGTACCCCGCTTAAGGACTTGCCGGAAGCGTCGCTGATCCAGAAAAGCGATTTTGTGCCAGCCGTTGAGCGCGGTGTCGCCATGGGTGGGGCCACCGGCATAGCGGCCGGACTGGTGGCGATCGCCTTACCCGGGGTGGTTATCGCCGGTGGCGCATTGCTGGCGATGGGACTGGCGGGTGCCGGCATGGGTGCCTGGCTGGGTGGCATGATTGGTATGGATGTCGGAAATACCCATATCAAGCAATTCGAGAGCGCCATTCAGGAAGGACAGATTCTGGTGCTGGTGGATGTCCCCAAAGACCGTGTCGACGATATACAGAACTCGGTCAAGAAGCACCATTCGGATGCCGACTTCGAAGGTACCGAACCGACCATACCGGCATTTCCCTGATCACCCTGCTTATTGACCCGTCGGCGGTGCGGCCTGTTGTTCTGCTTGCACCGCCGTCCGCTCGATTTCGTACAGATAGGGCCAGTATTTGCCGGTCACAAACAAGCGCTGTTGGGCGCTGTTATACGCGATTCCGTTCAATACCGAGGTCGGGTGCGGCCGGCTTTTTCGCGGATACAAACCGCTTAAATTTATCCAGCCGGTGACCTGACCGGTTTGGTGGTCAATCTCGGCGATGCAGTCGCTCGGCCAGACGTTGGCCAGTATTTTACCGTCCACAGACTCCAGTTCGTTAAGACCATACACCAGTTGTCCGCCTTCCCGCACATGCAGCGTCTCGGAGACGCCGTTTTTTTGCGGATCTATCCAGGTCAACACCGCTGTACCATCACTGATGACCAGTTTATCCTCAACACTGGTCGCTCCCCATCCCTCACCGCTATACCTGAGTTCTGCGATAGGTTGCAGATTCGCTGTGTCATAGACGAAAGCGATACCAGCTCGCCAGGTCAACTGAACAAATCGTTTATTCCAGACCGCCAGCCCTTCTCCGAACAGCTGCTCTTCCAGTTCAACCTGCCTCATAACCTCACCGGTATTCAGATCGACTTCGCGCAGGCTCGATGCTCCCCACATACCGGTGCTCTCGAATAGACGGTCACCCAGAAACACCAGCCCCTGGGTAAATGCGTTGGGATCGTGTGGATAGCGCTTGACCAGGCGGTAGGCGTACTGTATCGGCGCTGACTGCTGCGCATCGGCCACATCCGCCAGACGATGCGGCCAGATCAGCTGGCCCATTTTCTCCTCTGCATCCCGTTGCAGCCTGCTGATACCGGTTGCATTACATTGACCCTGGGTGAAGCGATCAGCGGATTCGCTTGTCGCTGAGGCATGGGCTGTTATTGCAGACAGCAGTGCCAGGAGTATGGCAACGGGACAACCATGACGCTTTCTGCTCACCTGGCCGCCACCTGAACGGATACCGTTTGTTTTCTGCCTGATTTGAAGGTCAGGGCCATATCGACCTTCTGCCCCGCGGTCAGGTGTTCCTGCGGCCCCATAAGCATCAGATGTTTGCCACCGGGCTCGAAATGGATCTGGCCGTGTGCCGGAATAACCAGGTCGCTCGCTTCACGCATCTGCATCAAACCATCGACCCTGGCCATTTCGTGCACTTCGATGTTTTTGAATGCCTCGCTCTCGACTTTGACCAGACTCACCGCTTCGGGACCGACGTTCACCAGCGTCATGTAGCCGGCATTAACACTCGCATCGGGATGCGCCTCTCGCACCCATGCATTCATAATCGCGACCACATCGCCGGCAGGTTTATGCTGAATTCTTTGCGTCTCCTCATCGATATAGTCCAGTAAAGCCAGCGCTTCCTGCTTGTTCAAACGCATGTTAGGCATGGCCAGCTTGTTATATTGCTGGTAGAGCGCCATCGCGATGGGGTCTTTCTTCCTTAACATCCGGTCCGGCGCCTTAAGCCAGTCGAGGAGCCATGGCATGTCGCGTCGCCGGGTGACAGCCAGCAGGTCCGGTCCCAGGGCCCCCGCCGGCTCATTTCCGGTGAGGGAATGGCAGCTGGCGCAGCGCGTACGGTAGATCTGTTCCCCTCTGGGAATGCTGCGCAACTCGGGTGCGTTGGCATAGTCATCGCCCCGGGGCGGTGCCTTCCAGCCTGTCAACCAGTTGCCAATCTGATCAGCAAGCACATGGGGGTTTTCAAAGGGCGAGCGCTTCATCCACCGATCCGTAGCCTGATTGCCGATGATCATGTTCACATTGTGGTTGTTAGAGCCATCCTGAATCTCCTCGACATATAAACCCAGCTTCTTGCGAAGCCGGGTAATATCCGACTTTTCACCGGTCAGAAATGTCCAACGTGCTTTAAACCTTTCCTTGTACGCCTTGAGAACTGCCGGACTGTCGTTTTCCGGATCAATCGAGATGGAGTAAAAGAAAACATCCTTGCCCAGCCGATCGCCCATGATCTCTTGCACTCTGACGAGTTGCGCCGTCTCCAGCGGACAGGTGTCCGGGCAATGGGTGTAGATAAAGTTGATAACCACCACCTTGTCTTTGATCAGATCATCAAAGAAGTTAACGATTTTCCCTTCCTGGGTGATCAATGGAACATTGGGAAAATAGTTTGCGCCCCAGGTCGAAGCAGCGCTGAACGCAGGGATATTACCCGTGATAAACAAAGCGAAGGCCGCCACCCAAAAAGACATACGCATTGTATTTCTCATCCCTGGTAATCCTTAAGTGACCAACAGCTCTACACATGAGTTGAATTTCAACCAGTTCTCTCGCAAAGCCGCAAAGACCCCAGGAAAATCCTTTGCGTCTCTGCGTCTTCGCGAGAGATAAAACAGACCTTCACGTCTCGTCAGTCTGAGACTTGATCCCGCTCGTGCTGGTCCATCCGGCGCGCCCTGTGGATCGCGGCATCAATTGTCATCGGTGTTGGACAATTGACTACATGCGGCGCGTTCAGATTATCGAAATCATAGTTATCCAGCCCTATTTGAGGTGGTGCCGGGAACTCGAGGACTTCCAGCTTGCCTTCAGCCCGCAGCTGTTTAAGCTGCTTCAGACCCTTGACGACCCCGACGCTGTCCGTCGCCGGCGTTAACCAGTGGGCAAAGCCGATGTGCCACATGGGGCTGTAATTGTCTTCAGGCATAAAGTAAGACGGGACGCCGACCTGACTACCGAAGGGTCCGCCGCCGAGTATGCCGTTTCCATCGGCCGGTGTCGGTGGATAGCTTGGACGTATCGGTGCAGGCGGCAGGAACTGGACCAGGGGTACTGCCGCATCGGCCAGGAACCGGTGCTTCGGTACATAAGGCACACCCATCGCTTTCGACGGTCCAAACGGGAAGGTATCCAGCACGATGTAGTACGGCAGGTAATCGCCTTGTTCAGACCACGACTTGTGCAGCTTCAGCGACACATGCGGATTCGGGCCATCGGTTACAAGTTCTACCACATGTCCGGACTCATGCAAGCCACCCCATGCATTACCGTTGTACATACAGCTTGTGTTGGCTGGAAGATCCGGGAAGCTGACACAACTTTCGTCGATTCTGTTGTGCTCCCACGGCTCGTCGCCCCACTGGATAATGATCGCATTGAATACCACGTTCCTGCCGCCGTAATTCACGCGGCGAAGCGGCGAGTAGGTATTGTTGTCATCCACGTCCGGAATGCCCGGGGGATTAATGTCATTCGCCCAAACCGGGTTCGGCAGATCACCGTAGAATGTCCAGTATCCACTCTCTGACACACTGGCTTCAGCAGTCGCTGCCACTGGAGCATTCACCAGTCCACCGGCCCAGGCGAGACCCAGTTCTTCAGCCAGATCTTCATCACTGACGTCGTGCAGGAAGTACCAGACTTCTCTCTCGTTACCATCCGCATCAATGTTGGTGCCCCTGGTCAGCGGGAAGGTCGCCGTGCCACGTTCATTGTCTGGCTCCGGGATTGATAGCGCATCGCCGATCGGCTTGTCTCTTATATCGTCCAGCTTACCGACAACCATATCTTTGACCCACACGGATACAGGATCCAGCGCAGGCCCGAACTCACCGACAGCGTCGCCGGTTCTGAAGGTAGGCAACGCCACGGTATCGACATAGCTGACACCATCCCAGCCAGGCAGGGGTGTCGGCATCAGCTTGACCTGACCCGGATGCTCGATATCCCAACGCAGCAGCATGGCGTGGTCTTCGTGCTGGGTATTGTGGCAGTGCTCCATGTAGGTGCCTGCGAACTCCCTGAAGCGCAGCGCTATCTCGACCAGGTCGCCACTGTCCGATTGCGGACCGAGGCGATACACGTCCTTGCGCGCCCACTTCTCCCACTCAGGCGGTTCCTGACCATTGCGTCGCAGAACAATACCTTCTTCGAAGTGAATATGGACCGGATGGCTCCAGGTGCCGCTGTTGATAAGCCGCCATACCTCCAGACCAGCGGAGTTTTTCTGCGGTGCGGCAGACACCCGCCGTGGATCCATCCCGAAACCTTTACCGCCATCGGCCTCGATCACCCAGGGCTTGTCGTCCGTGGGCTGTCTTTCAAACTCGAAGCTGCGGTGCAGGGCATTGGCCAGTTCCGCTTCGCCGGGTCTGCGCAGCGGGATCATTTTCTTCTTGCCGGCCACATACATGGCAGGATCCATACTGCGATCGTTGCCTGTGTATTTGTGCACGCGGAATTCCAGGAACTTGCCGACCACCGGGTCGCCGTTCGCCCAGCGGTCAGCTGTACCGTCACCGTCATCGTCCACCTGCTCGGCTTGATAGGCGCCACTGACAATATCGGTCAGTGGAACCGGCTTGTCGGTCGCCTGTCCATCCTTATGCTGCATCAGGTTGACCATATAGAGCTTGTCGCCCCCCTTGAACTTGCTGAAGTCTACGATAATGTCATAGCGCTCAGCGATACCCTGGGTGGGCAACTCGCCGTTCCCGAAATAGACCGTGTGCTCCATGATGTTGCCGTCGTTGGCGACCATGTAGAAAGGCACCGGGTTACCGGCCTCATCCACCAGGGCAACCTTGAAGTAACGTGACACAGAACCGTTCAACAGGCGAAAACGGTATTGACGCGCACGCACGTCAAGATAGGGTTTGTAGAGCCAGTTCACGGTCATCACGTCGCCGATGAAGCCCCTCAGGTTGAAGGGGTTGAACCACAGCTGACCTTCACCATCCCAGGCCTTTTCAGCCAACAGCAGGTTGACATCGTAGTCGCGGTTACCCCAGTCCAATGCGGTACCACTGGGCAGGCGCAGGTTGACGCCGTCGTCGATGGCTTCGTTGCCCCGGTCGATCGCGCTATAGTAGTTCATCATGGCGGCATTGCCCTTATAGACGTTTTGTGCCGTGAAATCCAGCATATGATCGTGGAACCAGTGGGTACTCATGGTTTCCCGCCAGTCACCCGGGATCTTTTTGATACCGCCCTTACCGTTTGGAGCACCAGCGCGCTTGTCTTTGGCATCGGTGTTGATCGAATCGGTGCCGGCCAGCGTCATGGGCCAACGATAGTCGTAG
>Ga0055476_10000189_pt1 | contig 15474 bp, 16 predicted proteins | sample Muzzi_CordC_D2_FD_57682 | JGI IMG/M metagenome (GOLD analysis project Ga0055476, IMG submission 57682) | Wetland microbial communities from San Francisco Bay, California, USA, that impact long-term carbon sequestration - Muzzi_CordC_D2 | ecosystem: Environmental > Aquatic > Marine > Wetlands ... | reverse complement strand
AACCGCAATGGAGATTGCTTCGCAAATGCTCGCTGGCGACAGAAGGATGCCTCACCGGCGTCCCCGCAGACCACTACCCGGCACCGCAGGGGGGAGCTCAACCGATCTGATATCCTTAGCCATTCTGCCCCCGCCCGGATGTTGGCCTTGAAACATCTCCTCATCGTCTACCATTCCCAGACCGGCCATACCCAGGCGATGGCCGAAGCCGTGCTGCGCGGAGCGCGCTCCCCGGAGGTGGAAGGGGTCGAGGTGCGCATGTTGCGCGCCGGGGATGCCGGAGCGGAGGATTTATTGTGGGCCGACGCCCTGATCCTGGGAACACCGGAGAATTTCGGATACATGTCGGGCGCCGTGAAGGATTTTCTCGACCGTACCTACTATTCTTGCGAAGGCAAGGTGGAAAGCTTGCCCTATGCGGTGTTCATCAGCGCCGGTAACGACGGCAGCGGTGCGCTCGGCAGCATTCAACGGATCGCCAGAGGCTATCCGCTGCGCGTTGTTCAGGAGCCAATCATCGCCCGCGGGAATACCACCGACGCCATTCTGGCCTCATGCGAAGAACTTGGCATGACCATGGCGGCGGGACTCGAAATGAGCGTGTTCTGAGCGTAGTTTGCTAGTTTGCCGCGCATGAGATGCACGTGTTTGTCAGCTTGGCTGCCCAGCCCCCATACCGGGGATCGGGTCATGTTGGGGATGAGTGAGAACTTACGCATCCCGGGGAGACTGTTGTGAATGTCGTTGGCATAGACATCGGCTTCGGATTTACCAAGGCAACCAATGGCAAGGATACGTTGGTGTTCAAGTCGATTTTCGGGGAGGCCACCGACATACAGTTTCGCGAGCAACTGTTGACCGCCACAAACCCGGAAGAGCACCTGCACATCGAGCTGGAGGGAGAAGCTTTCTTCGTCGGCGAGCTGGCGGAGCGCCAGAGTCATGTGCGCTCATTCACCCTCGATCAAAATCAGTTCATTACGAATTTCGCCAAGACCATGGCCATGGCGGCCTTGTCGCGGCTCGCATCGGCGAACGATACCGTCAATCTCGTCACCGGCCTGCCGGTGAGCTTTTATCGACGGCACCGGGAGGAGCTTTCCGGTCTGTTACTCGGCACTCATTCCCTGGTAACCCTCGATGCCAGCGGCAACCGCCACGAGATGCCGTTGACCGTTAGTCAGGTGCGGGTTATCCCGCAGCCCTTCGGATCGCTGTTCAACCTGATGATGGGAGAGACCGCGGAGCTCAGCGACAAACGCTACGTGCAGGAGAAAATCGGCGTCGTCGACGTCGGTTTTCGTACCACCGATTACACGGTATCGGACAAGACCAAATATTCCGGACGCGGCAGCGGCTCTTCGGAATCCGGCATTGCGCGTGCCTTCGCCATGATCGCTGCCAAGCTCCTGGAACAAACCGGCGTCGATGTGGAGCTCTACCGTATGTATGACGCGGTAGCGCGGGGTTCAATCAAAATCCGCGGAAAAACCATCGATCTGAAGCCACTGACCGAAGAGGCGTTCAGCAAGCTCGCCTCGGCGGTCGCCACCGAGGTAGACCGTCTGTGGGCCGACGACTGGGACATCGATCTCATCGTCGTCACCGGCGGCGGCGGTGCGGTGTTGGCGCCTTATTTGCAACCGTTACTGAGCGGCGAGGTGCTGGCCCTCGACCCGACGGCGGATTCGCGGCTGAACAATGTGCGGGGATACTGGAAGTATGGGCGCAATGTCTGGGGCGCGCAGCGTCAGGTAACAGAGAAGAAGGCCGCCGCCGAAAGCTGATGACTCCGGCTATTGCCGCAGGTCGTGGCATGCCTTGCTAGCCGGCGCTGCGCGCCGCGGCTTGCCGATCGCAGCTCATCTGCGCTTCTTCCAGTAACCATTCCCGAAACGCCACCACCCTGGGCCGCTCGGCGGTGAGCAGAGGACTGACGATGTAATAGGCGAAGAGCACCGGAACGCTGAGCTCGAAGGCCCGCACCAGCCGTCCCGCCGCGATGTCGTCCTCCACCAGCACATTACCTACCAAGGCCACCCCCTGACCGCCAATAGCCGCCTCCACGGCCATACTCGCCATGCTGAAGGTGGGTCCGCGGCTGAGATCACACCCCTCGACGCCGGCGGCCTGCAACCACATGCGCCAATCCGGATAGCTGTCATCCTGGAAAGAGGCGGCATGGTGCAGAAGCGTGTGCCGGCACAGATCCGAGGGCACCCGCAGAGGCTCGTCCCCCTCGAGCAGCCGCGGACTGCAAACCGGTATGGCCACCTCGTCCATGAGGCGATCCACGCGCATGCCCGGGTAGTTTCCGGCGCCATAACGCACCGCAATGTCGACCCCCTCGCGCATCAGATCCACCAGCCGCATGGAGGCATCCAGACGCACGTCGTAACCGGGATGCTTCTGCCTGAAACGATCGAGCCTGGTGACCAGCCATTTGGCGCCGAAGGACGGCGGCACACTGACGGTGAAAGGCCCGCTTTGATCGTGATCGCGCACCGCTTCCATGGCCTGCGCCAGCCGATCGAAGCCCTCACGCAGACCCGGTAAACAGGCCTGGCCGGCATCGGTGAGCAACAGCGCGCGGTTGGCGCGCCGGAACAGCTTCACACCCAGATAGGCCTCCAGGCCTTTGACCTGGTGACTGACCGCTGCCGGTGTCACGTGCAGCTCCTCCGCGGCACGGGTCAGGCTCAAATGCCTGGCCGCCGCCTCGAAGGCGCGCAGCGCATTCAATGGTGGGAGGTGGCGGATCATCATTTAGTTTTTCTAACTCTTACCCGCAATTCTTCTCATTTGTTGAAAGGCCTTGTAGAACCTATAGTTACACCCAATATTGGAGTACATCAAGAACCCCTGATTCATGAAGAATACGCGAGGAAATGTAAAATGACTATTCGACAAAATCAATCCCCAGCCAGGTTCACTCTGCGGGAGCCCGGCGTCGACCGGCGCGTCACCCTGCTCATCGACCGAGGCAGTGGCAACAATCTGGTTCCCGGCACCGGCATCAGCCTGGAAGCCTTTCAACGTTATCAGGCTCGCGGGCGCCAACTGCAGGCCCAGACCATGGCCGCCGGCCTGGTCGGTCTCGCCAGAGGCGTTATCCGGCTCCTGGAGAAGTTCTCGGGCGCTTATCGGCGGTCACGGGCAGAAGCCGAGGCCATCCACCAACTGAACGCCATGGACGACCGGTTGCTCCAGGACATCGGCATTCGCCGTGCCGACATTCCCGCGGCCGTGGCGGGCCTGATGAAGCGGCAAGCCGTCACCAAGCCTGTGCCGGCGCCGACCGTCCCGCAAGCACCGGAACAACCCCGCGCCTGTAACGAGCCGCACACCAAAGCCGCGGCTTGAGCGCTCCTGGGACCAATCGAATTGCCTGTAACGACCGACTTGGAGGAAAGAACGATGGAACGAATAAGGTCTGCCTATGGCCGCGCCCTGTTCCCGAACCGATACGGACACCGCGACCACACCCCCGTCGGCGGTAATTCTGCCAACGAACAACAGCCCTTAGGCCTCGCCCCCGGTGGCCTGGAACTAAGCCTGGCCGCAGCCATCTACCACCTGGTAGGCGACGCGGAAGCCCTGCTGGCCGCCACCCAACGCCTGGCCGCCCGCTGGAGAACCCACCCGGCCCCCACACCCCGCAGCACCCCAATAAGCTGCAACTAGAACCAACCGGCGCCAATCCAGGCTTGTCACAAAATCCACCCTCCCACAAACTGAACAAATGCAGACCAGATTGACACTAACCACCTATCAGCCAAAATCCCCTCCCCCTCGCTTCGAGGGGGAGGGACAGGGTGGGGGTGTGGACAAGGAGCGCTTGAGAACCCACAGGCGCTCCGGCCTCGCACACCCATTCGGGACAAGGAGCGCGTGAGAACCCGCTGAAGGCCCCGCCTTGCACACTCATTCGGAACAATAAGCCTTGCAAACACATCCAAAAAAACGCAGTCAATCGGCAAAAATCGCGCAAGCGGCGTTAGATCCGCTGTGGCAGCGCATCCGTGAGGAAGTCGCCAGGGAGGCCGGGCGCGAACCGGTGCTCGCCAGTTTCCTGCACGCCACGGTGTTGAATCACAAGAGCCTGGAGGATGCTCTGGGCTTTTTGTTGGCCGGCAAGCTCGAGTGCCCGGTGCTGCCGGCAATGCTGATTCGCGAGCTTATCGCCGATGCCGTGGAGGCGAGCCCCGGCATCGGGCAATCCATACGCACCGATATTCGCGCCATTTGCGACCGTGACCCGGCGGCAAAGCATTTCTCCGAGCCCTTGCTGTACTTCAAAGGCTTTCACGCCTTGCAAACCCATCGTGTTGCCCACTGGCTCTGGCAACAGGGCCGGGAAGCGCTGGCGCTGTTTCTGCAGAACCGTACTTCCGAAGTTTTCGGCGTCGACATTCACCCCGCCGCCCGCATAGGCGACGGCATACTCATGGACCACGCCACCGGGGTGGTGGTCGGTGAAACCGCGGTCATCGAAGACAATGTATCGATACTTCACGAGGTCACGCTGGGCGGCACCGGCAAAGCTGATGGCGATCGTCATCCCAAGGTGCGCCACGGTGTGCTCATCGGCGCTGGCGCGAAGATTCTCGGCAACGTGGAAATCGGACGCGGCGCCAAAATCGGTGCCGGCAGCGTGGTGCTGGAAGATGTGCCACCCCATTGCACTGTCGCTGGGGTCCCCGCGGTGATTATCGGTGCCCCGAACGTGGACGAGCCGGCGTTGGAGATGGACCATCGCCTGCCCTGCAATCCCGATTTGGAGGATTGCAGTTAAAACCGCCGGTTGATCTCCTTGCAGGAGATCCACTCAGCAACGTCGGTTGGAAAAATGGGGACAGATCTAATTTCCCGAAAATAGATCTGTCCCCATTTTTCTATTCGCTGCGCTCAGCCCAACCTACAGGAGGTCTATTTGAGTTTCGATGCTTATCCGTCCGTCGAGATCCACCTCGACCCTCAGGCCCGAGCGAAAACGCGCCCGGTCCGCATCGCCGACCATCACCACCGGCACCTCTACGCCGTACAGGGCAGCGGCCACCATGGCGCCAACGGCCACATTCACATCCGCCTTGCCAAGCACAATTCCCGCCGGCCCGACGCCTCGGCGTATGGCCTCGGCGATGCCGGCGGGTGTCCCTGCCGAGCCGCGGCTGGAGGGTAGAATCAGCATCCGCCCGGCGACTCCTTCACCCCGCTGAGGATGCTGCCGATCGACGATGGTTCCAGTGCTCGCATCAAAACCGCCCCAGAAACTCAGGGGCTCATCGAGCACCATGGCCTTGGCTGTTGCCGCACCTGGGTTCAGAACGCGCGCGGTTATTACGATCCTGCTCAAGAGCGCGCACCCCAGCTCTTGTTCTGCCACAGCCGGTGATCGCGCCATACCTCTCCGCGCACCGCGGATTCCACACACTCCTCCAGGGTTCCGAATACCGACTCCACCGACAGCATGCCCGGTGCATAGTAGGCCCACTTCGCCGAATTGGTCATGACGCGGCCACGGCATCCGCGCACCGCCGGGGTGAAGTAGGTACAGGTATCGACGATCACCTCCACTCCCGCCGATTCCAGCACCGTCAACCAACCTTGCTCAGCGACCAGGGCGTGCACGTGCCGGCTGGTAGAGATGTAGAACAAGGTGCCCTCGTGCACCCGCCGCCCATCGAGAAGAGGTACCAGGCGCTCAAACTCGGTGTAGGAGAAGTGCGGTGTGCCCACAGCCACCATGTCGAGCCGGCCGCGCGTGCCGATGGAAAGTGAATCCCGTGCTTCAATCAATTCATCCGGCGTGATGGCGATCACGGCGTCCGGCGTACGACCCTGAAAAGCCCGCTCCAGATCCGCCGCCTCCGGCGTAATACCCACCGCATGGAATAACTCCACGGCGCCGGACGCCGCCGCCGCTGCGCTGATGGCCTTCAGCTGATCGTCATTACTGTCCGCCGGCAAGCCCTGAATAACCGGCACCCGCGATTGCGCCGCCCTTCCCAGATGATGACCGAGAACGTGGTGGAAAATATCTTCCCGGCGCAATGCCTCGGGAATGGCCTCCAGGGTGAACAGTACCTGGCCGCGTCGCCCTTCGTCGGTGTGCAGCCCGCTAAATGGCACGCGCCCCACGAGCGCCGCGCATACATCGAGATAATCGCCGTACTTGTTGGTTCGCGCACCGACTACGGAGTTGTAAAAAGTTACGGCATTGGATTCCGAGCCGACGATGTGATCGCCCCGACGCGGCCCGCCGGGGAGCTGATAAGGCGCGCAGGTCCACACGGGTTCACAACCCAGCTGATCATAAAGGTCCATCAGCAGGCGCGCGCCGCTGACGACGACCGGATCCTTGCTCTCCGGGCGCACCTGCGTGTCAACCTGACTCACCAGCGACGTGTTGGTCCATGTGGGCACCGCCAAGCGAGCGCCGTTGTCCACCATGAAGCGGGCAAAATCCACATGCGCCTGGCCGTTGTAGAAGCAAGCGTCGATATGGGCGAAGCAGATGTCTTGAAGCCTTGTGGCTTCGGAAATCTCCGCCGCCCGCAGCACCACCCGCATGGCCAAAGCCATGGCCTCGCCCTCGTCACCGGCGAGCAGGGCGCGGTCGCGATCGTCGAGTTGCAGAGAATGCTGCTGGCTCACGGACGAACCCTCTTTGCACAGTTGATTGACATGCGTCTTTCGCCGACAGTCGCCTCATCCAGTCAACCACGTAATATCATCATCAGCAATGGCGAACTCTCGTGCGCGGTTGATAGACGGTCCGGTCGCCGGACATCTCGTATCCATGACCGTGCCCATGATCTGGGCGGTTCTCGCGATCATGGTGTTCAACGCCACCGATACCTTTTTCGTGGCACAGCTCGGGGCAAAGCCGCTGGCAGCCATGAGTTTCACCTTTCCGGTCATCATGGTGCTAACCGGTCTCGGTATTGGCCTGATGGCGGGCACATCATCGGTGCTGGCGCGGGTGGTCGGCGGAGGCGATGCGCAACTGCTGCGCCGCCTGGCCACGGACGCGCTGACCCTGGCGTTCATCATATCGATGCTGCTCAGCGTTGCTGGAATCCTGATCCTCGATGGATTGTTCACTCTCATGGGCGCATCGGCCGATGTGCTGGCCCTGATCCGAGGCTACATGCTTATCTGGTTCGCAGGATATGCCCTCGTGCTGGTCCCCATGGTGGTCATCGGCGCAGTGCGTGCAACCGGCGATACCAAGCTGCAGGCGCGCCTTATGATGGGTTCCGCGGCCATCAATCTATTGCTGGATCCGCTGCTCATCTTCGGCTGGCTGGGGCTTCCGCGCCTGGAGCTCCAGGGTGCAGCCCTGGCTTCGCTCATCGCGCGTCTGCTGATGGTTGTGTGGGGCGCATTGGCCATCCGCCGCCTGCACCTGTTTTGCTCCCCGCTCACATCGCCCGCCACCCTTTGGCGCTCGTGCAAACGCGTTCTACATGTGGGAATCCCCGCAGCCGGCACCAACATCATCATCCCGGTTTCCGCCGGCATCATCGTTGCCCTGCTGGCCGCTTATGGCGATCGTGCGGTGGCCGGATTCGGTGCCGCCACCCGCATCGAGGCGTTGACGCTGGTGGCGTTCTTCGCACTGTCGGCCACCATCGGGCCCTTTGTCGGACAGAATATGGGCGCCCGCAAGCCGGAGCGCATCATCGAAGCGATTCGCGCCAGCGCGCTGTTCTGTCTTGCGCTGGGCGCCACAATCGCCATCGGCTTGGGCTTGTTGGCGCCCTACTTGAGCCGCCTGTTCAGCGACGATCCGCAAGTTGTCGGCGTTACCACCACCTATTTGCGCATCGTCCCCTGGAGTTATGGCGCGGCCGGTATCATCATGGTGTCGAATGCCGCATTCAACGGCATTGGCAAGCCGCTGCCGGCCGTGGTGATTTCGGTAGGCCGTACATTGATTCTGTATGTGCCGCTGGCCTACGCGGCATCGCATTTTTTCGCCGTTCCAGGGATTTTCGCCGCCGCCTGTTTTTCCGACTTGCTTTCCGGCATCATCGCCTATTCCTGGTTTCGCCATAGCTGCCGGGCACCCGCGACCCCATAGAGATCTCCAACGGCCCATGATCGCAAATTACCTGCGACGGATCGGCTTCTTGAGAGCCATGCTGATCGCCGCGACAATACTGGTGGTTTTGTTGTCGCCCTTTGCCGGGGGCTACGTGCAAACCAGTGGCTGGCCCATGATCACCACCCTGTTGGCCCCGGTATCTTTCGTCATCCTGGTCTTCGTACTGTGCCTCGACATGCTCATGACCCGCCTGTTCATGTCCGGGAGCGCGGATGCGGAACGGCAACGCTTCACCCTGATCATTCGAAGCGAAGCCTTGTCGTTGGTAGTGCTGTTAGCGAGCTGGGCGCCCTTTGTGATTTCGCTGCTACGACTACGCGGGAGTTAGGATTAGTTTTAATTAATCCCAAGCGCGTTTCGCCGTAAAAATTCCCCAGCGTTGCTCGCCGCGCTCCGCGCGCGCGATCTTCTCTTGCCATCCTTGGCGTAGCTCCTGCTCGTCGGAGGCGGCTAAACCTGCCGCTGATAATTGCTCCAACTCACGCCGGTGAATATCGATGAAGCGCGGAGTCCAGTCCTCGCTCTCGACGGCGATGAATCCGCTCTCGCGCAACATTTCGTCGTAAGCCTCGACGGTAAAAAGGTGGTATCCCCGATCGGCCACGTAAGTCTCGAACTCTTCGCTCGCACTACCCGCGCCCCGGCAATAATCCGTGAACAACAAGCGCCCACCGGGCACCAGCGCCTCCAGGAGCGTTTCAAACAAAAGCCGCTTGTCGGCGATGTGCAGAATGACATCTCGGCTGTAAACTGCCTGATAGTCCCGCGAGGCGCGCAACTCCAGGCAGTCACCGTGGCTGAACTGGACGAGATTATCCAACTGCTGCACGCGACACTTCTCCCTCGCCAGCATGACCATATTTTCCGACAAGTCGATGCCGTGCACACGTGCGCCGTATTCCCTGGCCATCAAAAAAGCGCTGCCGCCCAATCCCGATCCCACGTCGAGCACGGCGTCACCGCGGGCAAGCCCTAAACGGCTTACGCATTCCCGCGCGCAGGCTTCACCGCCGGGGCTGACGAAATGTTGTCCGTATATGGCTTCGTATAGGCGGATTTTATCCAGCGCGTATTGATTGCTATCCAGTGTTCCCGTCACTCGTCTGGTTCCGGCTCCGGCCAATCCGCAAATGGAAAGGGCATATCGTCGGAGTTATAGGTAATGAAGCGAACAATTTGACGCAAATAATTACCCAACGATGCACCAAAGGCGCGCAATCGCTCATTGGTATTTGCCGTTATCAATGACCAGCATACCTGCAGGAAAACGACGGCGCCCAACACCCAGTTCACGACCCAATACACGAATGCAAAGACGATGATGAAGAAGACGCGCATCCATGCATCTCCATGGGTTAAGTTTTTCTTAACTTCGTCAGAAGTCACCATGAATCAAATCCTCTGTAAAATGTGTGCAGAAAATCTCGATAATACTGGTCTTGCTCATACCAACCCCCTATTCGTCCTGATTCCACTCCCGTCGATTGATTGGGTAACTGTTCACGTTTCCGGCAAAGGGAATCATCAACATGCCGGAGAGCCGGGCGCAGATCCGCGGCTCTCGGAATCCGTGAATGCCGATGGTCATTGCGGCGTGACCATTGCGGGGTTGATCGCGGTAGGTGCCGAACAGTCGATCCCACCAGGGCAGATTGAAGCCGAAGTTGCTGTTGGTCTCGTCGTTGTCTATCGAGTGGTGCACGCGATGCATGTCCGGCGTCACCACCAGCCACCGCAAAATGCGATCGACCAACAGCGGAATGCTCACATTGCTATGGTTGAACATGGATGTTGCATTGAGAATGACCTCGAACAGAAAAACCGCGATTACCGGCGGTCCAATCGCGATGATGACGGCGAACTTGATGAGCATTGAAAGCACAATCTCGACGGGATGAAAGCGCGCGCCGGTGGTGACGTCGAAGTCCAGATCTGTATGGTGCATGCGATGAAAACGCCACAACAAAGGGACGGCGTGGAACATGACGTGTTGCATATATATGGCCAGGTCCAGAACTAGCACGCACAGGGGCACGAGGATCCAGGAAGAGATGTCCGAACCGGCGAGTAAGCCCCAGCCGCGCGACTGCGCGTGGAGCGCCATGCCGACGGCGGCTGCTGGAAATAGCGCGCGTAGCAGCAATGTGTTGAGGAATACGATACCGAGATTACGGGGCCAGCGTTCGCGGCGGCGTAATTGCCGCTCACGGCGAGGCGCAAGCGTTTCCCAAACGCCCATTGCCACGAGGACTAGAAAAAAGCAGGCCAATCGGATGGCCGGCTGATGGCTGAGAATAATTCCGTCCATGCTCGCCGTGCTTGCTGTGAGACCGGTATGATATCCTGACAACCATCGGCGGGCACTCCCCCTGAACAACAGTGCATAAATACAGTACACAAACGTATCAACATAAGTTCCCTGCTCCTCGCCGCGAGGGGGAGGGACAGGGTGGGGGTATGAACAAGGAGCGTGTAGCGAAGCCTCTACACACTGGAATTTCGTGACCGTCCCAGATATCCCGACAATTCGGCGGATTCTGAAGGAAAACCATACGGTCGCAATGGTGGGATTGTCGGCGGACTGGTTCCGCCCGAGCTATTTCGCGGCCAAGTACCTTCAGGATCACGGCTTCCGGGTGATCCCCGTGAATCCCCGTTACGAAGAGATTCTGGGCGAGAAATGCTACGCGCGGGTGCAGGACATTCCCGACTCAATCGATGTGGTTGACTGCTTCCGCCGCCCGGCAGATATACCACCACTTGCCGACGCCGCCATCGAAGTGGGCGCCAAGGTGCTGTGGATGCAGCTGGGAATCGTTCACGAGGAAGCCGCGGCCAAGGCACGCGACGCCGGACTCGAGGTAATCATGAACCGCTGCATGAAGATCGAGTTCGCGAGGATGTTCGGCGGGCTCAATTTTATCGGCGTGGACACCAAGATCATCTCCGCGAAGCGCCCCATGTGGCTGCCATACTGACGCCGGCGAAAAACTGCTTTCTTATCGTCGAAGAAAAATGACGGGAATCCGCAACCATGGCTGATCGTGAATTTGGACTGGAAACCTTGTGCCTGCACGCCGGGCAACTTCCGGACTCGGCAACCGGATCCCGAGCAGTGCCCATCTACCAAACGACTTCCTACGTCTTCGACGACGCCGACCACGCCGCCAGTCTGTTCAATCTGCAGACTTTCGGAAATATTTATACGCGTCTGATGAACCCCACGACAGCGGTCCTCGAGGAACGCGTTGCGGCCCTGGAGGGCGGGCGCGCAGCGGTCGCCACCGCGTCGGGGATGGCGGCGGAGATGTCGGCGGTATTGACGCTGGTGCAGTCGGGCGATCACATCGTATCGGCCAGCACGCTCTACGGCGGCACCTATTCGCTCTTCGACGTCAATTTGCGCAAGCTCGGAATTGAGACCACATTCGTCGACCCCGATGAGCCGGAGAACTTCCGCGCCGCAATCCAGAAAAACACCAAGCTCCTCTACGCCGAGACCCTTGGTAATCCGGTAATGAACGTGCTCGACATCCAAGCCGTGGCCGACATCGCACACGATGCCGGACTACCACTGATGATCGACAACACCTTCCCTTCGCCCTACCTGTGCCGCCCGGTGGAACACGGCTGTGACATCGTCGTGCACTCGGCCACCAAATACATCGGCGGCCACGGGACTTCCATGGGCGGGGTCATCGTGGAGTCAGGCAAATTCCCCTGGGACAACGGCAATTTCCCGACCATGGTCGAGCCGTCAAAGGGATATCACGGGGTGCGCTTTTACGAAACCTTCGGAGATTTCGGCTACACGATGAAGGTACGCTGCGAGGTTTTGCGTACTTTCGGAGCTGCACTCAGCCCCTTCAATTCATTTCTTCTGATCCAGGGATTGGAGACGCTGCCCGTGCGCATGGATCGGCATTGTGAAAATGCCATGGCGGTGGCTATTTTTCTTCGCGACCATCCACGCGTGCCCTGGGTCAACTACCCGGGACTTCCGGACAATCGCTACTACGCACTGGGCCAGAAGTACATGCCCAAGGGCGTGAGTTCGATTCTCACTTTTGGCGTAAAGGGTGGCCACGAGGCCGGGGTGAAATTCATCGAGGCCGCGCAATTCATGAGTCATCTTGCCAATGTCGGCGACGCAAAAACTCTGATCATCCATCCGGCCTCCACCACCCACCGGCAGCTTTCCGAACAGGATCAAATCGCCGCCGGCGTAACCCCCGACATGATTCGGATCTCCGTCGGTCTTGAGAGCATCGATGACATCCTCTGGGACATCGACCAGGCCTTGGCTAAATCAGCGTAACTGCGTGCGTTCCTTTGAGTACCAAGTCAAACAAGAACATTTACGAGCGTAATCTCGATCGGGGCGCAGCAAATTATCAACCCCTGACACCCATCGATTTCCTCGAGCGCTCTGCTGCCGTGTATCCCGACAAGACGGCGGTAATTCACGCGGACAAACGCTTCTCCTATGCGCAGTTCCATGAGCGCTGCCGAAAACTGGCGAGCGCGCTATCCCGGCGTGGAATCGGCCGCGGCGATACCGTATCGGTGATGGCATCGAACGTACCCGCCCTCCTGGAAGCCCACTACGGTGTGCCCATGGTGGGAGCAGTACTCAATGCGCTGAACTACCGCCTCGATGCGGGCACCATTGCATTCATCCTCGGCCATGCGCGGACAAAGCTACTGATCACGGATCGGGAATACTCCGGTTCCATCGCCGCGGCCCTCGAGCAGATGGAAAATCCCCCAGTCGTCATCGACATCGACGATCCGAGTTTTTCGGGCGGCACGCTGCTCGGAGAGAAAGACTACGAGGCGCTGCTTCGGGAAGGGGCGAGCGACGACCGGCAGCAGCCCCTGGCCGATGAGTGGCAGGCGCTCAGCCTGTGCTATACCTCCGGCACCACCGGCAATCCCAAGGGGGTCGTCTACCACCATCGCGGCGCCTACCTGAGCGCGCTCGGCCAGATACTCGCCTTCGGGCTAGACCAGCGCAGCATTTATCTATGGACCCTGCCGATGTTCCATTGCAACGGCTGGACATACACCTGGGGCGTAACCGCTGCGGCCGGCACCCACGTGTGTCTTCGCCACATGGACCCGGCAATGGTATTCGCGGTGATAAAAAAGCACCGCGTAACCCACATGTGTGGCGCGCCCGTGGTGCTCAATATGCTGGTGCACGCGCCCGCGGAACAACGCGTGAAATTCGAACACACGGTGGAGGTTGCAACCGGCGGTGCCGCGCCGCCGAGTAAAATCATCTCCGCGATGGAAGAGCTGGGCTTTCGTGTCACGCATCTCTATGGCCTCACCGAAAGCTATGGCCCGGCGACACTGTGCGCCTGGCAAAGCGAATGGGGCGATCTGGACGTGGAGGCCCGTACGACGAAGATGGCGCGCCAGGGCGTCGTCTATCACACGCTGCAGGAACTCGCGGTCGCCGACGGACAAAGCATGGAACCGGTGCCCGCGGACGGGCAAAGCATGGGCGAGCTCATGCTGCGCGGAAACACAATCATGAAAGGTTATTTGAAAAACCCGGCGGCTACCGGTGAAGCTTTCCGTGGTGAGTGGTTTCACACCGGTGATCTCGCCGTGCGCCACCCCGACGGCTACGTTGAAATCAAGGATCGTTCCAAGGACGCCATCATCAGCGGCGGTGAGAACGTCTCCAGTCTCGAAGTCGAGGAGTTGCTCTACAAGCACCCGGCGATTATGGAAGCAGCCGTGGTAGCGCGCCTCGATGATTTCTGGGGCGAAACCGTTTGTGCCTTCGTCACCCTGAAGCCCGGTGTCGATGAGGTCGGCAGCGACGCCATCATCAGCTGGTGCCGCAATAAAATCGCCGGGTTCAAAATACCGAAGACCATCGTCTTCGGCCCGCTGCCAAAAACATCGACGGGAAAGATTCAAAAATTCGTGCTGAGAGAAAAAGCCGCGAAGCTTTAGGATTTGATTACGGGAACACCTTAATTGAGTCCGCCCAACCCGAGGCAACGCCAATGAGCTGCTGTCATCACTATGATTTTGTCGAAGGCAACGAGCAGGTATTCGCCGTTGATCCCACCGCGATTCGATTCGGTCCGGGTGCGCTGGCGGAAATTGGTCACGAAGTTCGCGAGTTGGGACTCCGGCGGATTGCGCTGTTCACCGACCCGGGCGTGGCCGGATTGGAAGCGGTTGCCGTCGTCACATCGGCGTTGCGCGCCTTCGACGTGGATGTGGTGATTTACGACGAGGTGCGCGTCGAGCCCACGGACAAATCTTTTCAAGCGGCGGCGCGTTTCGCCACCGAAGGCCGCTTTGACGGTTACGTCTCCGTGGGCGGAGGCTCGGTCATCGACACCTGCAAAGCCGCCAATTTGTATGCCACCTACCCGGCGGCCTTTCTCACCTATGTGAACGCGCCCATCGGCGACGGGCAGCCGGTGCCGGGAGCGGTCAAACCCCACATCGCCTGTCCGACCACTTCGGGCACCGGCAGCGAGTGCACCGGCATGGCCATATTCGATCTGCTCGAGCGCCATGTAAAAACCGGCATCGCGTCCCGGTTCCTGCGTCCGACGCTGGCGCTCGTCGATCCGGACGTCACCAGCACATTGCCGGCCAATGTGGTGGCCGCCAGCGGCTTCGACGTGCTCAGTCATGCCCTGGAGTCCTATACGGCGCGGCCCTTCACGCAACGATCCGCCCCAGGAAAACCGGCGGCGCGCCCCATGAGCCAGGGCGCCAATCCATGGAGCGATGTCGGCTGCATAGAAGCGCTGCGCCTCACCGGGGAGCATCTGGTGCGCGCCGTGAGGGACGCCAGCGACCGCGAGGCACGCCACGGCATGATGTACGCGGCCACGCTGGCCGGCATTGCCTTCGGCAATTCAGGCGTACACCTGCCCCACGGCATGGCCTATTCGGTGGCGGGCCTAATCCGCGACTACCGTCCCGACGGTTATCCCAAGGAAGAAGCCATCTGCCCCCATGGCATTTCCGTTATCGTCGATGCGCCCTCGGTGGTGCGATTCACCGCACCGTCTTCGCCGCAGCGCCATCTTCAGGCTGCGGCACTGCTGGGCGGCGACGTCGGCGGCACCGGTGACGAGGATGCCGGCGAAGTGCTGGCGGCGCGCATCATCGCCATGATGCGCGACACAGAGATGCCCAACGGCATAGGCGCCCTCGGCTATGATGATGCTGACGTCGCGGCGTTGGCCGAGGGCGCCTATGCCCAGCAACGCTTGCTCGCAAACTCTCCGGTGCCGGTGAGCGAAAAGGATCTGCAATCGCTTTATCGCGGCGCGGCCAGTTACTGGTAGCCGAAGTTCTGAAGGAGATGTAGGTTG
>Ga0055476_10000188_pt1 | contig 15481 bp, 5 predicted proteins | sample Muzzi_CordC_D2_FD_57682 | JGI IMG/M metagenome (GOLD analysis project Ga0055476, IMG submission 57682) | Wetland microbial communities from San Francisco Bay, California, USA, that impact long-term carbon sequestration - Muzzi_CordC_D2 | ecosystem: Environmental > Aquatic > Marine > Wetlands ... | reverse complement strand
GCGAGCTTGGGGGGTGCCTGCCGCTCCCTGATCGGCTGACGGTCGCGGCAGGCACCCCCCCAGCGCTGTTCGGGCCGGCGAATGGCTCCGGCTCGCGGGGTTTCCGCGGGCGATTCCAGTCGAGTCGGAGAATCCCGCTCCGCGTGCATTCGGCGCGCGACCTGCGGCTCGGCTGCGACTCAACGAGGCGCTCCTTCCGGCCGATAGAAGCTGGGGGTAGCAGGCGGATTCGCGCTCTGCCGGGAAGGACGTCGATGTGGTGAAGCTGGTGATTCGGATTCTGACGCTCGTCATCGGGCTCGTGCTGGTTGCCGTGGGTGGCCTCGCGCTCGCGAGCGCGTATCTGCCCGGCCACGCCGCGGTCCTGCAGGTGCGCTCGCTGGTCGAGAGCGGCCTGCTGACCGCCGGCTCCGGTCAGCTCGAGTTCCTGCCCGCGGATCTCGTCTATCGGATGGATCCGTTCCTCTCGCACGTCATCGTGCTCTACGGCTTCGCGCCGCTCGGTCTGGTACTCACGATCGCGATGCTGCTTCCGGGGAGGCGGCAGGGCGCTCCCGGTGAGGGCGAGAAGTCGGCGCCCGAGATGCAGGCGACCGCCTACGTCGATCCGAAGGACAAGAAGAAGGCCGCGAAGGCCGCCGCGTCGCTGGCGAAGTCCGGCAGATCGCTCGAAGCTGCCGAGCTCTGCTTCGGGCATGGGTTGTTCGAGGAGGCCGCGCGGTATTTCATCGCCGGCGAAGACTTCGAGCGCGCCGCCGAGATCCGTCACGACCAGAATCGTTTCATCGAATCGGCGGAGCTCTACCTCCAGGCGGGATCCTACGAGAGCGCCGCGGCGATCTTCGCGCAGCAGGAGGAATGGCGTCGGTCGGCGGAGGCGTACGAAGAGGCCGGTGACCTGAGCGTCGCGGCGGAGATGTACGAGAAGGCCAAGGACTTCCGGAACGCGGCGCGCGCCTATTCGACATCGGGCTTCGCGCGGCACGCGGCCAAGGCCTTCGTGAAGTGCGAGCAGTGGGCGAAGGCGGCCGAGTCGCTGGAAGAAGTCATTCGCGACGAGGCCGTCGGTGTCGGCGGCGACGTACGCAAGGCCGCAGATCTCCGCAAGCTCGTCTGCATGGCCGGCAGTCTGTACGAGCGCGCCCAGCTCGACGAGCGCGCCCAGACGGTCTATCAGAAGGGCGGCTGTTTCTCGGAGGCCGCGGAGATCGCGTTGCGTCGCGGCGAGTACGAACAGTCCGGCGAACTGTTCCTGAAGGCGAAGAACGTGCCGCGTGCGGCCGAGCAGCTGCGCAAGGTCGGTCGCTCCGAGGAGGCCGCTCGCCACCTCGCCGAATACCACCGAGATCGCAACGAGGAGGAGCTTGCCGCCGAGCACTTCATCGAGTCGGGCGATCTGCTGGCTGCCGCGGATCTGTACCGGCTGCTCGAGCAGTACGTGAAGGCGGCCGAGGTGTACGAGCGCTTCGGCGACAGCGCGCAGGCCGCCGAGATGTACTGCGTCGCCGGCGAGCGGACGCTCGCGGCCGAGAGCTATGAACGCGCGGGTCTGTACGCAGAGGCGGCCGAGAACTTCGCGCTGTCGGGCGACGTCGAACGCGAGTCCGGGATGCTCCTGAAGGCGGGCGAATTCCTGCGCGCTGGTGAGATCGAAATGGCCGCCGGCCGCATCGACGCCGCCATCGCGGCGCTCCAACAGGTCGCAAACGACGCCGCCGACTTTGCCGCCGCCTCCGCGCTGCTCGGCGAGATCTTCCGCGAGCGGGGGATGATCCCGCTCGCGCTGAAGAAGCTCACCCAGGCGACCGAATCCCAGGAGATCTCGCGCAGCAACGTCAAGGCCTTCTACGCGCTCGCGCGGTGCTACGAATCGAGCGAGCAGGCGCGCCAGGCGACCGACATCTACGAGAAGATTCTCGCGTTCGACTTCAACTACGAGGATGTCGCGTCCCGGCTCGAGGAGACTCGGAAGCAGGCCGAGGCGCAGTCGGCTGCGACCGCCGAGCCGCAGCTCGGCGCTTCGGGACGGGAGGGTCGCTACAAGATCCTCGCGACGCTCGGCCGCGGCGGCATGGGAGTGGTCTACAAGGCGCAGGACACGGTGCTCGACCGGGTGGTGGCGTTCAAGGTGCTGCCCGACAGCCTGCAGGAGAATCCGCAGGCGCTCAAGAACTTCCTGCGCGAAGCCAAGAGCGCGGCTTCGCTCAATCATCCCAACATCGTGACCGTCTACGATGCCGGCGAACAGGACGGCCTGTACTACATCGCGATGGAGTATGTCGACGGCAATACGCTGAAGGAGATCGTGAAGCATCGCGGCAAGATCTCGGCGGGCGGCATCGTCCACGTCCTGGTTCAGATGAGCGAGGCTCTCGCGTACGCGCACGACAACAAGATCGTTCATCGCGACATCAAGACGGCGAACACGATGTGGGCGCGCGATCGCAAGGCGAAGATCATGGACTTCGGTCTCGCGAAGGTGATCGAGGAGGTACGCAATCACACGACCGTGGTCTCGGGTACGCCCTACTACATGAGTCCCGAGCAGACTCTCGGGAAGAATGTCGATCACCGTACCGATATCTATTCGTTGGGTGTCTCGCTATTCGAAATGGCGACCGGAAGGTTGCCGTTCGTCGAGGGCAACTTGCCGTATCACCACGTCCACACCCCGCCGCCCGATCCGCGCGAGTTCGAGCCCGACGTGCCGGCACTGCTGGTGGACATCATCATGCGCTGCATGAAGAAGGATCCATCCGAGCGCTTCCAATCGACGCGCGAGATCCTCGCCCAAGTCAAGGCCGCGCTGGCCGGTTGAAGCTTTGGCGTGACCATTCAGTCACAACTGTGACCCAATAGTCACGCACGATGATCTCGTTGGGTCCGAACCCCCTCGTTGGTCGTCGTCGGATGGATTGTCGAAGTGCTTGATTTTGAATAGAAAATCTTCGAATTGCGGAGATCTTCGAGCAATACCGGAACGGCACGACGCTTGCTAGCCACTCGGGTGACCGTCGCGCCCGTCGGAATCGAGCCGATTCGCGCGGTTCCTTGGGGGGGGGACGCGGTGAACCAGAGGACGATTGCGGACACGGTTTCGTGCATCGGCACCGGGCTGAACGGTGGGCAACCGGTCCAATTGACCCTGCGCCCGGCACCGGTCGATACCGGCGTCGTCTTCACGCGTACGGATCGAGCACATCGCACCCGGATTCGCGTGAGTCCGGCGGCCGTGCGTTCGACCCGCCGATCGATCACGCTCGGCTGCGGTGAAGTCACGATCGCGGCCGTGGAGCACCTCTGCTCGGCGCTGTTCGGGCTCGGAATCGACAACGTCGGGGTCGAGGTCGACGGGCCCGAGTTGCCCGTCATGGACGGCAGTGCAGCGCCGTTCGTGTATCTGCTGCGGTCGGCGGGCCTGGTGGCGCAACCGGCGGCGCGCCGGGTGCTGCGGATGCGGCGCCCGCTCGAGATCCGGGAAGGGAACCGGAGTATCCGCATCGAGCCCGCCCGCGCCTTTCGCGTCAAGTACGCGGTCGAGTTCGATCATCCCGCGATCGGCCGCCAGGTCTTCCGCGTGGACGCACCCGACAAGGAGCACTTCGAGCGGGAGCTCTCCGCGGCCAGGACGTTCGGATTCGAGCGGGAAGTCCGTTCGCTGCGCAAGGCGGGCTCCGCGCTCGGCGGTTCGCCGGGCAACACGGTGTTGCTCGACGAGAACGCGGTCGTGAATCCGGACGGGCTGCGCTGGCCCGACGAATTCGTGCGCCACCGGGTTCTCGATCTGTACGGCGATCTGGCGTTGCTCGGTCTGGCGATCCAGGCCCGAATCAAGGTCGAGCGTGGCGGCCATGCGCTGCACCACAAGCTGGTCTCGGCGATCGTCGATCGTCCCGAGGCGTGGTCGATCGACGATCCGGATTCACGCGAGCCGCGCGGCCTGGACTTCGTACCCGCTCCGGCTCCCGCGTAACGGGCGATCAGGCAGGTTCGTCGTCGTTCGGGGCGAGGCGTTCGATCTCGTGGGCGAGGCGTTGGGAGGCGCGCGGATCGCTCCAGCCGATTCCCATGCCGGCCGCACCCGATGAACCCGGCGAGAGACGGTTCGCCCATACGACGCGCCCTTCGAATTCGTGTCGCAGCGAGCCGCCCGGGATCTGAAACGAGAGCTTGATCGTCGAGTCGACCGGTAGCGGAGTGTCGGTCTGGATGAACATGCCGCCCGCTCCCAGCGTGGTCGCAGTATCGCAACAAACTCCCGCGTCGGAGACGTATTCCACCAGCACGCGTACGGTCTGTCGTCGGTAGCGGCGCCTTCGTTCCCTCTCGGATGTCGTCATGTCGTATCCATCACCTCAGGCTCGCGAGCCAGGTTCGCACCACGCGCCGCATCAGCGACTGCGCGAGCGGGTAGGCGGCGACGAACGGTGTGAGGTCCGCATCTTCGGGCAGGTCGAGGACGGGGCGATCCGATTCTTCCGAGATGAGCACCGCGAGCGCCGTCCGCAGGTCGCCACAGCCCTGGTCGAGCGCGACCGCACTCGCGAGCGCGCGGACCTCGATGCGCCAGGCGCCGAAGTCGACCGCGCTGATTCGCTCGAGGGTTTCGTTCTCGAGGATCTTGCGAATTCGCCGGCGCAGTCGCCGGCGGATTGCGCTCGACATCTCGTTCAGGAGTCGCCCGTCGCCGTGAACGTGCTCCGGGTCGAGTGCGATCGCCGCGGTGACGGTCAAGGCCTCGCAGAGTTCGGCTTCGGTCAGTGGGATCAGCGCTGCGGCGCTGAGTCTTCCCTCCGCCTCCAACGCGGCGGCGCGGAAGGCCGAAGCCGGATCCGAGGGACCGTCGACCGTCGGACTCGGGGACGCCTCGAGAGCCTGCGCGATCTCTCGCGACGCCTCGGACGCGATCCGTCGTAGCTTCTCCGAGAGCGGGTCGGCGAGTTCGTGTGGGCCGGCGCAGCGGAAGCTCGCGACCGGCGGCTCTTCTTCGAGCTCGCGTGGCGATGCGATTCCGAGCGCGCGCAGCACGCCCAGGCCGGTCGCGATCGCCGCGTCGTTTCGCTGTTCACGCGCGATCCGAAGCAGGACGCGCAGCGACGCGGCATGGGTCGGGTCCTCTGCGAGCAGCGCCTCGTGATGGGACAGCGCTTCGTCGCGGTCTTCGGGGCGGTGGCTCAGGAACTCGGCCAGTGAGGCGCGCGTGTCGATGCGTTCCGGGTCGAGTTCGAGAGCGCGCCGGTACGCCGAAATCGCGCCTTCGACGTCTTCCAGCGGACCCGCGAGGAGCCGTCCGAGCTGGTGCAGTACATCGGCGCTGCCGCGTGCGTCGTCGCCCGGATGGCGCCTCGCGAATGCATCGAGCGTGTCGGCGGCCGGCTGCCATTCTCCGAGTCCGCGCAGCAGGCGCGCGCTCGAAAGAGCGGCTTCGATGTCGCGCGGATTCTCATGGGCCGCAATTCCGAACGCCTCGGCGGCTTTGCGGCGGTCGCCACGTTTTTCGAAGGCTCGTCCCTGGATCAGTGCCAGGCTCCCGCGCGCGCAAGGCTCCCGAACTCCCGCGAGCGCCAGCGAAGCGATTTCGAGGGCTTCGTCGGCTCGGCCCTGGTTCCAGAGATGCTCCGCCAGCAGCACCCACGCGTTCGTCAGACCGGTGTCGGCTTCGAGCGCTTCGCGCAGATGACGCTCGGCCGACTCGGCGCTTCCTTGAGAGCGCAGCTCCCACTCGGCCGCGCGCAACAGCCGGGCTGCTCGATCCGAATCGTCCTCGGCGAGGTCGGCCCAGCGTTCGAGGGCCAGGATGCCGTCGTCGGTCCGCTCCAGTCGTTCGTAGACCGAAATCAGGTCGTGGTGAGCGCGGTCGAGCTCAGGGTCGATTTCGACCGCTTCTTCGAGCCGCTCCCGTGCAGCCTCGAATTGCTCGGATGCGCAGAGCGCGGCACCGAGCATCGCCAGGTGCAGCGCACGAGCGTCGTCGGAGTCTTCCATCGCGAGGCGTGCTTCGAGAGCGGTCTGCGCGCCCGGAAGGTCCCCGAGGCCCGCGAGGGTCTCGCCATACTCGGCCAGTGCGTCTGCGCGCGGCGGCGCGTCGGCGAGCGCACGCGAATACAAACGCGCCGCGGTTTCGTCGTTGCCGCGCTCACGGGCGGCGCGCGCGCCGACGAGTGCGGTGTCGCGCAGCAGCTCGCTGTCGACGGATTCTCCCGACGCGCCGAGATCGAGCGCTCGCTCGGCCATCTCCACGGCTTCGGCAAAGTCCCCGAGATCCGACGAGACGCGCGCGAGGGCCGCCGCGGTCGGGGCGTCGGCGGGATCGCGGCGCGCGGCGGCGCGGTAGCGGTCGAGCGCCTTCTCGGCGTCGCGCGGCTCGGTCAACGCGGCAGCGAGGCGCAGGCGGGCGCAGGCCTCGACATCGGGGAGCCGCTCCGCCGCCAGCTCGAGTGCGTCCGCGGCCCCGTCCGGGTCGCCGCATTGGTTTCGGAGTCGCGCCACGCAGTCCCATATCTCGGCCGATTCCGTCTCGAGTTCGGCCGCGCGTTCGATGCTCGCGAGCGCGTCCGGGGCGCGACCGATTCGTTCCAGGACTTCCGACAGCTTCCGGTGGTCACTCGCGCCGGCTCGCGCTTCGGAGTCGTTGCACCAGTTTTCGAAGACATCGGCGTAGGCGTCGAGGTCGCCGATGCGGCGATGCAGCTCCGCGAGCTCTGCGCGCCGGTCGATCGACAGCCCGCCGAGATCCGCTGCGTTTTGGTACAGACGCAGCGCGCGCTCGATCTCGCCGGTGTGATCTCGTGCGATTTCGCCCGCGCGCAGCGACGTTTCGCGGCGCCGAAGCGGTTCGGCATCTCCGAGCATCTCGATCTCGCTCTCGTAGAGCTCGATCGCACCGGACCAGTCCTCCATCGCTTCGAGCAGGCGCTGGTGGGATCGCAGCGCGTCGAAGTCGGCGGGGTTGCATTCGAGTGCGGATGCGAAGGCACGACTCGCGCGCGTCGTCGACCCGAGCCTCTCCCAGCTGACGTCCCCGAGACGTCGGAGCAGCGCAGCCCGCTCGCGGGCGGTCAGGTCTTCTGCATGATCGAGTTCGAGTTGCAGCGTTTCGGCGACGATCTGCCAGTCGCCCACCAGCTCCGAGCAGCGCCGAAGCCCGCGGATGGCCTCGATGTCGTCCGGCTGCAGTCCGAGCACCGCGCGATAGGCCGCGTTGGCTGCGACCGGCGAGCGCAGGCGCTCCTCACGCAGGCGAGCCAGTTCCCGCCACGCGTCGAGATCTTCGGGGTGCCGCGCCAGGTGCGTGCCGAGCCGGGTCTCGAATTCGATCCAGCCGCCTTCGGCGCGCAGCAGTCGCAACAGCGCGGATTCGATTGCATCGAGCTCTCCGGTGCCCGCCCCGTGCGTCTCGGTCCATTTCAAGTCGACGAGCTCGCGCAGGTGACGCAACGCCGCATCGGGGCGACCGAGCTGCAATTCGTACGCGGTCGCGAGCTCGCGGCGCAGTTCCCGCCGACGGTCGGAAAGCACCGGCGCCTCCGGATCGAGGGCGTGGAGCTCCGCCTCGGCGCAACGCGCCCAGGCTTCGATGTTTCCGGTTCCAAGCAGCGCGCTCCCCAGTGCGCGGAGCAGCTCGGGGTGAAGGGCGCCGCCACGCGACATGTCGACGGCGGTGAGCAGGTGGGCTGCGGCTCTCTCGGGATCTCCGAGCTGGTTTTCGTACAGCGATGCAGCGTCGCAGAGAAGGGTGATGCGCCGGTCGCCGCTGGCTCCCGCGAGCAGCTGCTCCAAGACCTCGACCCGCTGGCGATGGCGCCCCGTGATCCGGTTCAGCCGCTCGAGTTCCTCGAGCAAGGCGACGTCATCGGGCTCGTGCGCGCGCGCGTCTTCGAGCGCGGCAATCGCCCGTACGGGTGAGGCCAGCTCGTTCTCGAGGATCCGCGCGCGCTCCCGGTGGAGTTCGAGCGGCGTCTCCGCGAGCGGTATCTCGGCTGCGAGTGAACGCAACAGCGATGCAGGGCGCCGCGCGCCGCGGTGGACCTGGCTGATCCGCGCCAGATTCTTCGCGTCCCGCGGCCGCTCCGCTCTCAGGCGCATCAGCCACGGCAGGGCCGCGTCGGGCTCGAGCCGCTCCCAGGCCAGTTCGGCCGCTTGCTCGAGCAGCGCGCCGCGGGCCTCGCCGCATTCGCGACTCGCTTCCTCGAACAGTGAGTCGAGCACCATGGTCCAGTCGGAACACTGCGCGAGCAGGGCCCGCAACGCGATGCGGTCGTCCGAGCGGGTCGGATCGAGTGCGATCGCCTCGCGGTAGTCGTCGATCGCTTGGGCGGGGCGGTCCAGCGAGTCGGCGAGGAGCTGCGCTCGGCGAGCGAGCAATGCCGCACGTTCCGATCCGGAGCAGCGGCGACCGATCGCCTGGTCGAGCAGTTCCAGGAGCGCGTCGCTCGCACCGAGCATCGGAGCGAGTTCGAGGGCCTGATCCAGCGCTTCGTGATGCCCGGGGTCGAGCTCGAGGATCCGTCGCAGGTGCAGCAGTGCATCGAAGCCGCGGTCGTGGCTTCGTCGCAGGACCTTGGCGATTTCGAGCCGCGTCGGGACTTCGTCCGCACCCCCGAGATGCGAGAGCTCGACCTCCAGCAACCGCACCAGCGGTTCGTCTTCCTGCAGCCGCCGATAGATCTCGCGCAGCGATGCCTGGACGTCGCGGTCGTCGGGACGGTCGGTCAGTGCCTGCCGGTAGGCGCTGGCTGCGTCTCGATCGCGACCTTCGTCGCGCAATGCATCGCCGAGGCGCACGAACCAGTTCGCGCGCTCGGCTTCGACCTCGCAGGCCGTCGCGGCATTGCGGCAGAGTTCGATCAGGTCTTCCTTGAAATCTGCGCGTCGGTAGAGGTCCGCGAGGGGTTCCGCGACGGCAGCCTTCGGGCCGATTTCGTTGAGCGCGGGTTCGAGTACGACGATGGCCCCGTCGAGATCGTCGATCTCGTTCGCCCGGATGTCGGCGATGCGTATGCGCAGCGCGCAACGTTGTGCGCCCCACGGGCCGTTGCCGTCGCGCGGGGCGGAGTCGAGCTGCGACAGGCGCATTTCGAGCAGCTCGACCACCCGGCCCAGATCGCCCGCCCGATCGCAGTAGTCGATCACGAATTCGGAGGCCGCCGGATGCGCGGGATCGAGCTCGAGCACGCGCTCGAAGTGCGCGAGCGCACCTTCCGCGTCATCGAGCGCGCATGCACACACCTGCGCGGCGCGGCTCCGAAGCGAGAGCTCACGGTCGTGGTCGGGGCTCGTCGCGATCTCCGCCGAAAGAGCCGCCAGGAGGTCGCCGCTCCGTCCGGAAGCCTCGTAGCGCTCCGCGAGCTCCCGCCAGACCGCGGCCAGCGAAGGATCCAGGGCGACGGCCCGTTCGAAGTGTTCCAGGGCGCCGTGCCGGTCGTGGAGCCGGTCCGCGCACAGTCTCGCGAGCCGCTCGTGCAATGCCGGCCGTGCGTCTTCGGCGGCGACCGCGAGCGTGGCTTCGAGGTGGGAGCGCAGTCCCGCCCAGTCCTCGGAGCGCAGCAGCACCGCTTCGAGGCATTCGCCCGCGCGGCGGCGCAGCTCCGGGTCCTCGGCGGATGCCGCCAGACGTCGGTAGCCGTCGGCCGCCCCGCGGAGATCGTCGAGCGCATTCTCGAGCAGCTGCGCGTGCTCGAATGCGAGGGCATCGCGAGCGTGCGGCTCCTCGGTCGCATCCATCCGCTCGGCCAGCAAGGTCGCGAGGCCGGCCATGTCGTCCGCCGCGCGCAGTGCGCGTTCGAGCCCCTCGGCGGCTTCGCGCGACCCGGGTGCCAGTCGGCGGGCAGCCCGGTAGGCATCGACCGCGTCATTCGGCCGATCGAGGAATTCGATCAGCAGCCGGGCCCGACGCAGCACGAACGGCGCCGATTCGTCGCCGGCTTCCGCGGCTCGCTGCTCGAGGTGTCTCGCGAGCTCCTCGAAACGTTCGCCGCGCTCCAGCATCGACTCGTAACGCTCGAGCGCATCGGCGGGAGCATGGGCTTCTCGTATCAACTGCGCGAGGACGCTGATCGCACCGGCTACATCGCCGAGCCGATCCGCCAAGAGCGTCGCGAGCGCGTTCAGGCATTCGGCGCGCGCTTCGGCGGGCAAAAGCCCGGCCAGGCGGCGCTGCACGTCGGCCAGGTCGCTCAGTCGGCCGTCGGCCTCGAGGTGCTCGGCGAGGGCGCGAAGCGATCCGACATCGGTCGGATCGCTTGCGACCGCGCGTTCCCAGGCGGCGTGTGCGTCGTCGGTCCGAGAGACTGCGTCGTAGGCTGCGGCGAGTCGCCGCAAGTTCGCGGCCTGCTCGTCTGCATCCAGCAGCGCTTCGAGCGCCTCGAGGGTGGCGATCAAGCCTTCGGTGTCGCCGATCTTCTCTTCCAGGTCCGCACAGGTCGAGAGCGTGGCGATGTCGTCGGGTCGGTTCTCGATTCGGCCGCGCACCCATTCGAGCGCCGCGTCGAGTTCGCCTCGCGACTCGAGGATTCGCGTGACTTCGCCCATCAGGAAACGGATCCGGTCGGGGTCGATGCTGATGTCGGCTTCCCGCCGATAGGCGACGAGCAGCAGATCCTCGTCGTCGGAGTCGATGGCGATCTGCTGGAGGCCGTTGTGCGCGACCGAGTTCGTCGGGTCGATTTCGAGCGCCGATTCGAGGGCGCGGACGGCGCCGACGAGGTCGTTGAAGTGGTCGGTGTCGACCGCGGCGAGCGAGCACAGCGACTTGACGCGTTCGGCTTCCGGTCCGAAGCGTGCCGAGACTTCCAGGAAGTCGCGGAGCCGTTCCCAGTCCTCGGCTTTCCGGTACAACCGCTCGAGTGTGGTCGTGACCCCCGGTGAGGTGGGGTCCGCCTCGAAGGCCTGCTCGTATGCGCCCCGAGCCGCCTCGACGTCCCCCAGCCGGTCTTCGAACAGCGCGCCGAGTTCGGCGTGGGCCGATGCGCGCGCTTCCGGATCGAGTGCGGCGCTTGCCGCGCGGCGCTCGAGGACTTCGACGAGCTCCTCGTCTCGTCCCGAGCGCGCGAGGGCGTCGGAAAGGGCTTCGATCGCGAGCGCGTCGTCGGGGGCGAGTCGCAGCGCACACTCGATCTCGACGATCGCTTCCTGGTCTTCATTGCGGTCGGAATGGAGCGCTGCGAGCTCGAGCAACATCGAAACCGGCGCCGCGTCCGCCAGCAGCGATCGCGACCTGCGCAGGTACGTGAACAGGGCGCCGTCGTCGCCGCGTTCACGCGCGAAGTCGGCCAGGGTCGCGTAGACGTCCGGTCGTTCGCTGCCGAGGTCTGCAGCCCGCTCGAGCCAGATGTGCGCCGCGCTTCGATTGCCGAGCCGTTCGATGTTCAGTCTGCCGATGCGTGCGGCGACGTCCGCACGAATGGTGTTCTCGCTCTCGAGCTCGAAGCGGCGTTCGAGCAGGTCGGCGAGCACGGGCCACTGCTCGCGTTCTTCGGCCTGTGACGCGACGTCGACGATTGCTTCGAGGTTGTTCGGGTCGTCGCCGAGCGCTTTGCGGTAGAACTCATGCGCGCGTTCCGCCCGCTCCAACGGCCCCGTGTTCAGTCGGGCGAGGGCGAGCTGCGCCGCCGCACGGTCGGAGCCCTTGAGCTGGCTCGCGAGGCGCTCCCACGCATCCGCAGCCTCCTGATATCGATCGCAGCGTTCGTAGGCTCGCGCTGCGCCTTCCAGCGCGTTGCGGTGATCGGGCTGCTCGCTGAGCGCGGTTTCGAACTGCGCGAGCGACTGCTCCGGATCGTCGAGGTGGTCGAGCCAGATCGAGCCGATCTCGGCGAGCAGGGTCGCGCGCTCACTCGGCCGCATCGGCAATTCGCATTCGAGCTCGGCGATCTGGAGCGCGACATCCCAGCGCCCGTGCTGGGAATGGGCGCGTCGCAGCTGCGCGAGCGCCTGGAGATTGCCGGGATCGTCTCGGAGCACGGCGGTGAAGCATTCGATCGCCCGCTCGCTGTCCTCGAGCCGCTCCTGATAGACCTGGCCCATCCGGAAGCGGACCTGGGCGAGTTCCTTGCGATTCACTCCGAGCGCGGGCGCGGTCAGCCGGTGCTCGTAGAGCGCGATGACTTCGGTCCAGTTCCCGGCGAGGAAATAGTGCTCCTCGAGGGCTTCGAAGGCCTGATTGTCGCCCGGAGTCGCCTGGAAGCGCTCGCGATGGCGGTCGAGAATCGAGGTCAAACGCTCTCCTGTGCTCGAGGAAGGTCGCCGGCGTTGGTCTCATCGACGCATCGACGCTCGATCTTGACGAGAATCGCTTGCACAGCGGGAGCGGTTTGATTAGTTTTTTCGATGGTTTAGACGCTTTGGCGCAACTCACTGCCAGCGCCGTCGGCGCCCCTTGGGCGGCCGGCCGCGGATCGCGAGGCCGCCGATTCCATGCCCGAGGCCCCGTCGCCGAAGGCCGCGATGCACCCCCCGAGCGCCGAGCCCGCGAGCAGCGGCTCGGTGGGACGCGCCCCCGAGCTTCCGCCCGCCGAGCGTCGACGCCGCCTGCGCGAGTTCTGGATCAGCCTCGTGCTCGCGGCGGTGGTGGGTGCGTTGCTGTTGTTGCCGCCGATCACCGGCCTGACGCAGGGCGTCGGAGACAGTGGCCTGTTCCTGTTCCTGAACGCCTTCACGGTGATGCTGATCCTGTTGCTGGGATTCCTGATCGCGCGGAATTTCTGGCGGCTGGTGAGTGCGCGGCGCAAGGGCATCCTCGGATCGCAGCTCAACCTGAAGTTCGCGGTGGCGTTCGTGCTGATCGCGCTGGTGACGACCTCGGGTCTGTTCATCGTGTCGGCGTTCTTCATCGCGCAGTCGATCGACAAGTGGTTCAGTGTCCAGGTCGACCACGCGCTCGAGCAGAGCGGCGATGTCGCCGAGGCCTACTACGAGTCGACCGCCGAGAGCGCGTTGTTCTACGGCGCGCGGATCGCGAACGGAATCGCAGGCGAGCCCCTTCTGCTTGGCGGTGCGACGGAGGCGCTCGAAGCCTATGTGCTCGAGCGTCAGCGCGAATACAACCTCGGAGTCGTCGAGGTCTTCGCGGCCGACGGCCGCGAACTCGTGAGCGCGATCAACCCGGAGATCCCGGCGATGAACTTCTCGAGCCGCGACGGGGAACTCGTGCGCAATGGTCTCGCGGGCGAATCGACCTGGCGCGCGCAGGAAGTCGGCAGCGGCGACGTGATTCGCGCGGTGGTTCCGATCGCCGCGCCCGGGCGCGCTGCGGAGCGCCTGGGTGCGGTGGTGGTGAACTCGTTCATTCCGTTCTCGCAGGCGCGCAAGGTCGCGAGCATTCGCGCGACACTCGACGAGTACCGGGTGCTCCAGCCCACCGCCGGCCACATCCGCTCCGCCTACCTCCTCGAGCTGCTGCTCGCGTTCCTCGTGATCTTGATGCTCGCCTCGTGGATGGGTCTGCGGCTCGCAAAGGGCGTGACCGGACCGATCCGATTGCTCGCGGAGGGCACGGCCGAGGTCGCGCGCGGCAACCTCGATGTCGTCGTCGAGCGTTCCTCCGATGACGAGGTGGGGTTCCTCGTCCAATCGTTCAACCGCATGACCCACGACCTGCTCGATGCGCGTACACGCATCGAGCAGAGCAACGAGGAGCTGGAGCGTCGCCGTCGCTACATGGAGACCGTCGTCGGCACCATCGGTGCGGGCGTCGTCTCGCTCGACGCCAGCGGCCGGATTCACACCATCAATCCCGCGGCGGAGCGGTATCTCGACGTTCCGCCCGGGACGACGGCCGTTGGTCGCGCGATTGCGGAGGTTTCGCGCCGCAAGGAGCTGCTCGAGATGTTCGCGGGGAATCTGCAGCCGGCTGCGCGTGGACCGATCCGCCGCCAGGTCCAGGTTCCGATCGGTGACGATGTCACCTCGCTGCTCGTCACGGTCGAAGTGCTGCATGGCGACTCAGGCGAGCGCCTCGGCACCGTCGTCGTGCTCGACGACTACAGCCAGCTGGTCAAGGTGCAGCGGATGGAGGCGTGGCGGGAGGTTGCGCGGCGGATCGCGCATGAGATCAAGAACCCGCTGACGCCGATCCAGCTCTCGGCGCAGCGGATCCGGAGGCGTTTCCGCAGCCGCTTCGGCGAGGGCGACGATGCGCGGGTCTTCGATGAATGCGTGGACTCGATCTCGGACCACGTCGACAGCCTGAAGATGCTCGTGGACGAGTTCTCGAACTTCGCGCGCCTGCCCACGGCCGACCCGAAGCCCGCCGACCTGAATCGGATCGTGCGGGACGCGGTCGCGAGCTATCAGGGCACCGAAGGCGTCGAGTTCGAAGTCGATCTCGACGACCATCTGCCGACCCTCGAACTCGACCGCGACCAGATCCGACGTGTGCTCACGAATCTGATCGACAACGCCGTCGCAGCCATCCGCAGCCGCGACGACGCGAACGAGTCTCCGGGCCGCATCCAGCTCCGAACGAGCCACGATGCCGCGATCCAGAGCGTGCTGCTGGAAGTCGCGGACGACGGCATCGGGATCCCGCGCGAGGACCGCCGGCGGGTATTCGAGCCGTATTTTTCGACCAAGCGCCAGGGGACCGGTCTGGGACTGGCCATCGTCTCGCGCATCGTCGCCGACCACCGCGGCTATGTGCGCGCCCACGCTGCCGTGCCGCGCGGCACGCGAATGGTCGTCGAGCTCCCGGTGCGGGAAGCCTAGCGGGATGGCACGCATCCTCATCGTAGACGACGAAGCCGGGATCCGAAGCTCGCTTGCCGGCATTCTCGGAGACGAGGGCTTCGAGACCACCAGCTGCGAAGACGGCGAAGCCGGCTTGCGGTCCCTCGAGCGAGACGGTCCGCCCGACCTGTTGTTGCTCGACATCGCGATGCCGGGGCGCGACGGCGTCGAGATTCTCGCCGACGTGCGCGGTGGCTGGCCCGATCTGCCGGTCGTGATGATGAGCGGGCACGGTACGGTGGAAACCGCCGTGCGCACCACCCGGCTCGGTGCCTTCGACTTCGTCGAAAAGCCGTTGTCGATCGACAAACTGCTGCTCACCATCGAGCACGCGCTCGAACGATCGCGCCTCGAACGCGAGAACGCGCGACTGCGCGCGCAGACCGTGCAGGCGCGCGAGATCATCGGGAATTCCGAGTCTATCGTGCGACTCAAGCAGCAGATCGAAACGGTCGCGCCCACCGATGGCCGGGTATTGATCACGGGCGAGAACGGTACCGGCAAGGAGCTCGTCGCCCGCCAGATACACCTTCGCAGCAAGTGCGCGGACGGTCCGTTCGTCGAGGTGAACTGCGCCGCCATTCCCGAGGATCTGATCGAGTCGGAGCTGTTCGGGCACGAAAAGGGCGCATTCACCGGAGCGGTGGCGCGCAAGCGCGGCCGCTTCGAAATCGCCGACGGCGGCACGATCTTTCTCGACGAGGTCGCCGACATGAGCTTGATGACCCAGGCGAAGGTGTTGCGGATGCTCCAGGAG
>Ga0055476_10000186_pt1 | contig 15567 bp, 17 predicted proteins | sample Muzzi_CordC_D2_FD_57682 | JGI IMG/M metagenome (GOLD analysis project Ga0055476, IMG submission 57682) | Wetland microbial communities from San Francisco Bay, California, USA, that impact long-term carbon sequestration - Muzzi_CordC_D2 | ecosystem: Environmental > Aquatic > Marine > Wetlands ... | reverse complement strand
TCGGCACCCAGGCGCCGGCCGATATTTCGATTGTGCGGGAGGAGTTGCTGGATAGGTTGCTGGCTGAGGGCTGAAGTCTACAAGGCCGCATAAAAAAGCCAGCGCCCGTGGTTGCACAAGACGCTGGCAGAGTGCTGGATTGTAGGCATGCTCCCAGCAATACACAGCTCGGTGCATCCGTGCGCTGCGTTTCCCCTGATAACGGTCAGTCGCGGGATTTCTTTAAGTTGAGAACACAACAGTCAGGCTTGTTACGAGGCTTGAGGGAGTAAGCGGCGGGTGGAAGCCACCTGTTCATAGCGGGCAGTCGTGCTATGGGGATTTGAGTTGTGGCTTTTCGGTATGGATCGGCAAGGTTGCCCGCCGGGAAAGGTTTCAATGATCAGCATGGCGGGGCCACAGTCCAGGGCCACATAGGTAGCCGGCTCATGACAAGTCCCACTGTCGGTGCTGTCCGCCTCGTGTGTTTCTGACTGCGTGGTCTGATCGGTTGTTTGACACATCGGCAGTTCACGCGCCTGCGTCAAGTTGTGCTGACGTGTCGGACATGCACGGGCACCCTCAAATCATCCACCCCCATCGCTCGCAGAGCATTTAGTCCTTCTACCCTTTTAAGACCTTCACCCCAGACACAAGTTTTGCTGAGTAGTGGTTTCCACAGATCAGTCTTCTTGCAGCAGTAAGTATAGATAGATATTATCTTTCGTTGCGTGCAATGGTGTTGTCTAAATTTATATCGGAAGAACGAAAATGATGCGTAATGCAATGGCCGGTGTTTGTTACGCCTTGTTGGTGATCGGGCAAATTGGGTGCAGTAATCCACATAAAGAGGCAGCAAGGGCCTCGACGGAAGCATCAAAAGCCGAGGCGGCAGTTCATAACGAGAAAGCGAAAATACTTGAGGATTACAGGAAATGCCTGAATAAAAACAAGTCCGATGAGAAGGCATGTGAAAGTTACAAAAGGGCCTTGGATTCTATGTAAATCTGTATGAACCTGCCGTTCGCTGGTCTCTCGTGTAAGGCGGAAATTGGCCGAACCCTGGAGTTTACGGCGGGCTGCGGGCCATAGACCCAATGTATGAGCGCATGGGATCGTGTTGGACAGTAAAAGTCGACCCAAATGCGAGCTTCGCAGGTCATGACATGATTTAGCAGAATTTAAAGAATGTCCTCTATAAACCATGCTGAAAATGCATGTCGGCCACTGACACCGGCTTTTTTGTAGATTGACGAGGCCTGCTGGCGCACGGTTTTTTCCTGCGTGCTTCTTACAATTGCAATCTCTTTCAGGCTAAGGCCTTTCAAAAGCAACCAGCCAACCTCTATTTCGCTACCAGTCAGCATCCATTCTGAAAATTGTTGGGTGACAACGTTACCCAGTTTCTTGCGTGCCTCAAGAACATATTTTTTTGGGGGTGTTTGAGGGCTATTTGCTGTTTTAAGCTCATGCTGTAGAGACCTTATCTCAAGCCGTTGTTGATGCAGTCCCCACAGAAGCCAGGCAATCGCAATAGTCGAAATACTGACGACGATCACTTCTTTTACGATATGTTCAGTGTCCGCACCATGGGAGAGATCGGCCACAAGGTCGGCGCCACTCGCGAAGACGACGGTGGCAAATATTACAATCAGTACGGTTTCTTTGATTCGAGTGCTGTACACAATGATTAGCCTCTCAAAAACAGTGGCTTATGGTATAGGACATATGTCCCATACGATACTATTTATGGCATTGGCCCGATGAAGTATTGCACGAAACATACATAATTAACCTCAATATTGAATTTAACGAGGGCATTATGATGAGTAACGAAATCCGTGTGTGGGATCCATTGGTCAGGATTTTTCACTGGGGCTTGGTGCTGGCCTTCACCGTTGCTTACCTGAGCGGTGATGAAGAAAGCAGTTTACATATTTATTCCGGATATGTTGTGCTATGGCTGATAGCCTTCCGTGTGTTATGGGGATTAGTTGGCAGCCGTTATGCCCGTTTCAGTGATTTCGTGTATTCACCAGGGACTGTTATTCAGTACCTGAAAGACCTGATCGCAAAAAAACCAAAACACTATATTGGGCATAATCCGGCGGGTGGCGCGATGGTGATCGCGATGCTGCTTTGTCTTTTTGTTGTTTCGGTGAGTGGACTCAAGGTGTATGCCATTGAGGAGGGGCTTGGACCACTGGCAGGTGAATACCCTGCATTGACCGTCATTAGCACTGCCTATGCAAATGATGACGATGACGAGCACGGGAAAAATGCAAACCGACACGGTGAAGATGAAGAAGCAGAGGAATTCTGGGAGGAAATACACGAGGCATCATCAAACTTGATGTTGCTTCTGATTTTCCTGCATATCACCGGCGTGATTGTTTCGGCTCGTTTACATGATGAGCATCTTGTTAAAGCTATGTTCACTGGGAAAAAGATCGGCAAGACTGATACATGATTCCAGAAAAGCAATGGATATTAACAATCTCTCGCACTCAAAATTCAAACATAAAGTACAGCAGAAAGTCTGCATCTAGCTGGTAGTCCCGGATCAGAAGCCCCCATTAGCGCGGGTTTCTGTGTCCGGGAATGACCGGTTATGGCTGGTAGCACACCTTGCCCGCCCAGCAGAAAACAAGTGCTCTCAAGGATCTGCCAATGGCACGTATCAGACCGTTCACGGACATGGATTAGATTATGTATTGGCTCTATATCTTGAGTAACGCCCGAAAGGGTCAGGAGGCCGTTAAAGGACATCGGCATCCTAATGATGAGCGGTATTGCCGCTCTGTATCGGAAAGTTCAGACTTAAATGCTCATAGCGCTATCAGTCAGTACCGACAGTGTTAACTCATCCCTCGGTTTTCTCGCTCGAGGCCTATCACATGTCTGCCCCTTAAGTGCCTGGCTATGGAATGGGCAGGTGTTGGCGTAAAAAAGGCAGCCCGAGAGGGGCCGCCTGTTGGAGCTATTCGCTATTGTTAGTTATGCCGGTTTTCTCCTGGCAAATCCTGCTAATCCGATCAACGAACTGCCGAACAGCCATATTGCGGCCGGTGTAGGTACCGGTGTCACGTCAACTGCTGTGAGATTGATAGTGGCGGTCGTGCCAGGGTATGCAATCCTCCAGGTGCCGGCAGAGATCTCTGTCCAGCTATCTACGCTGGTCGACCAAGTGGTTCCGCTATCTGTTGTAAAGGCGAATATGAACGATCCGCTGCTGACGTTCAGTGAATTGGCAGCGTTGGAAGCATCTTCGAAATGCCAGGTACCGTCGCCATTGTTGCTTGTGTTAATGGTGGCCGCTCCCAAGGGTGTATCGAGCGTTAGAGGGGCTATAAAAACACCGAGGTCTGTGTCATCAAATATTGCGAAATCAACACCATCGTCGATACCAAGTAGTTCTAACGTTATAGTTTGAATTGAACTGCTGGTTGGTGACCATACGGGTATTCCTGCTGCGGCTGCATTTCCTGTGGCAATAAGAGCAAAAGTGAAAAAGGAGATCTTAACTGACTCTAAAGTCACTCCTGACTTCATTATTAACTCCTCCGGTTGATCTTTCTGGCTCATCTGATAGCCATTTCGTTATTTTATATAAACCATTCCTGTACCCCATCCCCGTCCAGTTTGAAAGTCAGGCATTGCTCTTTTGTTGCCTTCTTTTATTCTGTCCAGCCTTTAGCCGTGAGAATAGTCGTTTGACTCGCAGGTAACACTGTTCAGAGAGTTGGTTTTGATCTTGGTCAGAAGAGGTGTGCCGCCTCAACTAATGGTCAGTTGCAGCTATACTATTTATGTATTATTCATGTTGGGTGAAGCGCCTTTTCGTGGATAGTTTCTGCGCTCAAACAAATAGGGTAAATTAAGGGTCATATTTGTGCCCCAAAAAACACCTGTAAGGTGCCGGTGCGGGTTTTCAGGCCGGGACCCGATGAGCGCAACATGATCGCTCCGTTGCGAAAAAGTGCTTACACCGAGCGGTCAACGCAAATATAAACGCTTACGTTATCGGTGTAATGGTAAACTCAAACTGCTCTCTAAAACTAGATAACAAGACGATAAGAGATGCCTGCGTCTCAACCGGCGAGGTATTTTTCCAATCCCTTCACCGGACTGTTTCTCAGCAAGTAGCTGCTGCCATTGCTGCGGCGCGATGTGTGTCCGTCGAGACTGATCGAAACGGGTTGTCGCTCCAGAATACACAGGCGACGACTCATACAATCCGCGCGCCAGCGTTGTAAAGCCGTCTTGGCACGTTCCTCCACCACGATACGGGTCAGGGCAAATTCATCAGACGGTTGTTCGCTGGTCACCCTACGGCGGATCGCGTTGTAGGCCTTCTGCAGACTGCCTTGTTGTACTCCCATGTCGTAGAGTGCCGCGAGACAACGCAGGTTGGTGATTTTGATGGGTGACAAACCGTTGAGAAAGGCGAGGGCGGACATCAACAACTTGCCGTATTTGTCATAGGCGTAATGCAGCATGACACCACGGAACAGGGGCTCCCGCCCGATGGCTTGCAGGTAACCCTTCCAGGGCCGGGAGAAACCGTGCTTGGTATTGCCGGTACTGAGCTGGTCGGCCCACTTGACGGCCTTGGCCCTGGAACCGTCGAGGATCTTCCAGAAAGCGAGGTAGTCGGCTTCATTGCCAAAGCAGCTTTTGAGACTGACCTCGTCCTCACCCCTCATGCGCCGGAACAATTCCTGCAGGGTACCGCTTTTCAGATTGCACTGGATAGGACCGAAGGAGAGACCGGCCCCGTCGAAGTTACCGGTGACCTGCAGGTAGGGATCACCACTGGTCTCGAAGGCGGCGGTGACTTTTACACCGCAATCGAAAGCGCTGGCGGGAGTGACGGCGGGAAGATTTTCCGGGTCGCTAATTTCCAGGTAGAGACGCGTTCCCTGTCGATCGGCCTGACTGAAATAACCTGATTTGATGAGCTTGCGGGCTTCCCTGTCCAGCCTGTCGGTGTCTTCCGTCGTTACCACGATGCCCAATCCATCCGCTGCGGGATTGAAGGAGGCAGAAGGAGTGATTTGTTCGACGCTGATGGATGCACCATGATTTTCCCGCAGGAGCTGCAGGCCGGCAACCAGTTCCCGGTGAACGAATATTTTGCCGTTGGGCTTGAGAAATTCCTTTAGCTTGAAATTGGGTGTCAGGCGGCTGTTTGCTGAGCCGCCAACGATGAATTCATTATCGTAAATTATTGAACTTGCCATGATCGCTGTCTCGTAGCTTGATGCTGTTCAGACCTGAGATGCAGTGGCCGGTGTTGTAGTCGCAGTTTCACCGGCCAAGCTGGCTATTGTCTCCAGTTGCTGTATCTCTCCCTTCGAGATTACTCCAACCAGACGGTCGAAAAAGCTGCCTTCTGCGAGTATCAGATCATGCAGTTGTTCCATCTCGCTGACAGGGTCGCGCGGTTCATCCGGCGTGATTACCAGTTTGTGATAGGCTCGTTCCAGTTCCATGGTTGTGAGCACCATTTCCCGCCAAGCCGATCCCCAATGGAAATTCTGTGAAAACCCACCCAGGATAGTGAGGCAGTCGGCCAGGACAGGGGCCAGGATAAGCAGAAAATTATCCAAACTCCAGCCTTTGATGGCCTCGGAGGCTATAAGTAAAGTGAGCAAAGTAACCAGGCAGCCAAGGATGATGGCGCGGTATGGGGAAATTTGTAACCGTTTTTATTGGCAAGGCTCGCTTTCCAGTAATAGTCGATGCGCTTTTTGTACTGCTGCAGCACATACACTGACTGCGTTGTTCTTCAGGGATAACATCTGTCTCAGGCAGGGGGTCTTCCTGGTGCATCTGAATACTCCTGTTGTTTATAATTTTTGATCCTTAACAGACAGGTTAGTCGATTTTATGCAGGTTTCCAGTAGAACGCTCGCCGTGTTCAGTATTGCCAGTAAGACCACTTGTTCCTGTTTGAGTTAAAAAGTTGTTCATTGTTGCCGATAGATACCCTGGCGGGGACCATTCAAGGGTGCAAAGATTCAGTACGCTTGTTGGCTTTATAATTCAAGCGCTATATGCTGTTTGCTATCGTTTCTTCGAGAATGCAATGTTTTTCAGACGAATTCTGGCAATCTGGTTTTTTCTGTTCACGCTGACAAGCAGTGCTGCATGGGCTATCGGTGATCATTCCGAATATAGTCATGCGAAGACAGCGCTCGAAACAGTTAGCGATCATGACGGAACCTCGCCGTGGTCACAGGATGGTTGCAGTGATCACTGTTGTCACGCAAGCGCTCACGCACTCGGCCTTATTTCGTCCACTGGCGGTATTGCTGTGGTACCTCTATCGGATAATGTTTCTGTCTCAGAGAATACTCCACGCTCCTTAACCGTCGCTCCCCCCTATCATCCGCCGATAGCCTGAATCCAATTTGATTCAACGGCCGCGTCAGTTGTTGACGTAGCGCGGCGTGCCTATTTGATCAACCGGGATTCACTTCAATGCGAAAACGAACTGTATGGCAGCTTTGGCTGTCCGGATGGCTGTTATTCGGACTGGCCACAGACCTTGCTGCAGCTGAGACCTCACCTGCTTTGCGGGCGTTAATCGAGAGTTTCCTGGCTGAACATCCGGCTGCACAGGCCGCACGCGCGGATTTCGAACGTGCCAAAGCGGAAGCCCGTGCCCTTGGGCAACCGCTCTATAACCCGGAACTGGAACTCGAGTATGAGGACGCGACAGATGTCACCAAATCGGTTGGTTTAAGCCAGACCTTCGACTGGAACGGAAAGCGCCGTGCGCGGGATCGGGTCAGTGGCGAATCCATGCGGGCCGCGTCAGCCGTGCTGGACGCAGCACGACAGGAATTGCTCGCCGAATTGCTTGAAAAATGGAGCAGTGTGGAAGTCGCTGCGGAAGCGGAGCGTTTATCAAGGCAACGCGTCGTATTGCTGGAAGAGTTCGTGACCTTGGCGGAGCGCCGCTACGCGGCAGGTGATGTCGGACAAAATGATGTTGATCTCGCTCACCTGGCACTGTCCGAAGCGTATATGCAGTCCGCCACCCTGCTGTCGGATGCCGCTGAAGCTGAAAGCCGCCTGGCGGCATTGTTTCAACCGCCTGCGTCCGCCTGGCCACCGTTACCGGCTCTGCCCCTGGATCTTTCGGCATTCGATAACAGTGCGTTACTTGAACAGCACCCGGTCCTGCGCCGGGCGGCAGCTGAAGCTGCAGCTGCTAAAGCCAATGTTTCCATTGCCCAGCGTGATAGCCGACCCGACCCGACACTGGGCCTGCATGGCGGTCAGGAAGACGATGAAAGCCTGGTCAGGTTGACCGTTTCGATCCCCCTGTTTGTGCGTAATACCTATCGTGCTGAAGTGGATGCGGCAAATGCGGATGCGCTGCGAGCAGAACAGGTTTACAGAAACCGCCTGCGCCGTGCGCGGGGCCAACTCCAGGCCGCAGTCAAACGCTATCAATCGACACGCAGCGCGTTGCATAACTGGGAAAACAGCGGGCAGCACCGTTTGAAGGGTCGTATAGCACTGCTGAAACAGCTTTGGGAAGCCGGTGAAATCGGCACTACCGATTACCTGGTTCAGCTCCAGCAGACGCTGGATACACAAATTTCTGCCGCGGCCTTGCGTGCTGCGGTTTGGGACGCATGGATACGCTGGTTACGAGCATCCGGTCAGATTGAATACTGGCTGGGGACTCAAACAGACCCGCATCCTGAACGAATCATAAAGCATTCCGCCGGAGAGAGAACACAATGAATCATGCTGACTGGATCATTCTATTGCTGGCTTTGGGTGCCGGCAGCGGCGTTTTTGCCGAACATTCTGGCCACGAACAGCAACACGAAGGACACCCAGGCCATGACAATCACCAGGACACCCTCGTCGTACTGGAAGACAGCCAGATCAAAGCGGGAGGTATAGAAACCCTGCGAGTGAAACGCGGTCACTATCCGGACATGGTTTCCGCGCAGGGAGAGGTGGTCCTTAATGCCTATCGGACAACGAAAGTCACGTCACGGATCGATGCACAGATCACCCGGCGTCATGCCCGCTTAGGACAGACAATGGTACAAGGCCAGCCGCTCGTCACCCTTTCCAGTGTCGAGATGGCAGAGGCTCAGGGTGGTTTACTGGTCGCTGACCGGGAATGGCAGCGCACCAGGAAACTTGGGCGCAAAGTGGTTTCCGAGCGCCGCTACCTGGAAGCCCAGGTGGCCCGTCAGCAAGCCTACGCCAAAGTTGTGGCTTACGGGATGACCGAAGCACAGATTGAAAAGCTGTTAAAGGACGGCGACCTTTCCAGAGCCGCAGGCAGTTTTGAACTGCTTAGCCCTCAGGACGGCACGGTTATCAGTGATGACTTCATTGTTGGCGAAGTCGCGGAATCCGGCCGTGTTTTGTTTTCGATTACGGATGAATCGGCACTATGGATCGATGCGCGTTTGACGCCCGATGATGCGGCTGTTGTAGAGGTGGGTGCATCAGCCGACATCGGCATCAGTGACCGTCATCTAAGCGGAAAGGTTATCCAGACTCAACACCGACTGGATGAAAGCACCCGTACACTCTCGGTCCGTATCGAAGTTTCCAATCCTGACGACCAGCTCCATCCGGGCCAGTTCGTCACTGCCGCGATACAGAGCAAACACGGCAAGGCAGGTATCGCTGTTCCGGTCGAGGCTGTGCTGCGCAGCCCTGACGGTGACTGGCATGTGTTTGTCGAGGTGGCACCGGGGCGCTATGAGGTCAGTGAGATCGAAGTGCAACAAAGCCTCGGAGACAGCCTGATTGTGGAAGGTCTCGAGGAGGGCGCCCGTGTTGTCAGCAAAGGAGCTTTCTTCATTCAGTCCGAAATCGCCAAAGGCGGTTTCGGCATCCATAACCACTGAGGAGGATGCGCCATGCTGAGCAGACTCACCGACCAGGGTGTAGAAAACCGCCTGTTAGTTGTACTGGCGCTGCTGGCAACCGTTGTTGCCGGTACCTTGATGGTGCCCCGCCTTAACCTGGATGCCTTCCCGGATGTAACCAATATTCAGGTCGCGGTGAATACCGAGGCACCGGGACTGGCTGCAGAGGAAGTCGAACAGCTCATTACGTATCCCATCGAGGCCGTCATGTATGCGCTGCCCGATGTCGAAGAGGTGCGCTCGATTTCCAAGACCGGGCTGTCGGTTATTACCGTGGTGTTCAAGGAAGGCACAGACATCTATTTTGCCCGCCAACTGGTGTTTGAACGCCTGCAGGCGGCACGCGAACAGATTCCTGAAGGCATGGGCGTTCCTGAACTAGGTCCGAATACGTCGGGGCTGGGCCAGGTGTTCCAATACGTTCTGAAAACCCGCGACGCGGAACAATTTGATGTTATGCGTCTGCGCAGCCTCAATGACTGGGTCGTCAAGCTGTTACTGATGCCGGTCGAAGGTATCACGGACGTATTGTCCTTCGGCGGTGACGTGCTGCAGTACCAGGTACAGATCAATCCTTCACAATTGCTCGCTTATGAACTCACGCTTAACGAGGTAGTCGAAGCGATTGAGGCGAATAACCGTAACGCCGGTGGCTGGTATCTGGATCGGGGTGCCGAGCAGCTTGTCGTGCGCGGCGTCGGTTGGGTACGCAGTGGGGGTGAGGGGCTGCGCGACATCGGTAATATCCCGGTCAAGGATGTTGACGGTGTCGCTGTGCGGGTACGTGATCTGGCCAGGGTGGACTTCGGTGCTGAGATTCGCCAGGGCGCGGTCACACTGACAGCACGCGACAGTAACGGAAATCCACAGCACGCTGGTGAGGTGGTCACCGGGATTGTGCTTAAACGCCTCGGAGCTAATACCAAGAGCACGATTGATGCCGTCAAAGACCGCTTGCCCATAATCCAGCAGGCACTGCCGGAAGGTGTCAGTCTCGAGCCCATCTACGATCAGGCTGATCTGGTCGCCAAGGCTGTTGAGACTGTGACCAGGGCATTGGTCGAGGCCTTCATACTGATCCTGGTTGTGTTGTTTCTATTCCTGGTCAACCTGCGTGCCACGCTGCTGGTATTGATCTCCATACCGGTCTCGATCGGATTGGCGCTCATGGCCATGACCCACTGGGGTATCTCTGCCAACCTGATGTCCCTGGGCGGACTGGCCATTGCCATAGGCATGATGGTGGACGGTTCCGTGGTCATGATGGAAAACATCTTCAAGCACCTCGACGACGATGAGCACCAGCGCGGCGGTGAATTACGCGTTCAGGAAGCTGCCCGCGAGGTGGGTCGCCCGGTATTTTTTGCCGTGCTTATTATCATTGTGGTGTTTACACCGCTGTTCACACTGGAAGGTGTTGAGGGCAAGTTGTTTCAACCCATGGCGTTGTCAATCATGTTTGCCATGCTGGCATCACTGATGGTGGCACTTCTGGTCATTCCTGCGCTGGCCAGCTATCTGTTCCGGCATGGGTTGCGCCAGTGGGAAAGCCCGCTAATGAAGCCACTCTCCAGGCTGTATCGCAAGGGGCTGACGGTCGCAGTTGGACATCGGGGAGCCGTTGTCGGCAGCGCTATCGGGCTGCTGATCGTAATTCTGGCGTTGTTACCACGGCTTGGAAGCGAGTTCATCCCCGAACTCGAGGAGGGCAGCCTGATGATCCGTGTCACCCTGGCACCGTCATCCAGTCTTGAAACGGCGCTGGCGGTCGCACCCAAACTGGAGGCGCAACTGATGCAGTTTCCCGAGGTGCTCTATGTTTCCAGCCGTATCGGTAGGGCGGAGCTGGGCGGTGATCCGGAGCCGGTATCCAACATTGAGATTCTGGTGGGCCTGAAACCGGTATCGGAGTGGACGTCGGCTGCGGACCGTGAGGAATTGCAGGACAAAATGCAGGAAGCGATAGCCGCACACCCTGGCTTATTGTTCTCATTCTCCCAGCCCATCGCCACGCGAGTGGACGAGTTGCTATCGGGCGTCAAAGCCCAGCTCGCCATTAAACTGTTTGGCCCCGAGCTGGAGGTGCTTTCGGCCAAGGGACGCGAAATCGAGACACTGGCACGAACGGTTCAGGGCACACGTGATGTCGCCATGGAAGCCATTGCCGGTGAGGCACAACTGGTTATCCGACCGGATCGTGACCTGCTCTCCCGTTACGGGATTTCCGTAGGTCAGATCATGGCCCTGGTTTCGGATGCTATTGGCGGGCGCAAGGCGGGCCAGGTGATACGCGGAAACGAACGCTATGACATTTATACGCGGCTGGCAAAGAACCATCGAAGCAGCGTGGCGACGATCCGTGACCTGATCGTGCAGGCGCCGGGAGGTGCGCTCGTTCCGTTGTACAAAGTAGCGACGGTCGACATTGAGTCAGGCCCGCCACAGATACGCCGCGACGATGTACAGCGTCGCGTGGTTATCCAGACTAACGTTGAAGGACGTGACATGGGCAGCCTGGTGTCGGAACTCACGACGCGTATAGAAGCAGAAATCGACCTGCCTCCTGGCTACAGCGTGGTGTTCGGTGGCCAATTCGAAAACCAGCAGCGTGCAGAGGCGAAACTGATGATCGTTGTGCCATTGTCGCTGGGACTGATTTTCCTGCTGCTCTACTTTGCCTTTCATTCGGTCGGCCAGGCATTACTCATTATGTTGAATGTGCCATTGGCCTTGATCGGTGGCGTCGGTGCTTTGTTCCTGTCCGGACAGTACCTGTCGGTCCCGGCTGCTATTGGATTCATTGCGCTGTTCGGCGTCGCTGTCCTCAATGGCGTGGTGATGGTCAATGCGATAAACCAGTTGCTGGAAGGTGGTCAGAACCTGGATCAAGCTGTATTCAAGGGTGCTCTATCGCGCCTGCGACCTGTATTGATGACAGCCAGTATCGCGGCACTCGGACTCATCCCCATGTTGCTGGCTAAAGGAGTCGGTGCCGAAGTGCAACGCCCGCTCGCCACGGTGGTGGTGGGAGGATTGTTTTCATCTACCATTCTGACCCTGTTCGTATTACCCGCACTCTACCCGGTATTCTCCAGGTCACGGGTGGTTTGATGTGACGATGTGGCTGTGATACCGATGACGGCAACAATTGAAATCATGTTGAATACGGCGGCCTTCGGGCTGCCGCTTTTGTTGCTGTTATAGAAACTTTAAAGATTAGTGCTCCAGGAGCCGATTTCCGGGTTGTGGCATGGCTTGAATGGTTGAGAGGTAATCATGGACCTGGACAAACCGGTTGAAGGAAGTGAGCACAATGAATCTGTAGAATTCAGTGACCTTGACGAGGGTGTTGAGGCAACTGAAACTAGCGAAAGTTCATGTGCTTATCCGCAGAGTAGGAGATCGGCAAAGATCAATCGTTCCCGCGCCATTTATATCAGAAAGTCGATCACTCGTTTATCCGTCATTTCTGACAGACTGTTGAAGACAAAATCGGATATCTGTGCCGCGCTGGAGGATTACGGCTACTGTCTGCCGCCCGAACAAAGAACGGCGCTTGAAAAATGGTGCAATATCACTTGATGTAATGCGCCTTGCTTTTTCATACCCCTGTGGTGGGCGTTTCATATCAGCACGGAAATGTGAATATTTTGATGAAAATATATTATTTGGCAGTATTGACTTTTGCCGGGTGTATGCCCGGGCGCTGATAGTTATTCACTGCCGTGACAGAATTGTAGAATTATGTCGGCATGAAGCGACTATTATTTAATAAGCGGTCAAAAAAATATGTTTAACTAACTGTTTAATAATATAAATATTAAATGTATATAAAATCACCTTTTTAAAGAAAACCCTGCATCTATAGGACTCCTGTCTCTGTGGGTTAAATTAATCCACACAGTTATCCACAGCTCTTGTGGATAACTGTCAGCCCACAATATTGCGTTACTTTGTCCGTTGTTTGGACTTCCGGTACCACACGCATTTCCGACCACCACGCACTCTGGAAAGACTGGCCAGGGTTGCTGATATGCCCCGGAACAGGGGTGTGGCGCTTCCGGACTATGGTTTGGCATGTCATGCCATTTTCATTGCTACCGATCCCGATACGATTCGAAACCTGGACCATCAGGGCGGAACGGCCGCCCTGTATCGCAGTTGCAATGAAACTGGAGGACGCCAATGGCTAAGCATTACTCGGATGGTGTAGTCATCAAGGCTGTGCGGGAAATAGCGGTATTGTCACCGGCAATGTTGGATTTTATCGAAAGCTATAACGCCCGCCAAAAAGTACTGTTGGATGAGTGGATAGGGTACATTACGCAGGAACGGGCACGGGAAGATGCTGAAAGTGCTGTAAACGGTTTTATCGCAATTTGTGTCTTGGCTGTCATTGCCGCCAGTTTCCTTTTTGCTTTATAGAGAAACTCATCGGGGTTTCTCACCACAAAGCGCTCACATGTCTTTAAGTGACAGATAAATAAGAGATATTAAGCTTCTGTCCGAGCGTTTCCGGCCAATAGCTGGAATGATCTTCGTTTGCGACCTTTCCGGCTTCCAACGAGGTATAGCCTGTGATGCTGCTTAATAAGCAATTAAAACTATGCTAATATACAACTTGACGGTTTAATGAAAGAGGCTGTTTGCAAGAGGACAGGGTATCATGACAAGATTTGTAGACCAGCTCAGACTCGCAGAGAGGGCCAAGGAAGATATCTATTTTGCGCGGATTGATCGTGAATTGATAGATGCCCTGCATGCGCACGCGCAGCTCGATTGCCTAGCTCGACTACAAAACAATCAGGGCCTTGCGCAGCCGGACACTGGCGCTGAACAGATCGCTGTCAGTGGAGCCCGGCAAGAGGCTGATAAATAGCCCCTGTTGTAACGGTAGGTGTTCGCGGTTACCTGTCTGCCCGCCGATCCGGGTTAGCGGGCCGGTTGCCAGCTGCCGTCAAAACAACTGAGGTCTTCTTCAGACAAACGGCGTTTGATATAAAGGCCATCCAGAGTTTTCTGGTAGATCGGCTGTTTTTCCCCGGCAGCGTCTCTATATTCCCATTCCTGGTTAATAGCCAGCAGAAACATGGTTTCCATGATATCGTCTAGCCGCATGGCGTGTTCTCTGGCCAGGCTGCGGAAATCATCCAGGGTTAACGGGGCTGTTTTTTTACGGTATTGGTCATTTGCCATTGCGGCGATGGCTACATCCCATTTTGGCATGTCTTGATTCGACGACATTTGCTCGTACTCCTTTTGGTGTTTGGCTTATTTTAGTCGAGCGCCGGCATCATTGCTTTACTTCTTACATCACCAATCGGCTGCCCTTGTTCTATCCTGTCTACTGGAGCGTAGAAGACCGGCATCGGCAGAGTTGCGACTGAAGCAGCCGTATCAGGTCAACCAGTTTCATGTGGGTCGGCACTTCCTGAATGTTCGAGAACCAGATATCCTCGACCTTACTGTCTTCGTCCAGTGTATGGTCCGCCACCAGTGGCACGCCAACGAAAACTCCTTGTTGGCCATTTTCGAGGCTGACGGTAACCAGTTGTAATGGAATTGGCTTCATTGTTGAGGATCCTTTGATCAATGCTTAGCTGTTTAGATCATTAATGGGTGTATTGTTAGATTTGCATAATTTATGCCAATTGAAGGCTCTGGCGCATGATTGAGATCATCCAGCAGGACATTGCCCGCCTTGAAGTGGAGGCCATCGTTAACGCTGCCAATTCCAGCCTGCTGGGTGGAGGTGGCGTCGATGGTGCGATTCATTGCGCTGCTGGACCCGAACTCCTGGCTTATTGCCGAGCGCTGGGCGGGTGTCCGACAGGGCAGGCGCGCATAACACCTGGCTTTGCATTACCCGCAAATTGGGTGATTCATACCGTTGGACCTGTCTGGCAGGGTGGTGGTCGAGAAGAAGCGAAGTTGCTTGAGAGCTGTTATCGAAACAGCTTTATGCTGGCGCTCCAGCAGGGTGCTCGCAGTATTGCATTCCCTGCTATTAGTACCGGAGTCTATGGTTATCCCAAAGTTCAGGCCGTTGAAATAGCGGTTTCGCTTATGCGGGAATTTGAGGCTCGTTTTGATCGGATTATTGCCTGTTGTTTCTCCGCTGAAGATGCCGATTTGTATCGGTCAGCATTGGGGCAGTGATGTATCGCCGGCCTGTTTAACAGGCCGTACAGCCTGGTGTTGAGTGAGCCTGGTAGTGGTGTGGGAACTTTGATCATTGTCATCCGGTCAATGTAACAGGGTGCCGGTAGCGGGGCGCTTGTGCGGATATCTGTTAGCAAACAAGGTAGGAGGGCGCTTTAATGAATTCCAATAACGTTGAGAATACGGGATATACCCAGGCTATGGGGCACCTGCTGGTTCTATACACTCAGGTCGATCAGTTCATAATGGAAGCCTGCGCGGCGAGGATTGCTTCCGCACCGGGTCAGTCAGCCAGGTTGGGGTTGGCCAAGCAGGTTGGCGACGAGTGCCGCCATGTCAGTATTCAGAGCCGGTGGATGGAAAAATTCGGGGTAGACCCTACGCCCGTTATCAGTCAGCAGTCGCTTGAGCAACTGCACAGCCATTTTCAAGGGTTGGATTGGGTTGATTTTCTGACCGACCTGTACTTGGTGGTTGAAGCTCTGGGTTCGCAAGCGGTTGAACAAGT
>Ga0055476_10000185_pt1 | contig 15583 bp, 11 predicted proteins | sample Muzzi_CordC_D2_FD_57682 | JGI IMG/M metagenome (GOLD analysis project Ga0055476, IMG submission 57682) | Wetland microbial communities from San Francisco Bay, California, USA, that impact long-term carbon sequestration - Muzzi_CordC_D2 | ecosystem: Environmental > Aquatic > Marine > Wetlands ... | reverse complement strand
CCGGCGGGCGCTCGACCGGCAATCCCATCACATCGGCGCGGATCCGTGCCCACGTGTGACTGCGCGCGCCGCCGCCGAGCAAAATCACCGAATCGAAGACAATCCCGAGCTCTCGAAGCCGGTCGAGCACGTCGCGCATGGCAAACGCGCAGCCTTCGAGCAGCGCGCGGGCCAGATGCCCGTTGCCATGACCGGGAGTGAGTCCGTAAAAGCATCCGCGCGCCGTGGCCACCCACTCCGGCGCCATCGCGCCGGAGAGCGCCGGCAGGAACAGCAGATTATCGACGCCGGGGGCCACGGACCCGGCGAGCGCGTCAAGCTCCGCCGCATCGGCAAGCCGGCAAGTATGGATGAGCCAGTTCACCGCGCCACCGCAAAGCCACCCGGGATTTTCGATAAAGAAGCGCCGCCCGGCGTAGCCGTGTGTTTCAACCAGCGAGTGGGCATCGATCACCGGCCTGTCGTGAACCGCACCGACGACCTCCGCGGTGCCGAGGGTGCACACTGCCCGCCCGCCGGTGACTACACCGGCGCCCAGGGGATTGGAAAAATCGTCGCCGGTTCCGACTGCGACAGTGATGCCGGCCGGGAGACCGGTCAACTCGGCACCGGCGGCGCCGAGCGCACCGGCGGGATCAGCCGCGTGAGCGATTCGTGGAAGCTCGTCGGCACCCACGCCGAATCGATCAAGCAGCTCCGGATCCAGCCGGCGGCGTCTCAGATCGTAGAGCATCGTCGTGGATGCGAGCCCGTGGTCAAAGACATGCTCGCCGGTGAGACGCGAGACCAGATACGACACCGGTTGGTGAAATCGCACGGCACGATCGGCGCCGCTCAGATGACGCTTTTGCCAGCGAATTTTCGCCGCCATGTGGCTGGCATCGAGCACCACGCCGCTGCGCTCGCGCACCAGCACCGCCGGGATATCGCTAATTTCCTGCTCGGCACGTCGATCCATCCAGATCATGCACGGTGCGATGCTTCGCCCCGACGCATCGACGGCAATGCAACCGTCGAGCTGCCCGCAGATCCCGAGCGCACGAATGTTGTTCGCGTGCACCCTGGCGGCGGCGAGCGCTTGTTTAATCGTGGGCGCGAGGGCCTGCTCCCACACATCCGCGTCCTGCTCGGCTGCACCGGGATACGGAAAGCTCGACTCATAGGACTGGGACGCTTCACCGAGCACTTCGAGCCCATCGTTGGCGACCACCGCCTTGAGGCTCTGAGTACCGATGTCGAGGCCGACGATCAAAATTCGTCCGCTGACCCCCACACGCTGGTGGTCACTGCGTCCACGGACGGGTCACGAACATGCCGCAATGACGTCGCGCAGCTGGGAGGTAACGGCCCCCTTGTTCGGCGAGAAGGAACCATCGAACACCGCGGATCCAATCGTGAACGCATCCGTGCCGGCTTCTGCAAGCGCGCGAATGCGTTGCGCAGAGTCGACGCTACCCGCGACCAGCAGCCGACCGCTCCCCAATGCCTTGCGTGCCGCCCGTATCAGCTCGAGAGGATCGGCATCCGTCGCCCGGTAGGCGAGTAAATCAACGCCGGCACAACCCATATCCATGAACTTGCGGCAGTGCTCGGCGATTTGATCCGGGCGGCCGCCGAGCCGGGTGGGGTGACCGGCAGGGGCGCCGGGAAACGGATAATACTCGATACCGGTACCGTCGAGTATGCGCAAAACCTCGTGCACGTCCGTGCCGCCGAGAAGGCGGTCGACACCAATTTCCACTGCTGCTTCTGCCGAGCGCAGGCATTCCTTCTGGCTGGTGCTCACCACTTCCATATAGCTGGTGGCGCCGCTTTCTTTGATACGCTTATTGAGCGCATGCTGCGTAGCCAGGTCCACGCCCACGTCCTTGAAGCCGATATGGGTCAGGCCCGCCGGAGCGATTGCTCCCATGACCTCGAGGCAGTCCTCGACGGTTTGATCGTGACGGGTCAGCATGAAGACGAAATCCATCGATCGTCCCTCGGCGGCAGGCCAGCATGATGACATCAATATGTTGCAAATGCCACAAAAAATGTTGTAAGTCAGGAATCAAGGCGCAAGCACGGTCGCCGGGCCCGCGGTTACCCGGGCTCAATCGTCACGGATGTTGGTCTGGTCCGTGTCGTAGTGGTGGGTATGCACGACAATGAGCTCGGGATCGATCAGCACCACCGAGTAAGCCGGCGGCTCGTCGGTGAAGGCAAGCCGTCCACGGCCCTCGAAATCCAGGCGCACCTGGTGATTGGTGCCGTAGAGCGTGGAAAAACCGATGTTCTTCCAGAGCCCCGATATGGGCCGGTGAACGTGGCCGAAGAACAGGTGGCGCACGTTACCAGCCGCCGCCACGATCGCCGAGAACTTGTCGGCTTGCAAAAGCCCGATGGTATCGAGATCCGGCAGGGCCACGTCGAAGGGTGGGTGATGCATGAACAAGTGCACGGGCGCATCGCCCGCCTCGGCGAGTCTTGCTGCCAGCCACTCACGCCGCGCGGCGCAGTAGCCGCCGTTGGATCCGTGCTGCGGTGACAGCGTGTCCAGAAACAGGAAGTGACCCGCCGAATTCTCAATCGCCCGCTGCACGAAACCGTGCTCGTCTACCGGCGCGTCGGGAAAGGCGGCCAGAAATGCCGGGCGGTCGTCGTGATTGCCCGGAATCACGTGCACGGGCATTGGTAGCGCCGCGAGCACATCTCGAGCAAGCGAGTAGGCCGCCGGGTCACCGCGATCGGCGATGTCACCGGTGACTACGCAGAAATCGGCATCGGCGTGACGCTCGGCAATGTCGCGTACGCAGGCCGCAAGCCGAGCGCCGGGGTCGAGACCGTAGAGCCGCACCCCTGTCGCCATCAGGTGAGGATCGGTGAGGTGGATGAGCTTCATGCTTGCGGCTCCTGGCCGTGACCGGCAGCGAAAACCCGTGCCGATGGGCGCGGCCCGCGAATGTCCAACAGACCGTCTCTGGTAATGCGGTATCCAGTGAGCGTGCAATCGCTGTGGTTCATACGCCAGCTCAACAGGCGGCCGGCGTACTCGAAAGCTACGTCCGCGAAGGCGGGATCTCCGGCGAGGTTGTGAAGCTCACCCGGATCCGCGCTCAGATCGAATAGCAACGGCGGCATAGCGGTAAAGTGCACGTACTTGTAACGTTCACCGCGGATAGCGGCGAAGGCGCACTGATCGGGGCGCAAGCCGAAGGCAGCCAGGGTGTCGCCGTCGGCGGAGTCGCGAAAATCCAACTCGAAGTGCGCGCTGTCGCGCCAGCCGTCGGGCGATTCGCCCCGGCAAAAGGGCAGCAGCGACACGCCGTCGCAGGCCATCGGTGTCTCCGCTCCCAGCCACTCTAGAACTGTCGGCATCACGTCCACGTTCTCGGTGAACGCTTCGACGATCCGTCCTCGCCCGGCGTCCGCGCGATGCTCGGGATCGCGCACCACCAGCGGTACGTGAAATGTTTCGTTGAAGGGACTGTACTTGGCGTACAGCCAATGATCACCCAGGCCTTCGCCGTGATCGGAGGTAAACACCACCAAGGTGCGATCGTACAACCCGCGATCGCGCAGAAAAGCGATCAACCGCCCCAACTGCGCATCCACCTCGCTCATCATTCCGTAATAGGTCGCGCGGATCTGGCGAAGCTCCGCGTCGCCGATGGAGAGGTTGCACGCCGCCGAATCGATCCCCGCGGTGTAACCCGTGCCACGCTGGTGGTGCAGCAGCCACTGGAGGTAGGGGTGCCGGGCGCCCTCGGCGGCGGGACTCTCCAGGCGCACCGGCGCCGGCACCTCGCCCGGATCGTAGAGATCGTGATAAGGCTCGGCTACCACGAAGGGCGGATGAGGGCTGAGCAGCGACAGGTGCACGAACCACGGCTGGTCCTCGCGCACCGAGATATAGCGCATGATCTCCCCGGTTAGAAACGCCGCCGCGCTGTCCTCGGCCGCGTACAGCGCCGGCGCCCATGTCGCACCCCGCGCTGAAGCGCCGGGGAAATCACGGCGCGGTTGAAAAACCGCATCGATCTCCGCGCCTAGGGCATAGCCCCGCTCGCGCAAATAGGCAACCCATGGCAGGTTATCGCCGCGCATGAGCACTGCCGGTGTCATCCCCGGCAGCACGCCCTCATAGCTGTGCAGATCCGGATCTCCCGGGTCGCGCCCACGCGGGTCGGCACTCACGTCGGTGTATCCGAACAGCATCGGGTCGTAACCCGCCCGGCGCGCTTCCTGGGCTACGTTCCGGTGGCGCGCATCCAGCGGTGTGCCGTTGTTCACCGAGCGGTGGTTGTGCAGGTAAAGCCCCGTGTACAAACTCGCGCGCCCCGGACCGCAAGGTGCCGCCTGGGAGTAGTGGCGCCGGAACGCAACGCCATCGGCAACCAGCGCGTCCAACGCCGGCGTGCGTAGACACCGGTGTCCGAAAGCACCGAGGCAGTCTCCGCGCCATTGGTCTGCGGTGATGAACAACACATTGCGCGGCGAAGCAGCACTCATCCCTGCAACCACTCCGCCACCTGGGCGACGTCACGGGCGACCAGCGCCGGACGCGCCGCGGCAGGCTGCGCCGCGAGCTGTTCGGGCGTGGTTTCACCCGAGAGCACCAGCACCGCGCAGGCGCCGCAGCGCCGCGCCATCTCCATGTCGGTGTCCAGCTGATCGCCGACGATGGCAGTGCGCTCCACCGATGCACCGAGCCGTCCCAAAGCCGCCTCGACGATGGGCGCATGGGGTTTGCCGACGATTTCTGGTAACCGCCCGGTCACCGCTTCGCAGGCCGCGATGAGGGCGGCGGCATCCGGAACGAGGCCGTGCTCGGTGATGCAGGTGCGATCGCCGTGGGTAGCGTAGTAGGGTTTGCCGGCGAACAGCAACGTGCAGGCCCGCTCGAGCTTGGCATAGGTAAGCGTGGTATCGAAGGCCACCACCACGCAGTCCGGATGCGGGGTGTCCACGGCGATGCCTGCGCGGCGGAACTCGTCCTCCAGGGCCGGCGTGCCGAGCAAACAGGCCGAGCGGTGCGGCGTGGCGCCGAGCAGGTGCGCGATGGTGGCATCGCCACTGGTGAGTACATCGGCGCGCGTTGCGGCAATGCCGAGGCGCTCCAGCCGACGGCGGTAATCCTCACCCTGGTGCGAGGAGTTGTTGGTCAGGAACAGGTAGCGGTGCCCGTCGCGGCGCAGACCCGCCACCAAGGCGCCGGCGCCGGCAACCAGTTGCTCGCCCACGTACAGGGTGCCGTCCATATCTATAAGAAATACCTCGCAGGCACGCAGCCGTGTCAGCGCTGCCTCGTCGGGCGGACCCGCATCCCGGGACTGCGGTGCCGCGCTCATCGTCGGGGTGGCCGGCATTGCACCACGCCGTCGGCAGTCAGCAAGGTATTGGCGAGAGCCCGATCGTCGTGGTTCATGCGCCAGCTCAGCATGCGCTGTGCCTGCGCGAGGCGCACGGCAGCGTAGTCGGGGTCCGACACGCGGTTCTCGAGCTCGCTGGCGTCGCGCTCGAGATCGAAGAGCAGCGGCGGCAAAGCGGTGAAGTGCACGTACTTGTAGCGTTCACCGCGCATGACCGCGAAGCCGCACTCCTCCGCTGCGAGACCATAAATGCGTTCACCGTTCTCGTCCACGTGATTGCGAAAATCCAATTCGAAGTGCGCGGCGTCGCGCCAGCCCGGTGGCGCCTCGCCCCGGCAAAAAGGCAACAGCGACTCGCCGTCGCAGGCCGCCGGCGTCTCCACTCCCAGCCACTCGAGGATGGTCGGCATGACGTCGACGTTCTCCGTGAACGCTTCCACGATTCGGCCGCGCCCGGCGTCCGCGCGTTGCTCAGGATCGCGCACCACCAGCGGCACGTGAAAAGTCGCGTCGAAGTAACCCGCCTTGGAGAGCTGCCAGTGATCGCCGAGCTGCTCGCCGTGATCGGATGCGAATACCACCAGCGTGCGATCGTACATACCGCGCGCGCGCAAAAACTCGAACAGCCGCCCCAGCTGCGCGTCCACCTCACTCATCATGCCGTAATAGGTCGCGCGTAGCTGGCGAAGCTCGGCGTCGTCGATGGCGAGATTGTCGCGCGGATGCCGGCCGTAAGTGTAGGGGTCGTCGCGCTGGTGGTGCAGATAGAATTCCAGGTAAGGGTGCTGGGCACCCTCGGCCGCGGCACTCGGCGCGCGCACCGGCGCCGGCACCTTCGCCGGAGCATAGAAATCGTGATAGGGCTCGGCCACCACGAAGGGTGGGTGCGGTGCGAGCAGTGACAGGTGCACGAACCACGACTCGTCCTCACGCACAGATACGTAACGCATCACCTCGCCAGTGAGAAACGCCGCCCCGCTGTCCTCGGCCGCATACAGGGCCGGCGCCCAGGTCGCGCCCCGCGACGCCGCACCCGGGAAATCACTCCGCGGTCTAAACACCGCATCCGCTTCCGGGCCCACCGCGTATCCGCGTTCGCGCAGATACGCGAGCCATGGCAGGTTGTCGCCCCGCATCACCACCATCGGCGTCATCCCCGGCAACACCCCTTCGTAGCTTCGCAGCTCGGGATCACCCGGATCACGGCCGCGCGGATCGGCGCTTACGTCGGTGTAGCCGAACAGCACCGGATCGTAACCCGCCCGCCGCGCTTGCAACGCGACGTTGCTGTGACGTGCATCCAGCGGCGTACCGTTATTTACCGAGCGATGATTGTGCAGGTACAAACCCGTGTACAGGCTTGCGCGGCCGGGACCGCAGGGCGCCGCCTGGGAGTAGTGGCGCCGGAACGCGACGCCTTCGGCGGCCAGCGCATCGAGCACCGGCGTGCGCAGGCACGCATGGCCGAAGGCGCCGAGACAATCCCCGCGCCACTGGTCCGCGGTGATGAACAATACGTTGCGCGGCACTTTACTCACCTGCTGAGTGGCTCGGCGAGGACCCCCGCATCGAGCTCCAGGGCGCCGGCGAGGCTCAGCTCCTCGGCACGGTGACAGGCGACAAGGCCGCCATCACCGATGGCGCGCAGCGCCGGCATCTCGACCCGGCAACGCGACTCGGCATAGCCGCAGCGGTTGTGGAAGCGGCAGCCCGGGGGCGGATTCGCAGGATCCGGGGGCTCGCCTTCCAGCACTACCGGTTTCATCGCCCGGTCGGGATCCGCCGGCGGGATCGCCGACATGAGCGCGGCGGTGTAGGGGTGACGCGGCGTATAGTAAAGCGCCTCGGTGGGTGCCAGCTCCACCACCTGGCCTAGATACATGACCGCCACCCGGTCACTCACGTAGGCGACCGCGGCGAGATCGTGGGCAATGAGCAAATAGGTGAGGCCGAGCTCGGCCTGCACGGCGCGCAGCAGATTGAGGATTTGCGCCTGAATCGAGACATCTAGTGCCGACACCGGCTCGTCGCAGATAATGAGCTCCGGGCGCAGCACCAAGGCGCGGGCGATGGCGATGCGCTGGCGCTGGCCGCCGCTGAAAGCGTGGGGGAAGCGGCTCAAGTGCTCCACCGACAGACCGCAAAGCCCGGCTATTTCGACGATGCGCGCCTGCAGGTCCGCGCCCCTGGCGATGCGGTTCGCCACCAGGGGTTCGCCGATGACGTCGCGCACCGTCATACGCGGATTCAGCGAGGCGTAAGGATCCTGGAAAATCATCTGCATGCGCCGGCGCATGGCGCGCAGCTCGCGCCGATCGAGTGCCGTGATATCGACGCGCTCACCGTCGCAATGAAAGTACACATGCCCGGAGGTGGGCTCCACCGCGCGCAGCACCGCGCGCCCCAGGGTGGTCTTGCCGGACCCCGATTCGCCGACCACGGCCAGGGTTTCACCGCGCTCGATGCGCAGACTGACCTCATCCACCGCGCGCAGACTGCCGGCGCGCCGGCCGAACCAGTCCCGGCGCCCAACCGGGAAATGCACCGACAGCACTTCGATGTCGAGCAAGGCACTCACGGCATCGGCTCTCCATCCGTGGGATAGAGATGACAGCAGACCTCATGGCGCTCTTCGACGCGCGCCATCGGCGGAACAACGGCGTCGCAGCGCCCCGGCATCGCCGATACGCAGCGCGGGTGGAAGGCGCAGCCGCTCGGCATGGAGAATAAAGTCGGCACATTGCCTCCGATGGGTTCCAGATCCCGGCGCAGATGCAAATCACCGAGGCGGGGCACCGCCCGCAACAAACTCACGGTATAGGGATGACTGGCGGCGTGGAAGATATCACGGGTTTTGGCCTTCTCCACAATCCGGCCCGTGTACATGATTGCCACCTCATCGGCCATTTGCGCGACCACGCCGAGATCGTGGGTGATGAAGACGATGGCGGTGCCGAATTCTTCCTGAAGACCGCGCATCAGCGCGATGATCTGTGCTTGGATAGTGACGTCGAGGGCGGTGGTGGGTTCGTCGGCAATAATCAAGGGCGGATCGCAGGACAGCGCCTTGGCGATCATGGCACGCTGACGCATGCCGCCCGAGAATTCCTGGGGATAACGGTCGACGGCCTCGGCCGGGTGGGCGATGCCGACCTTGGCCAGCAGATCCACCGTGCGTTCGCGCGCCTCGCGGCGCGACAAGCCGCGGTGCAAACGCAGCGGCTCACTTACCTGCTCGCCGATGGTGTGCACCGGCGAGAACGAGCTCATGGGTTCCTGAAAAATCATGGCGATTTGCCCGCCGCGGATGCCCTCCATCTGCCGGCGCGGCAAATTTGCGGCGGCGAGATCCACACCTGGAGCGCCGCCGCCGGGCTCGAAGCGGATCTCGCCGCTGACGATGCGGATCTCGTCCGGTAACAGGCGCATGATGGCGTTGGCGGTCACGGACTTGCCGCAACCGCTCTCACCCACCAGGGCCAGCACCTGGCGCGGACGCAGCTCGAAACTGAGGCCATCCACAACCGGCACCAGTGAGCCATCGATGTCCAGGGCGATACGCAGATCGCGCACGGCCAGCAGCGGCGGCGAATCCGTGGCGCTCATCGCGAGTAGGGATCGGCCGCGTCGCGCATACCGTCGCCGACGAAGTTGAAGGCCAGCACCGCGAGGATGACGAATATCCCGGGGATCAGCAGCCACGGCATGTGGGCGATGGCGCGTATGTTCTGCGCTGCGTAGAGCAGCACCCCCCAGCTTTCGATAGGCTCGCGCAGCCCCAGCCCGAGGAAGCTCAGTGAAGTTTCGGCTAAAAGAATTTCGGGAAAGGAGATGGAAATTTCCACGATCAAATAGCTCATGAACGAAGGCAGCAAATGACGCAGGATGATACGCGCGTCGCTGCAACCGGACAGGCGCGCTGCCAGCACGAAGTCCTCTTCGCGAAGCGCCAGCAACTTGCTGCGCACCGTGCGCGCCAGATGAGTCCAGCCGAGTGCTGCGAGAATGAGGGTAATTGCGAAGTAGAGCTGCAGCGAACTCCAGTCGCGGGGCAGCGCGGCGCTCAAGGCGAGCCACAAGGGCAGCGTCGGCAGCGAACGGATGAACTCGATGAGGCGCATGATGAGATTGTCCAACCAACCACCGAAATAGCCGGCGATGCCGCCGATGAGGGCACCGAGTACGAAGGCCGCCGTTACACCCACGAGGGCCACTGATAACGAGACTCGCGTCGCGTAGAGCGTGCGGCTGAAAACATCGCGCCCCAGAATGTCGGTGCCGAACAAATGCACGTAGCCGCCCTCGACACCGAACAGGTGAAAGTCGCTCTCCCACAGGCCCCAGAAACGGTAGCGATCACCACTCACGAAGAATCGCACCGGCCACCTGATCTGAGGATCGATCACCGGCAGCTTGCGCAAGGTCACGGGGTCGCGCTTGGATCCGCGCGCGTAGACGAAGGGCCGCGGGTGGAAGCGGCCTTCGGTGTCGAAGAAGTGAATACCCATGGGGGGCCCGGTGAGATAATTCGAGTTGCGCTTGCCCGGGCTCTGGGGTGCGATGACCTCGGCGAACGCGGCGATCACGAACAGCAAGCCGAGCACCGAAAGGCCGATGAGGGCCATGTGGTGACGGCGGAATTTCCACCACATGAGCTGCCACTGGGTGGCAATCTCCGGGCGTTTGAGCCTGCTCCGGGCCGGCGCGACGTTAATCGCCGTTTCACTCATCTCAGGCCGTCGCCTCCAGGCGGATGCGCGGATCGAGCAACGCCAGCAACACATCCGAGACGAAAGTGCCGGCGATGGTCAAGGCGCAATAAATCATGACCATGGCCCCCGCCAGGTACATATCCTGGTTGAGCAGCGCGTGCAGAAACAGCGGCCCGGTGTCCGGTAGCGACAGCACCACGCCGACGATGGGCGCACCGGAGATAACATAGGTGAGCCGCCAGCCCAGCGTCGCGACGATTGGATTGAGCGCGAGGCGCACGGGATACTTGAGCAACAGGCGCAACGGCGACAGTCCGCCGGCGCGGGCCGCGGTCACGTACATCTTGTCGAGCTCGTCGAGCAGCGTCGCGCGCATGGTGCGGATGAGAAAGGCGGTACCGGCGGTGCCGAGCACGACCACCGGCACCCACAAATGCTGAAGAAGATCCAACATCTTCGCCCAGCTCCAGGGTGCGTCCTGGTACTCGGGCGAGTACAAGCCGCCGACGCTCTGGCCGAACCACTGCTGAGCCAGATACATGAGTATCAAGGCGAGAAGAAAATTCGGCGTCGCCAGACCGATGTAACCGATCACCGAGAACACGTGGTCGGTGATGGAGTACTGGCGCACGGCAGAGTAGATACCGATGGGCAACGCCACCGCATACATGAAGGCCAGGGTCGAGAAGGCGATGACCAAGGTAAGCGGCAGCCGATCGGCGATCACGTCCGCCACCGGCCGGCGCCATTCCCAGGAGTATCCCAAATCGCCATCGAGCAGAATCTTCGCAACCCAATCCCCGTACTGCACGATCCACGGCCGATCGAGGCCGAGATCATGGCGCATCTGCGCGAGCTCCTGCTGGGTGACGGGGATACCCGCCTGCTGGCGCTTGTTGGCATAGGAATCCGCGTAGTCCCCGGGCGGCAGCTGAATGATGGCGAAAGACACCATCGACACCAGGCCGAGGGTGATCACCATATAGATGAGTCGCCGGATCAGCAGTTGCAGCATCTTCGCTAGCCGCTCAGCTCCAGTTCCACGCGGGTCGAGGCCGGGGACACCTCAGCGCCCCCGGCCTATGGTCCCGATGGTAGTAGCACCGTCAGTTGGCGTAGTACCACTGATCGGCTCGGAACGGGTAAGTGCGCCCGTAGTTGTACACCTGCACCGTCCAATCGCGGACGTTGCCGAGCTTGTTGCTCACCACCGTGGGTGCCGGCAGCTCGCCTACCGAGCCGATGAACACCATGTTCTCCAGGTTGATGCGCACCATTTCCTCACCGATGGCTTTGAAGCGTTTGCTGCCCGGAAGAACGGTTTTCCACTCGTCTGCCAGGGTGTACAAGCGCTTCACCCAGTCGGGCGGCTCCTCCCCCTGGACGCCTTTGGTATCACGCCAATCGCGCCAGGGCACGCCGACCAAGGGCGACAGGTCCGAGTACGGTGGCGTGTAGAGCGTGATCTCGCTGATCAGATTCGGATAGAACGGCACGTCCCACTCCATGTTGATGTCGCTGTCATTGGCAGCGGCCTTCTCACGGGTGAGTTGGGTGGTAACCTCCTTGAGGTTGACGCCAACACCCACCGCCTTCCAGTAGTCGCTGATCAGGGCGACGAATTCCGACGAGCCGAACTGCACGCTGTACTCCCACAAGATGGTGAGCGGCTTGCCGTCGGGGCGCATACGCATGCCATCGGAGCCGGGCTTGAGCCCCATCTGGTCGAGCAGCTTTCTGGCGCCGTCCGGATCGTGGTTGATCAAATAGTTGCGATCCGCGTCGGTCACGAAGGGCAGACCCAACGGCAGGGCCTGCTGAGGCTTACCGAGGCCGAAAAACAACACCTCGTTGATCTCGTTACGGTCGATGGCCAGCGACATGGCCTGGCGGAAGCGCACGTCACCATAGATCTTTCGCAGCACCGGGTCCTTGTGGGTCTGGTTGAAGGCGATGGTGGGCCCCGGCCCGCCGGGAGGTGTCATCAGCCGGTATCCGCCCTTGGCCTCGTTCTCCTTGAGTACGGGAAAGTTTTTCAGTCCCAGGTTTTGGGCCTTCTGATCGACTTCGCCGTTGATGATGGCGAGCGAAAAGAGCTCCTGATCCAGGAAGCGCTCGTGCTGGCGATCAATGTAGGGAAGCTGGTTGCCGGCGCTGTCCACCTTGAAGTAATAGGGATTGGCCACCAGCTGACGACGCTCGGTGTTGGTCTCCAGCTCGAGGATGTGGCTCTCCAGCGTCGGGCGCGTGAGGGCGTGGGCGGGAATGGTCTCCGCGTCTTTCCACTTGTGCCAGATGAGCTGAAAGTACTTGACCCAGTCGTCGTGGCCCGCCGCCTTGGCCTGCTCGTTGGCCTTAGGATTGTACTTGATGTGGTACTGCATGTAGTGGTGCTTGGGTGCGTAGGGCACGAAGTACGAGCCGCCGGTGGAGAGATAGTAAAGAAAGCCCGGATACGGAGCGGCGAACTTGAGCTTGAAGGTCTGGGCGTCGATCTTCTCGATGTCCGCGGCCTTGCCGCCCACCACCCAATGGGCCGGCGTGGTGCTGTGGATCTCCTTGTTCTTGATGATGTCATCCAGGTAGAAGACCACGTCGTCGGAGGTGAAGGGATGGCCATCCGACCACTTGTGGCCCTTGCGAAGGGTCACGGTGAGCTCGGTGAAATTGTCGTTCCATTGCCAGGACTTGGCGACATTGGGGACGATGGTTTCGAGATCGTCGCTGAGGCGCACCAGATTCACCAGGCGCCAGCTGAGAATTTCCGATGTGCCCGATTCCAGCGCCTTGGCGAGTCCGCGCAGCGTGCCCCCGTAGCGCCCGCAGGAATTGTAGGGCAGGCTCACGAGCGCCTCCTCCGGTACCCGCTCGGCCACGGGCGGAAGCTTGCCTGACTTGACCCGATCGGCGAACAGCGGATTTTCCGCCAAAGCGAGCGGCTTACCGATTTGCTGCTCGTAGTCCGGCCGATCCAGCTGTTCGGGATAGGTGGTTTTGATGCCCTTGGGGTCTTTCACCGTCGGGCAATCCGCCCCCAGAGCCGGGCCGGTCCACAAGGCGGCGGCAAACGCCGTCGCGCCGAGCGCGGCCGCAAACCGTTTGCAGGTGCGCAGCTTCTTTTTCATGTCGATTTCTCCTCTCCTATGGGTGCGGACCGGGCCCCATCGGCCCGTGACCCGCAGTTTGAACTCGGTGTGTGACCGCGGCGTGAACGCGGCCATATTGGCGCATGGTGCGCGGTCCATGTTCTGCGCCCGGGCGGCGCAGCCTCATGACTTGGAACCCGTGGCCGCCTCGACCACCCCGGTGGTGGCGTGGGGCTCATCGATGCGCACCTGCAGCGATTCGAGACTCCGTTGCAGGCCCCGGGGTAAGCGGATCGAGATGCGGCGATCGGGCAGGGCCGCGAAGCGCCGGCGCACGACGCACTCGCCGTTGCGCACCACGCAAAGCGTGCCGCGCACCTCCCGGGTCACGCGCGCGCCGAGGATCACCGGTTGCGCAAGCGCCCCGTCGGGCGCCGCGATGATCCGCGGACAGACGTAGACCAACGGGTCCGGCGAGTCGACCACGATGCGCTGCTCGGGCGCGGCCAGCCGGCCCTGCAGTGCCGCGGCCATGGCGTGGCCCGCGGCCTCGCCCTCGCGTCCCACCACACCGGAGCTTTCCACCGCCCGCAGCACGTTGCCAGCGGCAAAATAGGCGGGATCGGAGCAACGAAAGTGCTGATCGATGAGCGGTCCGCCGCTTGCCGAATCGACGCGCAGATGACTGCCTCGAATCAGGGCTGCTTCGGGTACGAAACGGCCGGTAAACACCACCGCGTCGCAGTCCACGATGCGGCGCGCGCCCCGGCACTCGATCTCCACACCCTCGACGCACTCGCCGCCCAGCATCCGCACAATGCGGGTACCCGTTAGCACCGGCACCGAATACCATGCTCTCGCCAGCGTCGCCACGGCGGTTGGTACGGTCACCCGGGTCCGTTCTTCTATCATTGCCACGGCCTGCAGGCCGGCACGTCGCAACGTGAGCAGCGCCGAAAATGACACCCATTCGGTGCCGACGATCACCGGGTTGCGACAGGGCGCCGTCCCGGTTTCGCGCAACCAGCGCTGCAGTACACCGGTGGTCAGCAGTCCCGCGGGCCGCCCGCCGGAGATCAGGCGCCCTGCCCGCGGCGTTTCGCGGGTTCCGGTGGCCAGTAGCACGGCCGGCGCCGAGAGCTGCCGCACCCCGGCTTCGCTGGCGACGGAAATCACGCCCCCCGGCGCCAGATCCACTACGCTGGAGCAGGTCAAAACCGGCACACCTTGCGCGTCGCCGAGCAAGCGCCGCACGTAGGCTGGTCCGGTATAAAAGCGATGGTATTGGCCGAATCCGAATCCGCCGTGGTCGCAATCCCGGGGCAAACCACCGGCACTTGCCTCGCGCTCGATCACCACCACATCGTCGATACCCTGGGCGCGCAGCGCCTTGGCCGCCGACAGGCCGGCCGGCCCGCCACCGATGATGATGGCCTGGTGCTGGCTCATGCCGCATTCGCATCGATCATCGGCCAATGGATGCGCCCGCCGACAAGCGCGGCGATGCGCCCCGTGCAGTAAAAACCCTGACACGCACCGAGCATGCATCGCGTGCGCCGCCTGAGGCCGCCGACGTCGAGGGCGGCGAGAGGGCCCTCCAGGGCCGCCTCTATCTCACCGCGGGTGACACGCTCACAGTGACAGACGATCTCTCCACGCCCGCCGCTGAGCCAAGGTCTCGGGCGGTGCTCCGCCAAGTTGGGAACCGGCGCGACCACGGGCTTGAGCTTCCGGCGCGGCGTGCCAAAGACGGATTCGTAGCGCTCGCGCACCAGCGCCGCAACCCCCAGTGCCGCGGTGAGTCCGGTGGAACGAATTCCCGCGACGGTAATCCACTGGCGCTCGGCGAGCACCTCGATGAGGTAGTCTTTGAACTGGGTCGCGGGACGCAGCCCCGCGTAAACCGCCGTTACGCCGTGCTCGGCGAGCCCGGGCACGATCTCGGTGCCGCGCACCAGCAGCTGGCGCAGAGTCGCCTCATCGACGTCGGCCCGATCCCGATCGTCCTGCTCCTCCGCGGTCGGTCCGATGATCACGTTTCCGAAAATGGTCGGCGCCACCAGCACGCCCTTGGTGCGCTCGTTGGGTACCGGCAGGATGACGTTCGGCACCAGCCGCGCGGCCGCCTTGTCCAGCACCACGAACTGTCCCTTGCGCGGGCGGATGGCGAAGGGCGGCTCGCGCGCGATGCGCTCGACGCGGTCACCGTGATTGCCGGCGGCATTAACGACCACCGCGGCGCGACACTCACCGCGGCTGGTTTCCAGCCGCCACTGCCCGTCGACCAAGGCGCCATCGTGAACTTCGCAGGCGCGCTCGAACACGGCGCCGTTGGCGATGGCTTGAGTAGCGTAGGCGAGCGGCGTTGACCATGGGTCCATAACGTGCTCACCGGGTATGACCAGGCCGGCGTGGGCTCCGCTGCCAAGGGCGG
>Ga0055476_10000184_pt1 | contig 15648 bp, 10 predicted proteins | sample Muzzi_CordC_D2_FD_57682 | JGI IMG/M metagenome (GOLD analysis project Ga0055476, IMG submission 57682) | Wetland microbial communities from San Francisco Bay, California, USA, that impact long-term carbon sequestration - Muzzi_CordC_D2 | ecosystem: Environmental > Aquatic > Marine > Wetlands ... | reverse complement strand
CCCGATCGTCGCGCGAAGCGACCGGAACGCCTCTACATCGACCTCGGCGGCTTGTGGGTCGGCCGGAAATACACCCGGGGAATCGAACTCGGCGACGGCCTGTTGCAGGGAGTCCGGCTGGGACAGAACACGCTCACCACCACCCGACTCGTGTTGGATCTCGAGAACTACGAACGTCACCGGATGTTCACCCTGCCGAATCCGCACCGTGTCGTGATCGATGTCTACGGTCGGCGGAAGTCGGTCGGGCACGAGGCTCCGGCTCGGCGGATGCCGAGCGACCGTCGCATGGCGAAGACCGTCGTGATCGACCCGGGACACGGCGGCCGCGATCCCGGGGCGATCGGGCTGTACAGCGTGCGCGAGAAGGACGTGACCTTGAAGCTGGCGAGGTCCCTCGGAGCGAAGCTCGAGGTTCTCGGATTCGAGGTGCTGTACACCCGCAAGTCGGATCGGACCATGCGGCTCGAAGAACGCACGGCGATCGCCGAGGCGGCGCGGGCGGATCTGTTCGTTTCGATTCACGCGAATTCCGCGCCGCGGCGCTCCGTAAACGGCGTCGAGACCTATTATCTCGACAAGAATCACGAACGGCACAGCCTGACGGTTGCGGCGCGCGAGAACGGTGTGTCGCGTGATCAGGTGGACGCCCTCCAGAAGACGCTCGCGCAGTTGCGCGTTTCCGAGCTGTCCGGATATTCCCGTCACCTCGCCGACCTGGTGCAGTCCGAGCTCGTCGACGGACTTCCCGGGCGTTATCGCGTGAAGGATCTCGGCGTGAAGAAGGGGCCCTTCTACGTGCTCTTCCTGTCGGACACTCCCGCCATCCTGGTGGAGGCGGGCTTCATCACGAACAAGACCGAAGCCAAGCGGTTGGGCAGCGACGCCTATCTGGAAGCGCTCGCGGATCGAATCGCGACGGGTGTCGCTCGCTACCGCGACAGCGGCGAGCGTGTCGCGCGGCGCAATTCGTCGTGACGCGGCTTCCGGCCGTCGCCGACTACTTCGCCGAGCTCGCCGATGGAAGCACGGCAGCGCGGGTCGACGACCAGAAGGTCGTGGCGATGGTGCGCGCCTATCTCGAGGCGAGTCGCGCGTATCTCGCGGAGTTGCACCAGGCCGGTGGATCGGGTCGCGAGGTCAACGAATTGCACTCGAACCTGGTGGACCGCCTGGTGCGCCGGTTGTTCTGGTTCGCCGAGGAGAGCTTCTTCACGGGGGGAGGCGAGCAGCAGTCCGAGCTGGCCATCGTCGCAGTGGGAGGATACGCGCGCCGCGAAATGAGCATCTACTCCGACGTCGACCTGTTGTTCCTGCATCGCGAACCCATCACTCCTTTCGTGCAGACGGTGACCGAACGACTGCAATACTGGATGTGGGACGCGCAACTTCAGGTGGGTTGCGCGACGCGGACCATCGGCGAGACGATCCGGCTCGCGCGAGAGGACGTGACGGTCAAGACCGCGATCCTCAACCCGCGCCTCCTCGCAGGCAGCGGAATCCTGTTCCACGAATTCGGCGAGCAGCGGCGGGCGCACCTCGGCAGCCCCGAGATGTTCATCGAGCAGCAGATCGTCGGAACCGACGCCCGACACGCGGACTTCGGCGAGTCGCTCTATCTGCTGCAACCGAACGTAAAGGAGGGGGCGGGTGCACTGCGTGACTACCACACGGCCTATTGGGTCATGCAGAGCATCCAGCCGGGCGCGCGCCGAGTCGAGGAGTTTCTCCACCTCGGGTTGTTGACCGAGGACGAGCTGTCCGATCTGTGCTCGGCGCTGGATTTCATGTGGCGGATTCGAAACGAAATGCATCTGATGGCCGGTCGAAAGAACGATCAGCTCGGATTCGACACGCAGGAGAAGATGGCAGTCTCGCTCGGATACGCGGATTCGACATCCGGCGAGTTGCCCGTCGAGTGCTTCATGCGCGATTACTACCGCCATGCACGAGCGGTGAGGACGTACTCGCAGCTGGTGATCGAGCAATGCCGCGCGCGTGTGCGGAAGACGCCTCGCAAGCGGCAGGTGAAGCGGGTCGAGCACGGCTTTCGGATCGCGGACGGGCAGCTCGAGATCCCGCACGGGCGCATGCTGCGCGACAACCCGATCGGCCTGCTGAAGGCGTTCTCGGTCGCCCAGGCGCACGATGTCGCGCTGACGCGAAAAGCGCGGCGCCTGATTCGCGAAAACCTGCAGGTGATCGACGATCGATTTCGCGAGGATCCCGAGGCGCAGCAGGCGTTTCTCGGGATCCTGGACGCGGAGAATCGCGTGATGCGAACCCTGATGGTGATGAACGAAGAGGGCGTACTGGCGGCCTTCCTGCCGGAATGGGAGCACATCGTCTGTCGCTGGCAGCACGTGATGTACCACACCTATACGGTCGACGTGCACACGATCTTCCTCGTCGAGCAGCTGCGTCGACTCGGCAAGGGGCAGTATCAATCGGATGTTCCGGAGTTGACGGACATGATCCGGAATACGACCGACCGACCGGTGCTGTTTCTCGCGTGCATGCTCCACGATATCGGCAAGGGACTCGGCGGTAATCACTCCTCGATCGGAGCGTCGCGCGCTCGCACCTGCGTGGAGCGACTGGGGCTTTCGCCCGAGCGGGTCGATCGTGTCGTCTTCCTGGTCGAGCAGCACCTGCTGATGTCGCACCTCGCCCAGAGTCGCGACTTGACCGATCCGCGCTTGATCTTCGAGTTCGCGCAGATGGTCGGCGATCGCCAGAACCTGCGCGATCTCTACTTGTTGACGTTCGCCGACATCCGCGCATCGTCCGATAGCGCGTGGACGGATTGGAAGGGACAGCTGCTCCGGGAGCTCTTCGAGCGAACGTCGGAATTCCTCGAGACGGGGTCGCGGGACGAGAGCACGGCGGTCGAGTTGATCGAGAGCCGAGTGGAGACTCGGCGGACTGCAGCCGCGGCGGAGCTCAGGGGCATGGGTATCGACGAAGCCCGAGTGCGGGAATATTTCGACATGATGCCGCGCCGCTACTTCATGGCGCACGCACCGCGGCAGATTGCTCGACACGCGGAAGTCGTCCTGAATTTCGAGTCCGATGCAGTGATGGCGACTGCGGTGCGCGAAATGCGGGGGAATTTCTCGGAGTTGATCCTGTGCACCGAGGACGTACACGGCCTCTATTCCCAGGTTGCGGGTGTGTTGACGGCCCACAACTTCAATATCCTGGGCTCCTACGTCTACACCGCACGCTCGGGCCTCGCGCTCGAGGTGTACCGTGTCACCACGCCGAACGGCGGCGACGCCGAGCGGCGACTCGCCTGGCGCGAGTTCGAGCAATCCCTGGAGGCGGTGCTCCGGGGCCGGGTCGAAGTCGAAGAACTGACGCGGCGTCGTGGGCGTCGCGTCGGCGGTCCGGCCACGCCGAAGACGACCGCATCCGTGCGGGTGCGGATCACGAACGACGAATCGGATTTCTACACCATCGCCGACATTCGTGCGGACGACCGGCTCGGGTTGCTGCACGCGCTCACGAGCGCCGTGGCGCACGAGGGACATCAGATCTTCATCTCGAAGGCGGGGACGGTGCTCGATCAGGTGCAGGATACCTTCTATATCAAGTCGGCGGACGGCAAGAAGATCCTGGATGTCGGTGAACTCGAGGCGCTGCGTGTAGCGCTCGAAGCAGCGGCGAAAGGCGACGGGGTCGGCGATGCCGGACCCTGAGTCGTCTTCGCTGGCGGGCGCGATCGGCGGATTCCTCGATCACGCATCGGTCGAGCGTGGCCTGTCGCCGCGCACCATCGAGGCGTACGGACGCGACCTCGGGCGATTCGCCCGCTTCCTCGCTCGAATCGGCGTACGCCGTGTGGAGGACATCCGGGCGGAGCACATGGCGGGGTTTGCCGTGAAGCTCGAATCGGACGGCCTGGGCGCTCGCAGCCGGGCCCGCGCGATGGTGGCGACGCGCCGTTGGTTGCGGCATCTCGGAGCGCTGGGGGCCCTCGACGCCGATCCTTCGGATGCGGTGGTGCACCCGCGTTTCGATCGTCCGCTTCCGCGAGTGCTGCGTCCGGACGAAACCCTCGCCCTGATCGATGCCGTCGACCGATCGACCCCGTTGGGACTTCGCGACTGCGCGATGCTCGAAGTGCTCTACAGTGCGGGCCTCAGGGTGAGCGAGCTGATCTCGCTCTCGCTCGGCGGTTATGACGGCAGGTCGGGCGTCCTGCGGGTCTTCGGCAAGGGAAGCAAGGAGCGCGTCGTTCCGATCGGCGAGCCCGCACAGGCGGCCCTCGACGATTATCTCGCTCTCGGCCGGCCGGTGCTCGCAAAGGCGGCCCGAACCGACTCCGACGCGGTCTTCCTGTCGCGCCGCGGCTCTGCGATGAGTCGACAGAACTTCTTCATCCGTCTGCGCGGAATCGCGCGCGCAGCAGGCATACCCTCGGACAAGGTGTCGCCGCACGTATTGCGGCACGCGTTCGCGACCGATCTGCTCGAGGGCGGAGCCGACTTGCGCGCGCTGCAATCGATGCTCGGTCACGCCGATCTGTCGACGACCCAGATCTACACCCACGTCAGCCAGAAGCGGCTCCGCTCGACGATCGATTCGAAGCATCCACGGGGCGGGAAGAGCCGTCGGGGTTCGCGTTGAAGGCGCCCGGCCCCGACGAGGTCTCGAGTCGACTCGAAGAAGATTCCGCTGCGATCGTGCGGGCGCTGTCCAAGCAGGCGGACACGTTCGGACAGGCGCTCTTCCTGGTCGGCGGTCCGGTGCGCGATTTCCTGCTCGATCGGCCGGTTCGCGACGTCGACCTGCTCGTGTTGCGTCGCGGCAAGCGCGGCGCGATCGAGCTGGCTCGGGCGGCGTCGCTTCCCGGTGCGGAGATCGTCTCGCACGATCGCTTCGGCACCGTGGCGATCAAGCAGGGCGAATCGGTCGTCGATATCGCCACTGCGCGTCGTGAAACCTATCCGCACGCCGGTTCCCTGCCGGTGGTCGAGGAGGGAACGCTCGAAGAAGACCTCCTGCGTCGGGACTTCAGTATCAACGCGCTTGCGTTGCCGCTCTCGTCCGCCGCGAGCGCAGAGCATCCCGATGTCGTGGATTTCGCTCGTGGGATCGCCGACCTCGCGCAACACCGGTTGCGGGTACTTCATCCGCGCAGCTTCCAGGACGATCCGACACGCGCCTTGCGGGCAGCCCGACTCGCTCCGCGACTCGGTTTCATGTTGTCTCGTGAATCGACTTCGAGATTGCGCGATGCTCTGCGCGACGGATCCTTCGGTCGCGTCAGCGGCGATCGCCTGAGGCGGGAATTCGTCAAGCTGTTCGACGACTCGACGCTTGGCCTCGATCCCTCGCGCGCGCTGCGACTGTTGTCGGAGTGGCACGTGCTCGCGGCGCTCGAGCCCGGTCTCACGCTCGAACGCGAGGCGGTGGTGCCGTTGCGTCGGCTCGGCCGCGCGATTTCGGACCCGCCGTGGCGTGCCGCCCGCTGGCGCCCGTGGGTCGTCGGTCTGGCGCTGTGGCTCGCGCCCGTGGCGCCGAATCTGCGCAGCCGGACGCTGCGTCGCTTGTCGGTGCGCGGCGAGACTGCAAAGCGAATCGTCGCGTTCGCAAAGTCACGTGACGCCTGGGTTCGGGCGGTGGAACACGCACGGGGCAGGGGCGCGGTGGACGCCGTTCTGCGGCAGCTCGACGAGGAGGATCTGCAGTCCCTGTACGCGACGGTCGCTCCGGCGCTGCGTCGGCGCATCGTTCGATACGCGAGCGAGGACCGGTCGCGGCGCCTGCCCGTGAACGGCGACGATCTGCTGGCCGCCGGATTGGAGGGGCCCGCGATCGGTCGCGCGCTCGCCCGGATCCGGACGGCTTACCTCGACGGCCGAGTGCGCGATCGGAACGAGGCTCTCGCGCTGGCCCGCGAGTTCTACCCGCGGCGGCCGACCGGCCGGTCCAAGGCACCGAAAAACGGCCGGAATTCGCCCGAGAGGGGTGGTTGAGCCCGGCTTGCCAGGCAACCCTGGAGCCCTATACTGGCTCCACCTCCCTCCCTGTACGATGTCGATACCATCCTCTTCGCGGGGAGCTGCGATGACAGTTTCGATGCCTCCGGGCGACCCGGGCCCGTCGCTCGATACGGCCAGCATGGCGTTCGGAGCGCCGTACGCAGTCAAGCTGTCGGTATTCGAGGGCCCGCTCGATCTGCTGTTGCACCTGATCCGGCAGAACGAGGTCGAGATCACCGATATCCCGGTGGCGACGATCAGCGAGCAGTACCTGTCGTATCTCGGCGTCATGCGCGAACTGAACCTCGATGTCGTCGGGGACTACCTCGTGATGGCTGCCACGCTCGCGTGGATCAAATCGCGGATGCTGCTGCCGCCCGACGCGAGTGGGGAAGACGGCGAGGAGATCGATCCGCGCGCCGAGCTGGTCGCGCGCCTGCTCGAGTACCAGCGTTTCAAGGAGGCGTCGGAGAAGCTTGGTGATCGCCAGCTGCTGGGGCGGGACGTCTACGACGTGTTCGCACGCCGCCCGGACGAGGTCCCCGAAGGCGAACGCGAAATCGAGGTCGGTCTGTTCGAGCTCGTGCAGGCCTTCAAGACCGCACTCGAAGCCGCGAAGGACGCTCCGAAGGCCCATGAAATCGAGGCCGAGCAGATTACGGTTCACGAGCGGATGATCGCAGTGATGGAATCTCTCGAGCACCAGGATGCGATCGAATTCCAGCAGATCTTCGAGTGCGCCGACGGCTGCCGCCCGAGCCGCGCGGTGCTGGTCACCACCTTTCTCGCGATACTCGAGCTCACGCGGCTGGCGGTGCTGAGGATCTTCCAGAGCTTGAACGAGAATTCGGTCCCGAAGGGACCGATCCACCTGCGGCGCACCCAGCGATCCGCGGAAGGCGAGTGGCGCGAACTGATCGCGGATGTGATGTGAGGAATCAGCATGGATGACTCGGAAAAGCGGCGCATCGTCGAAGCGGTGATCCTCGGAACTCCGGAACCGCTCTCCGCGCAACGCGTCGCGGCCGTGGTTCCGTACGCGAAGCCCGCGAAGATCAAGAAGCTCGTCGACGAGCTGAACGCCGAATACGTCGAGCAGGGCAGGGCGTTCGAGATCGTCGAAGTGGCGGGCGGTTACCAGATGCGCACGCTGCCGGAGTTTGCGAGTCAGTTGCAGCAGATCCAACCGCAGCGGCCGTTGCGGCTTTCGAAGGCGGCTCTCGAGACGCTCGCCATCGTTGCCTACAAGCAACCCGTCACGCGTGGCGATGTCGAAGACGTGCGGGGTGTCGACGCCGGTGCGGTATTGCGCAGCCTGCTGGAGCGCAAGCTGGTGAAACTCGCGGGGCACAAGGAGGTTCCCGGACGTCCGATGCTCTACGGAACCACGCGGCGATTTCTCGAGGTCTTCGGCCTGGAATCGCTCGAGGACCTGCCGTCGCTGCGTCAGCTGGAAGATCTCGCGCCGCGAGCCGAATCCATCGAAGCGGGGGAGGCCGCCGCCTCGAACGGCGAGACGGAGTCGGCGGAATTCTCCGCGCCCGCGTTCGCACCGAACGTCGAGGCCGCGGCAGCGGCGTTCGACGAGGTGGAGCCGGTCGGGAAGCCCCACTGAGCGACACCGCGAGACCGGCGACGGCTCCGCACCGCGTCCGTCTCCAGAAGCTGATCGCAGCCGCTGGAATCGCCTCACGGCGAGGTGCGGAGGATCTGCTGCGGGCCGGTCGCGTGAGCGTGAACGGCGAGACGGCCGGGATCGGTGACTCGGTGGATCCGGACCGCGACAGCGTGTGTGTCGACGGTCGCGCGCTCGATGCGGCGCCCCGGGCGTACTGGCTGGTCCACAAGCCTCGCGGCGTGGTCACCACCGTGCGCGACACCCACGGCCGTCGTACCGTTCTCGATCTGTTGCCCGACCGATCGTTGCGTCTCTTTCCGGTGGGACGCCTCGATCTCGATACGGAAGGCCTCGTGCTGCTCACGAACGACGGTGAGCTCGCTCACGTGCTGCTGCACCCGTCGTTCGAGAGTGAACGCGAGTACGAAGTCGCAGTGCGGGGCCGCATTTCGCGAGAATCGCTCCGACGTCTTGCGGCCGGTGTCACACTCGAGGACGGTCCGACCGCACCCGCGAAGGTTTCTCGGGCGCGCTACCACGCGGAAGACGACACCAGTGTGTTTCGGTTGATCCTGATCGAGGGCAAGAAGCGGCAGATCAGGCGAGCGCTCGCAGCCCTCGGGCATCCGGTGGTCGGCTTGCTGCGCGTGCGGATGGGACCGTTGCAGCTCGGTACTCTGGCGGCGGGCGAGGCGCGGCCGCTCGACGATGGCGAAATCTCCGACCTCGCTGCGCACGCCGCTGCGGCGAGCGCCGAATCGCATCGGCGATGATCGGAAATGATCGCCTCAGCGATCGGCAACAGGGCTGCAGATCCGCGCTCAAGCACTCGGATGAACGCGCGAAAGTTCCCTCCACAGCGCCCGCAGTGGAAGTCGAAAATTCCGTATCTCATTGATTTATAAGCGAGTTTCCGTCTAGAATGCGACTCGGGCGCGCTTCCCTCGGCGCGCTCCAGGCGAGGTCGCAAAAGACGTGAAGAGCATCGCAACCGGGTTTGGTGTGGCTCTCTTGGCTTTGCAGATCGCCGGGCCGCCCGCGTCCGCGGCGATCACGGGCGTCTGCCCGGATGGGAGCATGTACATCGTGCCGCGCGCCGAATTGATTCCGTGCCGCGATTCGAAACGCGTCGAACCTTCGGACATGCCGCCGATCCGGCCGCAGAACATGCCGCGACCCTACGGTTGGGAAGTCTTCAATCGCAGCCGGGATCCGAACAATCCCTACAACGTCATCGATGCCGGTCGCGCGGTTCGAGATGTCGATCATCCCGAGTCGATGCGAGAGGCGCGGATCGGTAGCGGCGCAATCGAGTCCGAGCCGGCACGTCCGATCGGTTCCGGCGCCGCGCCCGAAGCGCCGCCCCCGGTATCGTCTCCCCCGCCGGTGCGAGATCCGGGTCCGCCCGACCTCGCGCTCGCCCCCGACGAAGTGAGGGATCTCGGCCTGATCGTCGAGTATTCGCAGCAGCGAGCACCGGCGACGCTGGTGCGGGAGGGCGAGGAGGGCGAAGCGATGGTGGTTCGGATTGCGCAATCGAACAGCTTCGAGGCGCGGCTTCGCGATGCCGCGCAGCGCGCGGGAACCCCGATTGCGGGTCCGGTCGTGTTGTTCAGTGCGAAATCCATGAGGCCCGAGCCCTTCTATGCCAACCTCACCTTCGTGCAGGGGCACCTGGCTTTCCACCCCGAGAGGGACGTCGGCACGCAGCTCGGTGTGATCGAAGGCCACCTCGGGGAACTCGGACCCGGCGAAGAGGTGCTGGGGTTCGTCGTTCTTCCCGGGCACATGGACCTCTCGCAACCGATGGATATCTACTGGGACGACCGCCAGGTCACCGCGACCCTTCGTCCCAGCAGCTGATTCCGCAAACGGCGTGGTATGCTCGCGACCTTCGAACTTCCCGGGGGATTTCGCGTGCTGGAATTGAAGGGCCGGGTAGCGGTGATCACCGGAGCGGGTAGCGGTATCGGCCGTGCAATGGCGGAGTGTTTCGCGACCGCGGGAATGCATCTCGCCCTGGCCGACGTCGAGGCCGAAGCGCTCGACGAAACGGCGCGTGCGCTCCGGGAGCGGGGCTGCGAAGTCGAGGCGGAGTGCCTCGACGTACGCGACAGCGCCGCCCTCGAGACGCTTGCGGAGCGTTGTTTCACGCGGTTTGGCGGAGCACACGTGTTGTGCAACAACGCGGGTGTCGCGTCCGGCGGACCGGTCTGGGAAATCTCGGAGCAGGACTGGGACTGGGTGATCGGTGTGAACCTGGTCGCGGTGGTTCACGGCATCCGGGCCTTCGTTCCCAGGATGATCGCATCGGGAGAACCGGGCCACATCGTGAACACGGCCTCGATCGCCGGTCTCACCTGTCCCGCGTTCATGTCGCCCTACAACGTCACGAAGCACGCCGTGGTCGCGCTATCGGACACGCTCCGAAGCGATCTGTCGCTCAGCGGTGCAGCAATCGGCGTTTCGGTGTTGTGTCCCGGTTGGGTCCGGACCCGGATTCACGAGAGCGACCGCAACCACCCCTCCGGCGAAACCGTCGATGCCGGCGAGGAGCTCTCGGCGCTGCGTGAGTTGGTGAATGGTTTCATCGCGGGCGGCATCGATCCGTCCGTCGTCGCGAAGCAGGTACGCGACGCGGTCATGAACGATCGCTTCTGGATCCGCACCCATCCCGAGATGGAGCCGATGGTCCGGAAGCGCTGCGAAGCGATCATCGCCGGCGAGTCGCCGCCGCCGATGCTGCCCACCGAGATCAAGTAGCCGCTCGCACGGGGTGTTTCATTGCGAACGCTGCCGCCGCTTTTTCGGCCGGCGTGTCGGCGGTCAGGCGCAGCGCCAGGCCATGCCGATCAGCGCGATCAACGCGGCGATGACTGCGAACGCGGGCCTTCGCCAGAACGGCGCGGGTGCCGCGCGATCGCGGTTCACGCCGTCTTCGTCCCGGGGCCGTTGGTCGGAGCCGTGTTCGGAATCCGTCATCGTCCATGGGACGATAGTGCGTGGTCGCGCGTGACGCAGCTCGTCGGCGAATACTCCGCAGCAACGCGATTTCGGGCCGATCTTCCGAGCATGGTTTACACTCCCGGGTGCCGTCAGCAGTTTGGAAGCCGCAATGAGTGACTCGACGTTCGTGATCTCGACCGTTCCAGTCCTGGAATCGGGCCCGGCCGAAGGGCAGCCCGGCGCGCATGGTGCTGCGCGGCTCGTCATGGAGCCCCCGCCGCAGTACCGCGGTGCGATGGTGAACGTCACCAATCACTGCAACCTGCGATGCCGCCATTGCTTCGTGTTTCGCGACGGCAATCCGAACGACCCCGATGGCGAAATGAAGCCGGAGCGGATCTTGAGCGAACTCCGCCGGCTGCGGGATCGCCACGGCATCGTCTCGATGCTCTGGATGGGGGGTGAGCCGATGTTGCGCTGGCGCGTGCTCGAGCAGGGGCTCGAGCTGTTCGAGCGGAACACCATCACGACGAACGGCACGGTGCCGCTCAAGGATTTCGGTCCGAACCTCACCTACGTGATTTCACTCGACGGGCCGCGCGACGTCAACGACCCGGTGCGGGGGGAGGGCGTCTTCGACCGTGTGATGGCGACGCTGGCCGCCGTTCCCGATGGCTTCCGGCCGACCGTGATGGTGCAGTGCGTGGTGCACCGCGAGAACCAGGACCACCTCGAAGAACTCGTGCTGCAGCTGTTGGAGACGAGCGCGCAGGGTTTGACCTTCAGCTTCTACGTGCCGCGCGCGGGAGAGGACTCATCCCGGGCCTGGCCGAGCAACGAAGCTCGCGAAGCAGCGGTCGACATCGTCGTCGAATTGAAACGCCGCCATCCGGGCTTCATCTGGAATTCGGCGCGCAGCCTCGAATTGCTGCGACCGCCGGTCTGTCGGGTCGTCACCGATCACTGCCCGATGCAGCAGACCATGCTGCCGCTCTATATCGAGGGGGACCACTTCACGACCCCGTTCTGCTGCTACGGAAACGATGTCGACTGCGATCGCTGCGGTTCGTGGGGTGTCTTCGCGACGGCCGCGAAGTGGCGCGGACCGTGGGACGAAGTGGCTCCCTGATCCGGTGGGTCCGCGCGCGATGTCCATCGAGCGAAAGGAAGTTTGAAATGGCCATGATCAGCGGGGGGGAATTGCTGGCGCGTTGTTTCGCGGCGGAGGGTGTGAAGTTCGCGTTCGGGCTCCCATGCCCCGAAATCGACCCCCTGCTCGCCGCCTTCGAGGGAAACGGGATCCGCTTCGTTCCGATCCGTCATGAGGCCGCGGCGGCCCACATGGCGGAAGGGCTCTACAAGACGACGGGCGGAGTTGCGGCGGTGCTCGGAAACCCGGGCCCGGGTAGCGCGAACCTGCTGCCGGGAATCATCACCGCACGGCACGAAGGGGTGCCGTTGGTCGCCGTCACGGCCCAGCATCGGCTCGGCATCGTCTATCCTGCGCCTCCGTCGACCTTCCAGGGGCAGGATCAGCTCGATGCGTTCGCACCGAGCGTGAAATGGGGCGGGCCGATCTTCTCGTGGGATCGCATCGCCGAGGTGACCCGGCTGGCATTTCGCGAGATGTGGTCGGGGCGGCCGGGTCCCGTTCAGCTCGAGGTGCCGGGCCCCGTGCTCTACGACGAGCACGACGAGGGTCTCGCGCAGGTCTTGGCGCCGGAACGCTATCGAACCGGGCCGCCCCAGGCGTCGGACGCACAGCTCGCGCAGGCCGCCGATCTGCTTGCAGCAGCGGAACGGCCGCTCGTGGTGGCGGGCTCGGGAGTGGATCGGGCCGGGGCTGCGGAGATCTTGTCGAAGCTGGTGGAACGCCTGGGCTGCCCCGTCATTCCGAGCATGTCGGGTCGAGCCGTGGTTCCGAGCGATCACCCCCACTACGTCTACGGTTTCTCGAGCGGAGGCGATCTCGCGCGGCGCGAGTCCGATGTGGTGCTGGTGGCGGGATCGCGGCTCGGCAATCTCGATCTGCCGTACGACAAGTACTGGGGCGATCCCGCGACGCAGCGGATCGTCCAGATCGACCACGACGATCGGAACATCGGTGTCACGCGGCCGATCGAGCTGGGGATCGTGTCCGACGCCGCGCAGGCCCTTGCGGGCCTGCTCGCGATCCTCGAGAAGCGTGATCATCACTCCCGCGGAAGCGCGTATCTCGATCGTTGCCGGGCCGCCGACCGGACGTGGCAGGCCGAAGCGGGCGCCGCGATCGAGGCATGGTCGGGCGACGGAATCCATCCGGCCCACGCGATGCGCGCGGTGGGTGAGGTCTTCGGCCGAGAAACCATCTACACGACCGACGGTGGCAATACGTCGCTCTGGGCGCACTGGTACCTCCCTCCGACCGAGTCTCGCTCGTTTCTCAACATCCTCGAGCTCGGGATGCTCGGAACCGGAATTCCCTCCGCACTCGGCGCGAAATTCGCCAACCCGGAGCGTTCGGTCGTCTGCGTCACGGGCGACGGAGCCGCGGGATTCAATTTCATGGAAATGCAGACCGCCGCACGCGAGGGCCTGGACGTGAGCGTGGTGGTGTTCGCCGAGGGCGCCTGGACGATGGAGGAGCCGAACGAGCAGCTGCGTTACGGCCGGACCTTCGGAACCGAGACCGGCGAGGTGCGTTGGGACATCGTCGCTCAAGGTCTCGGATGCGGTGGCAGCTACGTCGATCGCCTGGAGCAGCTCACACCTGCACTCGAGCACGCCAAGCAGCACGACGGCCCGAGTGTCGTCTGCATTCGCACCGACAAGCAGGCGAATCTGGCGACGCCGTCGGACGCGTTGATCCGTTTCATCGAGGTCTACCAGGGTCCGTTCGCCTGAAGCGACGCCCGGGCGCCATATGACGCTCGTCATAACCTCCGTGGGAAATCGCGTGGAATTCTCCGCAGGTGTTCCGTTGCGCGGGTTCGCGCGGATGCAGGCGGGTGTGGCAGCGGTCGAGCGGTTCGGCCGTCGAAGTCCCCCGAAGGGCTGGCGGGCATTGAGCGGGTTTACACGCAGGCGGTTTCTCGTGATTGGCGGCGGGGTGGCGTCGCTGTGCCTGGTGAAGCTCTGCGCCACGGATGACCGCGAACCGGCGCTCGTACCCGAGTCGGCGCCGCGCGTTCGCGTACCCCGACCGGTCGGCTACGACGACTACCGCGACGTCTACCGCAACCAGTGGCAGTGGGACCACGTCGCGAAGGGCACCCACTACGTCAACTGCGGTTACAACCGCGGCTGCGCGTGGAATGTCTACGTAAAGGACGGGATCGTCTGGCGCGAAGAGCAGGCCGGCGACTACGAACAGACGAATCCGGATGTGCCCGATTTCAATCCGCGCGGTTGCCAGAAGGGTGCCTGCTACAGCGATCGGATGTACGACGAAGCACGTTTGACCGTGCCGCTGAAGCGAGTTGGAGCGCGGGGGCAGGGCCGTTGGCAGCGGGTTTCGTGGGAGCAGGCGCTGAGCGAAATTGCCGACAAGACCGTCGACGCGATGGTCGCGGAAGGCCAGGGCCCCGGGTCGATCTACTGGGATCTCGGCTCCGGGATGAGCAACGGTTGTCACGCGCTCGGGTTGACTCGCACCGGCTATCTGCTCGATACGCCGTTCCTCGAGAATACGACCGAGATCGGCGATCACATGCCCGGTGTCACCACCACGACCGGCAAGCTGGTCTTCAACAGCTCGATGGACGACCTCCACTACAGCGACCTGATCTTGATCTGGGGCGGAAATCCGAACTACACCCACATTCCCAACGCCCATTTCATCCAGGAGGCGCGCTACAAGGGTGCGTACGTAGTGACCATCACTCCGGATTACAACCCCTCGTCGGTGCATGCGGACGAATGGGTTACGGTCGAGATCGGCAGCGACGCCGCGCTCGCGCTCTCGATGGCCCAGGTCATCGTCGAGGAAGAGCTGTACAAGGCGGATTTCATCGCCGAGCAGACCGATCTGCCGCTGCTCGTTCGCCTCGACGACGGAAGATTTCTGCGCGAAAGCGATCTTGCGGCCGATGGCGACGATGACGTCTTCTACGTGTTCGACCGCGTTCGAGACAGCGTGGTCGCGGCTCCCAAGCGGAGCCTGGATCTCGCGGGCGTGGAACCGGCGCTCGAAGGAGTCTTCGAAGTCGAAACCGGCGATGGAACGGTTCGGGTGACGACGGTCTTCGAGCGCTTGAAGCTGCAGCTCGAGGAATATCCGCCGGAGCGAACCGCCGCGGTCACGGGAGTTGCGCCTTCGACGGTTCGCAGGCTCGCACGACGGATCGCGCGCGCGAAGGCCTGTTCGAACGTCTGTCAGACGAATTTCTCGAAGTTCTATCACGGCATGGAGATGGAGCGCGGCATCCTGCTGGTGTTTGCGCTCGCTGGGCAGTTCGGCCGTCCCGGGGCGGGCTACTCCGCGATTCCACAATTGTCCGTCTCGGGCGCCGAACCACTGACCCAGGCGAGCGGGAAGTTCTCGCCCAAGGTCGGCCTGGCGCTCATGACCGCGAAGATGGCCCCGCAGATGTTGAGGATGAAGCTCGACGGTTATTCCGACGAGATGATGCTGTACAAGCTCGCGCGCGACGACTATGCGCGCGGCAACACCGTCACGAGCCCGCTGTTCTTCTACGAACACGGCGGTCTGAAGGAGCTGTACGGCAGCGCCGGCCGCTGGGACCCCGACTTGAAGCGCGAGTTCACGGAGTACCTCGACGAAGCCGTCGAAAAGGGCTGGCAGTTCATCCCCGAGACGCCACCGCGCATCATGTTCAGCGCCGGCGGCAACATGTTCCGACGTGTCCGTGGCTACCAGAAGGTGATGGAACACCTTCTGCCGAAGCTCGACCTGCTCGTCACGATCGACTGGCGGATGAGCAACACCGCGCGTCACAGCGACTATGTGCTGCCGGCGGCGGGCTGGTACGAGAAGGACGACATCTCATGGGCGTCGGCGATGGCACCCTTCAGCCACCCGACGACCGAAGCCGTGGCACCCATCGGAGAATCGAAGACGGATTGGCAATTCCACTGTCTGTTCCTGAAGAAGAT
>Ga0055476_10000182_pt1 | contig 15683 bp, 14 predicted proteins | sample Muzzi_CordC_D2_FD_57682 | JGI IMG/M metagenome (GOLD analysis project Ga0055476, IMG submission 57682) | Wetland microbial communities from San Francisco Bay, California, USA, that impact long-term carbon sequestration - Muzzi_CordC_D2 | ecosystem: Environmental > Aquatic > Marine > Wetlands ... | reverse complement strand
CCTCAGTATTCGTTGTTGCAGGCCGTCCCGGACAAAAAAGAGTTCCTCTCCTGACTCCATGTCAGTTGGGTCAAAATCCCCGGATAGCAGGTCCTGCAGGACCTCGGCTTCATCCATCTCACGGAAAACCGGCCTCGGGCTGATGGCAGGTTTTACAGGCGCTACCCGGTTGTGGTGCACGGGTTTGACCTTGCCAACACTGTCGCGGAAAAGCTGAATGTCTTCTCTGTCGGGCTTTTTCATAAACGGCCAAGCTAAATTCCTGATCATTGTAACCATTTTTCTGAACAGGGTAATGGGCGACAGAGTTTAACTCCGGTATTATCTCCCCCTCATGCACATTCTAATCAGTAACGACGATGGCTATCGTGCACCGGGTATACGCTGCCTGGCCGATACACTGCAAACGGTGGGGAAGGTAACCGTGGTGGCGCCGGACCGGGACCGCAGCGGTGCCAGTAATTCCCTCACACTGGATAACCCACTCCGGGTCCGGCAGTCCGGTAATGGTTATTCCTACGTGGAGGGCACGCCGACCGACTGTGTACACCTCGCCATTACCGGCCTGCTGGAAGATGAACCGGATATGGTGGTCTCCGGCATCAATGCCGGTGCAAACCTGGGTGACGACGTGATCTATTCCGGTACCGTGGCTGCGGCGATGGAAGGACGTTTTCTGGGCCTGCCGGCTATCGCGGTCTCATTGGTGTCTTTTCAGCCGGTCCATTATGAGACGGCCGCCAAAATCGTACTTATCCTGCTGGAACGCCTGAAGTGCGAACCGGTGCCGGCGGAAACCATTCTCAACGTCAATGTACCGGACCTGCCTTTTGATGAGTTACAGGGGTGGCAGGTCACCCGCCTTGGCCACCGCCACAAATCCGAGCCGGTGATCAGCCAGATCGATCCGCGTGGCCGGCCCATTTACTGGGTAGGACCGGCCGGCAGTGAACAGGACGCCGGCCCGGGCACTGATTTCCATGCGGTGCGTAACGGTTATGTTTCTGTGACGCCGATCCACGTGGACCTGACCCGTGTCGACGTAATGGATCAGGTCAAAGCCTGTCTGGGTGACAGACTGGAACCGTGATGAAGTCGTTTAGTCAGGGCATTGGAATGACTTCCCAGCGCACCCGGGACCGGCTGGTTCAGCGCCTGCGTTCAAAAGGAATCAACAATAACGCTGTGCTGGAGGCCATCGGCTCCACACCGCGTCATCTTTTCGTCGATGAAGCATTGGCAAGCCGTGCCTACGAAGACACGGCGTTGCCTATCGGAAAAGGCCAGACGATTTCACAGCCCTATATCGTTGCGCGGATGACGGAGTTGTTACTGGAAGTCAAACCGGACAAGGTTCTGGAAGTGGGAACCGGCTCGGGTTATCAGGCAGCGATCCTGTCCAGGCTGGTCGACAAGGTCTATACCACGGAGCGGATTGAGTCCCTGGCCACCCAGGCGCGCCAGCGTTTTCGACGCCTCGATTACCGTAATGTGCGGGTGCAACACAGCGACGGGAGCTGGGGCTGGCCCCAATTTGGACCTTTTGATGCCATTATCGTCACGGCAGGGGGGGCGGATATTCCCGAGCCCTTGTTGGAGCAATTGGCGGTCGGCGGGCGCCTGGTTATGCCCCTCGGCGACAGAGTACGGCAGATTCTGGTTTCTGTTACCCGCACGCCAACGGTGTACGAAAGGATTGATCTGGAACCCGTGGTTTTTGTGCCGCTGATCGGAGGGGGGGTCTAATGGGTGTTTTTACCAGCATGTATGATGCGGCGCTGCGCTGGTCGCGACATGAGCGCGCGCCTCGCTACCTCGGTGTTTTGAGTTTTGCTGAATCGTCGTTTTTCCCCATTCCACCCGATGTTATGTTGATGCCAATGAGTCTGGCGAAACCGGAGCGTGCAATGTGGTTCGCAACCCTTACCACCCTGACATCGGTGCTTGGCGGAATGGCCGGTTACACGATCGGTTATTTTGCCCTGGACTGGGTCGCACCACTCATCGAAGCTGGGGGGCGCTGGGCATCCGCGTATTCCAAAGCCTCCAGCTGGTTTCACGAGTGGGGATTCTGGACTGTGTTGATTGCAGGCTTTTCTCCAATTCCCTATAAGGTTTTCACCATTTCGGCGGGTGCTCTGGCGATGTCGTTTGTTCCATTTGTTCTGGCTTCGGCAGTGGGACGTGGTGCACGGTTCTTCCTGGTCGCCAGCTTGTTGTCGTGGGGGGGTACGGCGATGCAGGATCGTATCCGCCTGTATGTCGAACGGATTGGCTGGGCGCTGGTTGGTTTGGGGGTCATTGCCTATCTGGCCCTTCGAGGATAGCAGCGTGCTACGCAGGGCGTGGCTGATTCTGATTTTCTTTTTTGTGGCGTGTAGTTCGCGCCCGGTCAATGCACCGGTGGGTGATCGCAGTGAGCGCCCCCTCAGAAATCCCGACGTTCATCGGGTGCGGCAGGGAGATACCCTGTTCTCAGTGGCGTTTCTGTACGGGTATACACTGGAAGAACTGGCTGCCTGGAATCGTCTAAGCGCCCCGTACAACATTTACAAGGGTCAGCAACTTCGTCTGACCGCCCCGTCAAAAAGCACAGCCAGGAAAACAGAGTCGAAGGTCTCCAAGCCAAAAAATCCACCGCCAAAATCCAGCCGGCCCAAAACCCGGTATTCGGCAAAAGTCATTACCAAAAAGCCTTCCCGGGTGCCTCAAAGCAGGGCCTCCACCGCGCAAACCGCCAGCAATCGGCAGTCTCCGGCGCCTTCCGGTACATCGATGGAATGGTCGTGGCCAGCCGGTGGCAGGGTGATTCGCGGCTTTGACTCTAAAAGTGCGGGGAAAAAAGGTATTGATATCGCTGGTAAAACAGGCGAATCCGTGCGCGCAGCGGCGGCCGGTAAGGTGGTCTACTCCGGGAGTGGACTTAGTGGCTATGGTAGGCTTATCATAATCAAACATAACAAAAACTTTCTCAGTGCTTATGCGCATAACCGCAAGTTGATTGCCACGGAAGGGCAATGGGTGGAGAAGGGAGAACTGATAGCCCAGATGGGAAGCAGTGGTACTGATCGGACCCAGTTGCATTTCGAAATCCGCAAGCAAGGTCGCCCGGTCGATCCACTAAGATATTTACCCAAACGGTAGCCGATCGAGCATGGGAAACGCCAGTTATCCGGTAGATTGCTGGCGCAACAACGAGCCGGGGGCTATGCATGGCCAGAAAACAACAAATCGAAAACCAGAATTCAACCTGGTGCGGAGCCAAGGCAGCGGAAACGCTGAACGCTTCTGTTGCCGACAAAACCACACTACATCGGGAAGCACCCGAGAGCGAAGCACATTTTGATGCCACCCGAATGTATCTCAACGAAATCGGGTTTTCACCATTATTAACAGCTGAAGAGGAAGTCTACTACGCGCGCCTTGCACAGAAGGGAGATGAGGCTGGTCGCCGGCGCATGATAATCAGCAACCTGCGCCTGGTGGTAAAAATTGCGCGTCGGTATATCCACCGTGGCCTGGCATTACTGGATCTGATCGAAGAGGGTAACCTGGGCCTGATTCGCGCGGTGGAGAAATTTGATCCGGAAAGAGGGTTTCGGTTTTCCACTTATGCAACCTGGTGGATCCGGCAGACCATCGAGCGTGCGATTATGAATCAAACACGCACCATTCGACTGCCGATACACGTCGTTAAGGAGCTGAACGGTTATCTTCAGGCAGCGCGACACCTGGCGCAGTCGCTGGACCATGAACCCAATGCGGAAGAGATTGCAAACCTGCTGGATAAACCTCTGCAGGACGTCAAACGCATGCTCAAACTCAATGAGCGTGTGACTTCGGTTGATGTGCCTATTGGCAAGGATTCTGACAAGACACTGATTGATGCAATACCGGATGAAAACAACCCGGATCCCTCCGATCAGTTACAGGATGCAGATGTCCTGGCCAATCTGGAAATATGGGTTGCGCAGTTATCGGACAAACAGCGTGAAGTGGTAGAACGGCGCTTTGGGTTGCACGGCTACAAGATATCCACACTGGAAGAAGTGGGAAATGAGATAGGGGTCACCCGTGAACGGGTGCGCCAGATTCAGATGGATGCACTGAAACGCTTGCGTGAAATACTGGAAAACGAGGGCTTCTCATCTGACGCACTGTTTGGTTAACCCGGGCAAAAAAGAATGAACCGCGAAGGACTAAATGTTATGGATAACATATTGATACGATGTTTTTTCATGTAAACTCTGTTTCGTCGTTAGTTGCCGAATGACTGCGATAGCGGGCTAGTCGGAAACTGACTCGAGCAGTAAGGCGGCAATCACCTTCCGCTTTTCAGACAGCAGAATATTATAGGTGCGGCAGGCTGCTGCTGTGTCCATCACCTCGAAACCGGTACCTGTTCCGAGTATACCGGCGCTCAGCTTTGCCGGAGGGAAGCAGAGTGAGGGACCGGTTCCCAGTAATATGATTTCCGGTTGCATGGACAGTACCAGGTCAAAGTCCTGTTCTGTTATCTCCTCGTGTCGCCGCGGGCGCCAGTCGGGGATCACCCGTTCCGGTGTCAGTATGAGACTGCGTCGATAGCTTTGTTGACCCACTGTAATCTGTCCGTTGTCGCAGGCACGGACAAGCAACACGCTGTTACAGTCTTCTCTGGCGAAATGCATGTTGTTCAGCATACGTGCTCAACTTGTTGCATTCCAATATTTTCAGTACTCTGCGAACTTGATCTTTACGACTTTAACCATTGCAGAAAGAACCTGTTCGTGGACGAATTTCTCAGAATCAAACGCCTGCCGCCCTATGTCTTCAATATTGTCAATGAGTTGAAGGCCGCTGCGCGCGCGCGCGGTGAAGATATCATCGATTTTGGTATGGGTAATCCTGATCGGCCTACGCCGCGGCATATTGTCGACAAACTGATCGAGGCCGCGCAACGACCGGATACACATCGCTACTCCCTGTCCAAGGGTATTCCGCGCCTGCGCAAGGCCATCTGCAACTGGTACAAACGTCGTTATGATGTGGATCTCGATCCGGAGACACAGGCGATTGTGACCATCGGCTCCAAGGAAGGGCTGGCACACCTGGCCCTGGCGACAGTCGGTCCGGGTGACGCGGTGCTGGTTCCAAACCCGGCCTATCCGATACACCCTTATGGGTTCGTGATCGCCGGCGCGGATATCCGTCACGTGCCGGTTATCGGTGGGGAGGCGGCCTTCTTCGAGGAACTGGAGAAAGCCATCAAGGATTCCTGGCCCACGCCTAAGATGCTGATGCTGAATTTCCCGGGCAATCCGACCACTCAGTGTGTCGAGTTGGAGTTTTTTGAACGTGTGGTGGAAATAGCACGCGAGCATAACATCTGGGTGGTACACGATCTGGCCTATGCGGATCTGGTTTATGACGGCTATAAAGCACCGTCCATCCTGCAGGTGCCTGGTGCGGAAACCATCGCCGTCGAATTCTATTCGCTGTCGAAGAGTTACAACATGCCCGGCTGGCGGGTCGGTTTCATGTGCGGTAACAGGACGCTGGTGGCAGCGCTGACACGGATGAAGTCTTACCTGGACTACGGCATGTTTACACCGATTCAGATCGCCGCGATCACAGCACTGGACGGTCCACAGGACTGTGTGCAGGATATTGTCGGAATCTATCGCAGTCGCCGCGATGTGTTGTGTGACGGTTTGAACAGTATTGGCTGGAATGTGGAAAAGCCCAAGGCGACCATGTTTGTCTGGGCACCGATCCCGCAACAGTACCGGGCACTGGGTTCGCTGGAGTTCACCAAGAAAATGCTGCAACAGGCCAAGGTGGCCGTATCTCCGGGCATCGGTTTTGGTGAATACGGCGATGGTTTTGTGCGCTTTGGCCTGATTGAAAATGAGCATCGAACGCGTCAGGCTGTACGTGGTATCCGGGACATGTTTCGTGACCACGAAAAACAACTCACTGCAGTGGACGAGGGGGTTTCTTGAAACCTGTAAAAGTAGGATTACTGGGGCTGGGTACGGTCGGTGGCGGTACCTTTAATGTACTGAGGCGAAATGCGCTGGAGATTGCCCGGCGCGCCGGCCGGGGTATCGAAATCACCAAGGCGGCGGCACGCGACTATGACCCGGCAGGCTTGCCCGGCATCGAGACGATCTCGGTCAGCGACAATGCCTTTGCCGTGGTTGACGATCCGGATATCGACATCATTGTCGAGCTGATCGGAGGCTATGAGCCGGCGCGGGAACTGGTGTTGAAGGCCATTGCCAGTGGCAAGCATGTGGTGACAGCCAACAAGGCACTGATCGCAACACACGGTAACGAGATCTTTGCCGCCGCACAGGAACAGGGTGTGATGGTGGCTTTCGAGGCAGCCGTTGCCGGTGGAATTCCCATCATCAAGGCGGTTCGTGAAGGACTCAGCGCCAACAGAATAGAATGGATCGCCGGCATCATTAACGGTACCGGAAATTTCATTCTGACCGAGATGCGCGACAAGGGTCGCGATTTCGCCGATGTGCTGAGCGAAGCCCAGGCACTGGGCTACGCGGAAGCCGATCCGACCTTTGACGTCGAAGGTATCGATGCTGCACATAAGCTGGCGATACTGGCGTCGATTGCTTTCGGTATCCCCCTGCAGTTCGATAAGGTCTATACAGAAGGTATCGGCTACATCACCCGTGATGATGTCGCTTACGCTGAACAGCTGGGTTACAGGATCAAACACCTGTGCGTGACCCGGCGTACCGAACACGGGGTGGAACTGCGGGTTCACCCGACCCTGATTCCGGACCGCCGCCTGATTGCCAATGTCGATGGCGTCATGAACGCGGTTCTGGTGAAAGCCGATGCCGTGGGACCCACGCTGTACTACGGGGCGGGTGCGGGTGCCGAACCGACGGCTTCTGCCGTGGTCGCTGATCTGGTGGATGTCGCTCGCACTTTGACCGTCGACCCGGAAAACCGCGTGCCGCACCTGGCATTCCAGCCCGACGCATTGTCTGATTTGCCGATCCTGTCCATGGACGAAGTGATAACGGCATACTACCTGCGGCTGTGTGTACTGGATCGCCCGGGTGTTATGGCTGACATTACACGCATATTGGGTGATCGGGCCATCAGTATCGAAGCACTGATTCAGAAAGAACCTCCGGAGGGAGAGTCACAGGTGCCGGTTATTCTGTTGACACGTGAGGTTCGTGAACAGCAGATGAACGAAGCCATTCAGCAGATTGAATTGCTGGACTCTGTGCAGGGCAAAGTCACCCGAATCCGCATGGAACATTTGAGCAGCAACTGATCGTTCTTCATTTGCATAAAGGTAATTGAAATGCCATTTCGTCCTCGTTATACCGGTTTGATCGATAAATACCGGGACCGCCTGCCCGTTCATGACGATACCCGGGTCATCAGCCTGGGTGAGGGTAATACCCCGCTGATACGCCTCAACAATATCCCGCGTGAAACCGGCAAAGCGGTGGACATCTACGTCAAATACGAGGGCCTCAATCCGACCGGTTCGTTCAAGGACCGTGGCATGACCATGGCGGTTACCAAGGCCGTGGAAGAGGGCAGCCGGGCAGTCATCTGTGCGTCAACGGGCAATACGTCGGCGTCGGCCGCCGCCTACGCCGCGCGTGCCGGCATCACGGCCTTCGTGTTGATTCCGGAGGGTAAGATCGCGCTGGGCAAGCTCGCACAGGCCATGATACACGGCGCGGTTGTGTTGCAGATCCGCGGTAACTTCGATGCCGGCATGCAATTGGTCAAGGAGGTGGCCGAACATGCACCGGTCACTATCGTCAACTCCATCAACCCCTACCGTTTGCAGGGACAGAAGACCGCTGCCTTCGAAATTATCGAGGAACTCGGGCGGGCGCCGGATTATCACTGTCTGCCGGTCGGTAACGCCGGCAATATCACTGCGCACTGGATTGGATACTGCGAGTATTCCTCGGCTTCCGGCGACCATGTGACCGAGGCCTGCGCATTCTGCAAGGGGCATTGCATGTACGCCGGCGGTGCTGTTGTCGGTAACCGGCCGAAGATGATCGGTTACCAGGCGGCGGGGGCAGCACCGTTCCTGCGCGGCGCTATGGTGAATAACCCGGAGACGGTGGCGACAGCCATTCGCATCGGGCATCCGCAATCCTGGGATTACGCCTGGAAAGTCAATCAAGAGTCGGGCGGCTGGTTCGACGAATGCAGCGACGAGGAAATTCTTGCCGCGCAAAAACTGCTCACCGGCACAGAGGGTATTTTCTGTGAGCCGGCGTCTGCAACTTCGCTGGCGGGCGCGCTGCGCGATATCAGCAGCGGCAGGATTCCCGAGGGTAGTTCCATTGTCTGTACCCTGACCGGACATGGGCTGAAGGATCCGGATACCGCCATCAAACAATGCACAGAACCGATGATGACCGTCGACGCAGAACTGGAACCGGTTCGCAAAGCCATTCTGGGGAAGCTGAGCTGATTGTGTCGTGACCGTTTCGGTCAGTGTGCTTGCTCCCGGACTGGCGGAAGGCTTCGCCGGATATGCTGCGGATGCATTTACTAAAGCACCCGCCCTGTCGCGATTTCTGAGCCGCAGTCGACGGCAGGCATTCGCCGCCCGTAGCCTGGAAGAAGCCGCACTGTCACTGTTCAGGCACCGCGCGGGGCAGGCCGGGCTTCCCGTCGCCCCTTACAGTTATCTGGCTGAAACCGGTCACGCGCCGGAAGGTTATTGTCTGCGTGCGGATCCCGTCCATCTGCAGGTGGATGCTGGCGGCCTGATTCTGTTCGATGCCTCGACATTTCCTTTTAGCAAGGAAGAAAGTCAGGCCCTGTCTGACTGCGTAGCGACTTTCCTGAGCGAGAATGGCTGGCATCTCAACGCGAATCACCCGCGGCGCTGGTACCTGTGCGGTGGAAATAGCCAACAACTGACCACCCTGCCGCTTTCGCTGGTGCGTGGCAAATCGGTCGGTGAATTGTTGCCACACGGTCAGGACGCGAGCGAGTGGCTGAGCCGCTGCAACGAGATTCAGATGCTGATGGCATCACATCCGGTCAACCGGCAACGCGCCGCCCGGGGTTTGCCCCTGGTTAACAGCCTGTGGATCTGGGGTGGCGGGATGTTGGCTGACAAGTCAGGGCGCTGCTACTCAAAGGTCTTTGCCAACGATGTTTTTGTTCGTGGCCTGGGTATCCGCGATCAGGCATGCTGTGAATCTGCACCGCAGCACGCACAGGCGCTGTTAAACGGCATCGAGACGGGTGATCGGACGCTGCTGGTATTGGATGGCTGCAGTGCCGCAGCGGCTTACCAGGATTTTCCGCACTGGAATGAAGCTGTCGAACGCTATGAACAGCAGTGGTTCGCGCCTTTACTGAGAGCTCTGGTTACGCGTCAGCTGCAATCACTGGAACTGCTTCCACTCAATGGTTACCGTTACCGTATGGTCTTCCGCCAGGCCTGGCAATTGTGGAAGCGTTCGCGTTCGTATCGGGAAATTATCGTCTGTGAAAATACTGCTTGAAAGACCCATAGCCGAATCCGTCCGGGGCCGGCTGCCCGATAATATTCACCCGGTACTAAGGCGTGTCTACGCGGCGAGGAAAATAACGGGGAAAGATGATCTGGATAACAGTCTGTCCCGGCTGCATTCGCCGTTCGCCCTGAAGGGCTTGTCGCAGGCTGTCGAATTGCTGGTGGCAGCATTGCAGAAGCAGGAACGAATCCTGGTGGTGGGGGATTTCGACGCCGATGGCGCGACCAGCAGCGCGTTAGTGGTCGCCGCTTTGCGGGAGATGGGTGCCGAAAACGTCGACTACCTGGTGCCCAACCGCTTTGAATTCGGCTACGGACTGACACCGGAAATTGTCAAGGTTGCCTGCGCAAAGGCACCTGATCTGATCATTACCGTGGATAACGGCATTTCGAGCCTGAGTGGAGTTGCCGCCGCCCGGCAGCAGGGTATCCGGGTACTGGTAACCGATCATCATTTGCCAGGCAGTGAGCTGCCGCAGGCCGATGCCATTGTGAATCCCAATCAGCCGGGCGATACCTTCCCCAGTAAAAATCTTGCCGGCGTCGGTGTGGCCTTTTACCTGTTGATGGCGCTGCGCGGACGGCTCAGGGAAAATGGCTGGTTTGAACACGGCGAGCGCGAGGAACCGAATCTCGCCGATTTTCTGGACCTGGTGGCGCTGGGTACCGTCGCTGACCTCGTGCCACTGGATCACAACAACCGGGTCCTGGTGCAGCAGGGTCTGCAACGCATACGGGCAGGGCGCTGCAGGCCGGGAATCAGGGCGTTGCTGGAGGTTGCCGGCCGCAACGCCTCGCGCCTGGTAGCAGCGGATTTCGGTTTTGCCGCGGGTCCGCGCCTGAATGCGGCTGGCCGTCTGGATGATATGTCGCTCGGTATCGAATGTCTGCTATCGACAAACCGAGCCCAGGCGGAACAGTTTGCCGAACAACTCGACACACTAAACAGGGAACGCCGGGAAATCGAAGCAGACATGAAGATGCAGGCACTGCAACATGTTCAGCGACTGCATTTCGACGCCGAGCAGTTGCCCATGGGGCTTTGTCTCTACCACGCGGACTGGCATCAGGGCGTGATCGGTATCCTGGCATCGAGGATAAAGGAGCGATTTCATCGACCGGTCATCGCTTTTGCACCGTCGGGGTCTGGTGAAATCAAGGGCTCGGCACGATCGATACCAGGCCTGCATATTCGTGACACACTCGACGCCATTGCCGCCCGCCATCCTGAAGTCCTGCAAAAGTTCGGTGGCCATGCCATGGCCGCCGGTTTGTCGCTGGCAGAATCCCAGTTGCCGGTATTCGAGGCGGCCTTCCAGGCGGAATTGAAAGGTCGCCTGAATGAGGAAGCCTTGAGCGGTGTGCTCGAATCCGATGGGGCATTAGACGCAGGGGAATTCAGCCTTGAACTGGCCGAGTTGCTGCGCTCGGCCGGGCCCTGGGGTCAGGGTTTTCCGGAACCCCTGTTCGACGGGTGTTTTACCGTCGTGAACCAGCGCGTGGTTGGCGAACATCATCTGAAGTTATCGGTCAGGCCGGACGGTGGCAGGCAGGTGCTGGATGCTATCGCATTCAACCAGGCCGCCGAGCATCAACTGGCCAAAGGCCAGCGGGTTCGTCTGGCCTATCGGCTGGACAGCAATGAATACCGTGGATTGCTGGGGTTGCAGCTGATGGTGGAAATGATCGAGTTCCTAGCGTAGACGTTTGGAGAGATTCCGCATGATGAACTCGCGATATCCTGGTATTCAGGTATTTCGATGTCGGCAGGGTGGAAGCAGGACAGTCCTTTGACAGTCAACGGCTAACCCGGTGAGTTTCCAATGCTATTTACATCGCATTAGCTTAAGTAAGTACCAATCCGGTATGATTCCCGTTTCAATTTGGCACGTGTTGAATCAGCAGGGGGTTGTTTTGGAAGTCAATCCGGTTTTGAATCAGATCAAGGACCTGAAAGGGCGTTCCCAGTCCCTGAGGGGGTATCTTTGACTACGACAGCAAGAGTGAAAGACTGGTCGAAGTCTGTCGTGAGCTGGAAGATCCGGATGTCTGGAATGATCCCGAGAGGGCTCAGGCACTGGGTAAGGAGCGGGCGCGCCTGGAGGAAGTTGTCGAAACACTCGCCAGCATAGAGACGGGGCTTCAGGAAGCCGCGGATTTGCTGGATCTGGCCACGGAAGAAGACGATCAGGAAACCCTGGACGCAGTGGTGGCCGATATCGAGGGCATGGAGACCCGTGTTGCGGGTCTGGAATTTCACCGCATGTTTTCCGGAGAGATGGATGGGGCCAACGCGTTTCTGGATATTCAGGCCGGCTCGGGCGGCACCGAGGCGCAGGATTGGGCCAATATGCTGTTACGCATGTACCTGCGCTGGGCTGAGCGCCATGAGTTCTCGACGGATTTGATTGAAGTCTCGCCGGGTGAAGTTGCGGGTATCAAAAGTGCCACCATCAAGATTGACGGGGCCTATGCCTTCGGCTGGCTGCGTACCGAAATCGGCGTGCATCGCCTGGTTCGCAAGTCCCCCTTTGATTCGGGTAACAGGCGGCACACCTCGTTTGCGGCAGTGTTTGTGTCACCGGAGGTCGATGATGACTTCGAAATCGACATCAACCCGGCCGATCTGCGCATCGATGTCTACCGCGCCAGCGGTGCCGGCGGCCAGCATGTCAACCGGACTGAGTCCGCCGTACGCATCACGCATAATCCAAGCGGCACCGTGGTCCAATGCCAGAACGACCGTTCCCAACACAAGAATCGTGCAACGGCAATGAAGCAGTTGAAGGCCAAGCTGTACGAACTGGAGATCCAGAAGCGCAACGTCGACCAGCAGCTGGTCGAAGACGGTAAATCGGATATCGGCTGGGGCAGCCAGATCCGTTCCTATGTGCTCGACCAGTCACGCATCAAGGATCTTCGCACCGGTATCGAGACGGGAAACACCCAGGCGGTGCTCGATGGTGAGCTGGATACCTTTATCGAAGCCAGCCTTAAGAGCGGTTTGTAAGTTTGTGATAAAAGTTGGTAAGTATGATTGAACAGGACGAAAACAAACTCATTGCCCAGCGGCGACAGAAGCTGGCCCAGTTGCGGGAGCGGGGTGCCGCCTACCCCAATGATTTTCGCCGCGACTCGATAGCCGCAGAAATCCATACCGAATACGGCGACAAGGACAGGGACTGGTTTGAGGCCAATACCATCAGGGTCAAAGTGGCTGGCCGCATGATGGGCAAGCGCGTCATGGGCAAGGCGAGTTTTATCCATATTCAGGACATGTCCGGTCGTATTCAGCTTTTTCTGCAACGGGATTCCCTGCCGGACGCTCGTTACCAGGAATTCAAGAGCTGGGACGTCGGCGATATTGTCTGTTCGGAAGGTGTTTTATTCAAAACCAACAAGGGTGAGCTTTCCGTCAAAGCGGATGATCTGCGTATACTGACAAAATCGCTGCGTCCGCTACCGGAAAAATTTCATGGCCTCACCGACCAGGAGATGCGCTACCGGCAACGTTACCTGGATCTCATCATGAATGAGGAATCCCGTAACATCTTCATTGTGCGTTCACGTATCGTACAGTTCATCCGGGAATTCCTGAACCAGCGCAACTTCCTGGAAGTCGAAACCCCGATGATGCAGGGTATTCCGGGCGGCGCGACGGCCAGACCTTTTACCACCTACCATAACGCGCTGGACATGCAACTGTATCTGCGTATTGCGCCCGAGTTGTATCTGAAGCGCCTGGTGGTGGGTGGCCTCGAGAAAGTCTACGAGATCAACCGCAGTTTCCGTAACGAAGGACTGTCTACGCGTCACAATCCGGAATTCACCATGCTGGAATTCTACGAGGCCTACGCGGATTACATTGACCTGATGGATATGAGCGAAGAACTGCTGCGTTCCATGGCGCGGTTTGTGATTGGCGATACGGTGATTCCTTACCAGGGTGAGAGCTACGATTTCGGCAAACCGTTTGTCCGCATGACGGTGAAAGAATCCATTCTGCAGTTCAATCCTGAAGTCCGGGCAGAACAGCTGGAGAATCTGCAGGCTGCGCGTGAGCTCGCCGGGTCTCTGGACATTGCGGTGAAAGACAGCTACGGTCTGGGCAAGCTGCAGATCGAGATTTTCGAAAAAACGGTGGAGCACCGCCTGAAAGATCCCACCTTCATCACTGGCTACCCGACTGAGGTTTCACCGCTGGCACGTTGTAATGACGAAGATCCCTTCATCACCGATCGTTTCGAATTCTTTGTCGGTGGGCGTGAAATCGCCAATGGCTTTTCGGAGTTGAATGATCCTGAAGATCAGGCGGAACGCTTCAGGCGACAGGTTGAGGAAAAAGAAGCCGGCGATGACGAAGCCATGCACTATGATGCTGATTATGTCTGTGCACTGGAACACGGTCTGCCACCGACGGCAGGCGAGGGGATCGGTATAGACAGACTGGTGATGCTGTTCACGGATTCGGCGTCGATCCGTGATGTGTTGCTGTTCCCGCACATGCGACAATAGACACTATCAGTGGCTGGCCCCCAGGCACATGAGTGCGCGGATATGCTGCACGGCAGCACGACCCAGGGCATGAGCTTGATAACCGCCTTCGAGGGTCGAGACCACACGCCCCCGGGCATGACGTTCGGCAATCTCCATGATTGCCCGCGTTACCCAGTAATAGTCGCTGTCCAGCAGGTTGAGCTGACCCATGTCATCCTCAAAGTGGGCGTCGAAACCGGCCGACACCAGCATCAGTTGCGGTCTGAAGCGGTGCAGGGCGGGTAACCAGTGGTCTTGTACAGCCAGCTGGAACGCCTCGCTGTAAGCACCGGCCTTGAGTGGCGCATGAATGATGTGACTGTGCCCGCGTTGCAGCGGGGTGTCGGGGTAGAAAGGGTGCTGAAATGTCGAACACAGCATAACCCGCTCATCATTTTGAAACACGCTTTCGGTACCATTGCCGTGGTGAACATCGAAATCGACAATCGCGACGCGCGCCAGGCCGGCGGCGAGGGCATGGGCGGCACCCACCGCTACGTTGTTGAAGATACAGAATCCCATCGCCCGGTCCCGCTCCGCGTGGTGCCCTGGTGGACGGGTGCCACAGAACGCCGTGTCCGCCTCGCCGCGCAGTACCAGATCGACCCCCTGCACCACCGCCCCCGCAGCACGGCAGGCAGCCTCCAGGCTGTCTGCACCCATCACCGTGTCGGCATCGAGCATCACCAGACCCGCCTGCGGTGCCCGGCGTTCGATGTCCTCGAGGTACGCGGGTGAGTGAACACGGCAGAGCTGCTGGCGGCTTGCCCGTGGGGCGTCATACCGATCGAGCAGGTCCATCAGGCCGGCGGCGATCAGCGCGTCTTCGATGGCGTACAGACGCTGCGGCGACTCGGGATGATGTTCACCCGTCTCGTGATGCAGGCAGGCTGCGTGGCTAATGTAGGCAGTGGTCACGGCCGATAAGCTCGATGGTGTACAGGCGGGCGCTGCGGCGACTCGGGACGATGCTTGCCCGTCTGTTGACGGAGGCAGGCAGCATGGCTGATGTAGGCAGTGGTCACGGTGGGGTCACTGGCTGTTATGATGCGCTACAGTTTAACAATTCGGCCGACTTTAAGTACAGGCGTAATACGCCTCAGAGGATGTATTAAAAACATGGACAAGCACTATCTCAACAAACTTTTCGAACCGAAGTCCGTCGCCGTATTCGGCGCCAGTGACCGCAGCGGATCGGTGGGTCAGCTGGTTTTCCAAAACATGATCGAGGGTGGTTTCCGTGGTGAGGTCTATCCGATCAACCCGAAACACGACGAGGTGCAGGGACATAAGGCTTATCCGGATCTCAACAGCATTGGCAGGCCGGTCGATCTGGCGGTGATCACCACGCCGGCAGCGACAGTCGCAGCGATAATCGAGGCCTGTGGCGAATACGGTATACACGCAGCCGTGGTTATATCAGCCGGTTTTCGCGAGGTTGGGGCTGCAGGGCTGAAACTGGAACAGGCGATAGTGGATAACGCACGCCGCTACCGGCTGCGGTTCATCGGGCCTAACTGCCTGGGCATCATGCGCCCTGGCAGCGGACTTAACTGTACCTTCAACAAGGGCAGCGCCACTCCCGGCAAGATCGCCCTGGTCTCCCAGTCCGGTGCGC
>Ga0055476_10000181_pt1 | contig 15743 bp, 7 predicted proteins | sample Muzzi_CordC_D2_FD_57682 | JGI IMG/M metagenome (GOLD analysis project Ga0055476, IMG submission 57682) | Wetland microbial communities from San Francisco Bay, California, USA, that impact long-term carbon sequestration - Muzzi_CordC_D2 | ecosystem: Environmental > Aquatic > Marine > Wetlands ... | reverse complement strand
GCCAGATACTCCAGTCCCTGCGCTTTGGCGGCTTTGGCCATGGCTGGAATCGACTCATGACCATCTGTGGCGCGGGTATGCGCGTGCAAATCACCGCGCAAATCCCTCAGTTGAATGAGTTCCGGCAGCAGGCCGGCACGCGCTGCCTCGATTTCACCACGGTTCTCGCGTAGTTCGGGCGGAATATAGGGTAAGTCGATCGATTGAAACACGTCTTCTTCGGATTTTCCGGCAATGCGCTTTTCACCACGGAAAACGCCGTACTCATTGATCTTCAACCCGAGTTTCTGAGCGATTCGGCGGGCGGCGATATTATGGGATCGGCTGCCTGTAAAGTAATACAAAGCCGCTCCATAACCTTCTTCCGGAACGACGCGCAGATCGACTTGAAGACCGCTGCGCAGAATGACAGTGGCACGGGTGGTGCCTCGGGATAACACGGTATTGACTTCATCGTAGGCGACAAAATGTTCAATGACACGACGCCTATTTCGGGCGGTGACCAGAATATCCAGATCGCCGACAGTTTCTCTGGCGCGGCGGTAGCTGCCTGCCACCTCCACCTCTTTAACACCTTTGGCGGTTCTGAGATAGGCGACAAGCGGTTCTGCGTAGCGTCCGGCGACAACCAGTTTGAAACGCTGGCTGGTATCGGCACGGGCCTGGATGGCTTCCAGGATTCGCGCTTCGCTTTTTGCTCCGAAACCGGGCAGCAGCTGAATCGAACCGTCGCGGGCGGCGCGTTCCAGTTGTTCGTGATTGTGAATGTCCAGTTCATGGTACAGGGCGTGAACCCGCTTGGGGCCGAGGCCGGGCAGTTTCAGAAGTTCGGTGAGATCGGCAGGCAGTTTTCTTCTCAGCTTGTCGAGCGCCTGGCAATGACCTGTTTCGAGCACTTCATGTATCTTGCCGGCTAGATTGATTCCGATGCCTGACAGGCGGGTAATATCTTCGCCTCGCTCGATCAGCAGGTTGATATCACGCCCCAGTTCCCGCAGGGTGCGTGCTCCGTTCCGGTAGGCGCGGATGCGGAAGGGGTTATCGCCCTCAATCTCCAGCAAGCCAGCGATCTCATCAAAGACCGAAGCGATGTCTTCGTTGTGTACAGGCATAATGCAAACACTATAGAGTCTAACCGCGAAGGGCGCTAATACCCACTCGATCTGATGAAAACCCCATTTCCCTGGCGTAGCCTGCTTAGTGGGCCTCTGCCGGTTGTCTGGAAAATGGCTACTGGATTAACCATACTTTAAACGTAACTGTTCAGCACATTCTGCCATGATCGGTCACATCAGGCCTCATCCATTTTCAGGAAATCAGGTTTCTTACCCTGAAACAGCAGTGTCAAGGCTTGAGTGGCCGTCATGCCCTGCTTGTGACACCTTGACAGCTAACTGCGAACCCGACAGAAGATTTGCGCCCCTTCCAGAGAGCGGAGGTAACCGGAGATCTTCTCCCTTACCGTGCTGGTAAACGACAACGATTTCAACACGGATTTACATTCTGGGACTTGTGCGTCAACATAGCATCGATACTTCACTGACCCGCAGCCTTGTCGATGGTGGTTACCTCCCGGGACGGGGCGGCGTTTAACGGGGATGCAGCGCTGGGAGATGCGCCAGGTGCGTCGCCGCCCGGGGCTCATCCGTAAATGATTCAGAACAGAGAAAGTAGAATGATTAACAGATTTCTCAGTGTGATATCCATTGTTTTCGCAATACTGTTGCAGTCAGGCTGCGCTAACCTGACCGATGCGCAAGACCGGCGAGGTTCCGGTAAAGTTCAGGTTTACGAGCTTCCCAGGGAGACGGTCTGGAACAGTCTCCTGGAGGTGCTGGGGACGACCAGCCTGAATATCGTTTCGGAAAATGAAAGCGAAGGCGTGATATTGGCCAGGAGAAAGCTGACATGGTTCAGTTTTGGCGAGAACGTCGCTATTTATGTAGAAGCGATAAATGATAATACGTCGACCCGTGTTGAAGTCGTCAATGTGAGGAGAGTTGAATCCAACACTAACGCACTGGACTGGGACGACAGGATATTTATTAAACTGGATAGAGCGCTCAGGTAAGTTGCGGTTCGAGTGAGGGTGTCCGTGAAGGGGTCAAGTCCTGACCCCTCGGCCGAATGACCATTTCTGCATCGCTGCCGTTCAGGAATGCTGGATGAACGGTGAGCGGCTCGATTTAACTTGACCCTTTGATGGATGACCACTCAGGGTCACCCCCTGTTTTCAGGGCATTGATTATATAGTTGGCAGTCAAATACCTGCCGTTCATGCCTCGTTGCATCGGTGTCAGGTAACAACTTTATCTTTCCGGTAACGATTTTATTGTCCCGGCACCGGTCGATTACACTGACTGACAGTGGCTGATCCGGTAATATCAGCCGTGTCAGCAAGAGCAGCAAACGGATCGATCCTATCGTGGCCAGGGAATTGTTACGCGTTCGCGGCGCCCGCCAGAACAACCTGAAAAATCTCGACATCGATCTGCCGCTGAACGAGCTGATCGTGATCACAGGTGTCAGTGGGTCGGGCAAGTCGTCGCTGGCTTTCGACACCGTGTATGCAGAAGGACAGCGCCGTTACGTCGAGACCTTCTCGCCCTATGCGCGCCAGTTCCTGGATCGCATGGATGCGCCGAGCGTCGATCGTATTGACGGTATTCCGCCGGCCATCGCCATCGATCAGACCAACCCGGTGCGGACCTCACGCTCCACGGTCGGCACCATGACCGAGCTCAACGATCATCTGAAGCTCTTGTTCGCGCGCGCCACCCGTCTTTATTGCAGCGGCTGTGGCCGGCCGGTGCAGCGCGATACGCCGGACAGCATCGTCGATGCGTTGTTTGGCCGCCTTGGTGAAAACGTGGCGCGCGCGCTGATTACCTTTGCCGTCGAAGTGCCGGATAATTACACCGATGACGAAATCGAAGCCTTGCTCGCGCAGCAGGGTTACGCGAGACTTCATAGACGTCAGGGCAAACGGTTGGAGGTCATTCAGGACCGGGTGCGTTTAACCGCCGGGCGCCGCGAGCGAATCGCCGAAGCGCTGGAAACGGCGCTCAGGCACGGCCACGGACGGCTAACGGTGTATGCGCTGGACGATAATGGTGAGGCCGGTGAAGGCTGGCGCTATTCCAGCGACCTGCACTGTGCCGAGTGTGATATTCATTATCATGACACGACACCGAATCACTTTTCCTTCAATTCACCCATCGGTGCCTGCGATACCTGTCGCGGCTTTGGAAGAACACAGGGTATCGATTACGGCCTGGTGGTGCCGGATGAAAACAGGAGCATCGCCGACGGTGTGGTGAAGCCCTGGCAGACCGAATCCTACCGGCAATGCCAGGCAGACCTGATGCGCTTTGCCGGCAAGCGGGGTATCCCCACGGACCTGGCCTGGAAGAAACTCAACAACACACAGCAGCGGTGGGTGCTGGAAGGCGAGGGCAGCTGGGAAGACGGCCTCTGGTACGGTGTGCGGCGCTTCTTCGAGTGGCTGGAGAGCAAGGCCTACAAGATGCACATTCGTGTGCTGCTATCGCGTTACCGCTGCTACGACCAATGCCCGGCGTGTCGCGGTGCGCGCCTGAAAGCGCAGGCATTGCTGTGGCGGCTGGGCAGCAAGGCCAACGCTGACGGGGTGTTGAGCGCCACGCAGCGCTTCAAGTCGGCCTGCCTGACGCTGGCCGATAAAACCTGGCAGCGACTGCCGGGTTTGACGATACACGATGTCATGCAGTTGCCTATCGACCGCGCTGCACGGTTTTTCGAAACGCTCGAGTTGCCCGCGCCGCTGGATGAAGCCATCGACCTGCTGCTCGGTGAAATCCGTTCACGCATGAAATACCTTGTCGACGTGGGTCTGGGCTATTTAACACTCGATCGCCAGTCACGCAGCCTTAGCGGAGGTGAAGTACAGCGTATCAACCTGACCACCTCGCTCGGTACCTCGCTGGTCAATACACTGTTCGTTCTGGACGAACCCAGCATCGGCCTGCACCCGAGCGACATGCAACGCGTCATCGGTGTACTGCAGCGTTTACGCAGTGCCGGCAATTCACTGCTGGTGGTCGAACACGATCCACAGATCATGCTCGCCGCTGACCGCATACTTGATATGGGGCCGGGACCCGGTGAACGTGGCGGGCAGCAGGTGTTCTTCGGTACCCCCAGACAGTTGCTGCGATGCAAGGCGTCGCTGACCGCGCAATACCTGCGTGGCGATAAAATCCTTGCAAAGGCACCGGCGGCAGACCAGCCTGACCCCGATGCACCCTGTGTGGAAATTCTCGGAGCCTGTCAACACAACCTGAAATCCATCGATGTCAAACTGCCACTCGGGCGGCTGGTTTGCATCACCGGCGTCAGCGGTTCCGGCAAGTCCACCCTGATACAGGATGTGCTGTACAAGGCCTTATGCAAGCTCCAGGGCAAACCGGTGGAAACGGCGGGTGTCCATAAAGCCGTCCGCGGACATGAGCACATCGATGACGTGGTATCGGTCGACCAGTCACCCATCGGCAAGACCACGCGTTCCAACCCGGCCAGTTATGTCGGTGCCTGGAGCACCATCCGTGATCTGTTTGCCGCCGAACCTGAATCGGCGGCACGAGGCTACAAATCCAGTACCTTCAGCTTCAATACAGGTACTGGACGCTGCCCCGGTTGCGGCGGTAACGGTTTCGAACACGTCGAGATGCAGTTTCTGAGCGATGTCTATCTGCGTTGCCCAGACTGCGACGGCAAGCGCTACCGGCCGGAAGTGCTGGAGATCTCGCTGGACGGCAAATCGGTTGCCGATGTGCTGAACATGACGGTCAACGAGGCAATGGCATTTTTCGCCGATCATGCGTCGGTGCAACGTGCCCTGTATCCATTGGCAGCTGTCGGCCTCGATTATTTAACCCTCGGTCAACCGGTGCCCAGCCTGAGTGGCGGTGAAGCACAACGTCTCAAACTGGCCGGGCACCTGGCCAGAAGGGGAAAGAAAAAACAATCAGGACCAACCCTGTTCCTGTTCGACGAACCCACTACGGGATTGCACTTCGACGACATCCGCAAGCTGCTCGACGCGTTCCGGCGATTGATCGATCAGGGCCATTCACTGATCGTCATCGAACATAATCTGGATGTGATCAGCGCTGCCGACTGGGTCATCGACTTGGGACCCGAAGGCGGGGATGCCGGCGGCGGAATTGTCTGCGAAGGTACGCCCGAAGACATTGCGAAACATGCAACAAGTCATACGGGCGCGGCGTTACGTGACTATCAGTTGCAACTTGAAGCGATAAAAAAAGGCACAGGGCTCGCTGCGGCGGGGCCTGTGCCCGTCAAAAAGCAAGCCATGGCAGGACGGGCTGAATTCCGTCCTGCCATGGCTGTCATCGAAATCCTCCGCGCCCGCGAACACAACCTGAAAAACGTCACGCTGAACATCCCGAGAGGGAAGTTCACCGTTATCACCGGCGTATCCGGTTCCGGCAAGAGCACGGTCGCCTTCGACATCCTCTTCAATGAGGGCCAGCGCCGTTACCTGGAGTCACTCAATGCCTACGCGCGCCAGTTCGTGCAACCCGCCTCGCGTGCCGACGTCGACGCCATCTTCGGCATTCCGCCGACCGTGGCCATAGAACAACGCACCAGCCGCGGCGGGCGGAAGAGCACGGTGGCGACGATGACCGAGGTATATCACTTCCTGCGCCTGCTGTTCGTCAAACTCGCTACCCAGTATTGTCCGGACTGCCGGGTGCCGGTCCAGCCTCAGACCAGTGACTCCATCATCGCCCAATTGTTCAAGGCCTGCCGCAACCACGATATCGAGCTGCTGGCTCCCCTGGTGGTGGCGCGCAAAGGCTATTACACTGACCTGGCCGGCTGGGCCGCGGGCAAAGGCTTCAGGCAGCTGCGTGTCGACGGTGAACGACTGGCAACCGACAACTGGCCGCGCCTGGACCGTTATCAGGAACACAACATTGAACTGCCGGTCGGCAGCATACGGGTTACGACAAAAAACGAAACCGGCCTGCGCAGCCTGTTACAGCGCGCCCTCGATTTCGGCAAAGGTGTGGCTATCGCAAGGGTGACGGGGAGGGACAAGGAAACCACCTTCTCCACCCGGCGGGCCTGCCCGGCCTGTGGGCGCAGTTTCGCAGAGCTGGACCCGCGCCTGTTCTCCTACAATTCCAGGCACGGCTGGTGCGCGGAATGCTTCGGCACCGGCCTGCAGTTATCCGGTTTCGACCAACAACAAAGTGGAGAGGAACTCTGCTGGAGCGACGGCTGGGAGGGTGAAATCCCTTTGTGCCCTGGTTGTGACGGTCAGCGACTCAGGCCCGAGGCACTCGCTGTGCGTTACGGGACGCGTTCCATCGCCGACTATACCGCGCTGACCGTGCAAGCAGCCGGCCGCCTGTTCAACGGCCTCAGACTCAAAGGCCGTGATGCGCAGATTGCCCGGGACATCCTGCCGGAACTGCAAACACGCCTCGAATTTCTGCAGGATGTCGGCCTCGCCTATCTCACCCTGGATCGTGCAGCGCCGACCCTCAGTGGCGGTGAAGCGCAACGCATCCGGCTCGCCGCACAACTGGGTTCCAATCTGCGCGGAGTATGTTACATCCTCGACGAGCCCACCATCGGCTTGCATCCACGCGACAACCGGATGCTGCTCGACACGCTGGCACGACTGCAGGGCAAGGGAAACACCATCGTGGTGGTGGAGCACGACGAAGACACCATCCGTCGTGCCGAGCACATCATCGACCTGGGACCCGGCGCCGGTGCCAACGGTGGCGAAGTGGTCGCTACCGGCTCGCCTGGCAAAGTCATCAGGCAATCGCGCTCCATCACCGGCCGCTTTCTGGCCAGACCGCTGCGCCACCCGCTGTTCCGCCGCAGAGCGGTGAAACTCAAAGGCAGGGGCGCCGACCCTTATCTGGAAATTCAGGGCGCACGCCTGCACAACCTGAAGAACCTGTCGCTGCGTTTCCCCCTGCAAAGGCTGAGCTGTGTCACCGGTGTATCCGGTTCGGGCAAGAGCACGCTGGTGCGTGACGTGTTGCACGGAAACCTGGTGCACCTGCTGCAGGCCGGAGGGAAACGAAAAACCACGCAAACCGCCATGCTCGGCTGCCGCGACATCAAAGGCGGGCAACAGCTCCGGCGGGTACTGGAAGTGGACCAGACGCCGATCGGCAAAACCCCGCGTTCCTGTCCTGCCACCTACATCGGTGTGATGGATGACATCCGCAAACTGTTTGCCAGTACCACCGAAGCTCGAATCCGCGCTTACGGGCCCGGACGCTTTTCCTTCAACGTCAAAGGCGGGCGCTGTGAAGCCTGTGAGGGGCAGGGGATGAAGAAGGTCGAGATGAGTTTTCTGCCTGATGTCAAAGTGCCGTGTGAAGTCTGCAACGGCGCGCGTTTCAATCCGGAAACCCTCAGTGTACTCTACAAGGGCAAGAGTATCGGTGACCTGCTGGCCATGAACGTGCATGACGCCAGTGACTACTTTCGCGCCCATCCGAAAATTCACCACAGCCTGCAGCTGCTCGGCGATGTCGGCCTCGGCTACCTCACCCTCGGTCAGCCCAGCCCCACCTTGAGTGGCGGTGAAGCTCAGCGCATCAAGCTGGTCACCGAGCTTGCCAAAGCGAAAAACGTATCTTCAACACTCTACATCCTCGATGAGCCCACTGTCGGCCTGCACATGGCGGACGTTGAAAAACTCATCGGCGTGCTGCAGCGCCTGGTTGATGGCGGTAACACTGTCATTGTTATCGAACACAACCTGGATGTAATCGCCGAAGCCGACTGGATCATCGACCTGGGGCCGGAAGGCGGTGACGGTGGCGGGCGTATTGTTGTGCAGGGCACGCCGCAGGAATGCTGTAAAGCGGTAAAACGCTCTCAAACCGCGCGGTTTCTGCATGAGTTTCTGCGCGACAGGTCAATTTATTCAACGGGTCAGAGTACCTGAATCTCGCTTAAACGGGATTCAGGTACTCTGACCCGTTGAATACTTGAAGATATCAGGGCTGCCGGCCGCGGAGGCAAACCTGGGCCTCGAAATCGGCTATCATTCGCAGCGGCTTGTGCCTGGATTCAATAACCGTCAATGCCCATGAATAAATTAATAATACCTTTGGCTGTCGCTATCGCGGTACTGGCGATGCTTGCCTTCATGTACCTGCAACGGCAGGCAGCGGAAACGGAAACGCTGGCGCCGCCCGCCGAGACCGGCCAGCCGCCGCCGGTTGTGGAGGCAGAAGGGGCAAGGATTCGTTACCCGGTCCCGGAGATTGCCCCGCAGCGTGAAGAGCCGGCACAGGAGGACGTCAGCCGGGATGTGGCCATGCAGGTAGACGCGAGCGAGGAAGAACGTCCTTTGCCCGCGCTGGATGACAGTGATGCTCAGCTAACGGAGGCGATTACCGCCTTTGTCACCGGGCAGTCGCTTAACGCCCTGTTCAGCATGGACGGCTTTATACGGCGCCTCGTTGTCACCATTGACAACCTGCCGCAGAAGCAGTTGCCACGCACCAAGTACAGGGTGACCCGGGCGACTGGCGGTCGCTTTGCTGTGCGGCGGGAGGGTGAGGAGCTGTATTTGAGCCCGGATAATTTCGAGCGCTATACGCCCATCGTCGGACTAATAGAGAGCCTCGACAACGACAGGCTCATCGCTGTCTACCTGCAGTACTACCCGCTGTTCCAGGAGGCCTACGAATACCTGGGTTACCCCGCGGCCTATTTCAACGATCGGCTGATCGACGTCATCGACCATTTGCTGGCTGCCCCGGTCGTTGACGGGCCGATCAGGCTGGTGCGTCCGCATGTGCTCTATAAATATGCCGATCCCGACCTGGAAACGCTCTCCGCCGGGCAAAAGGCCCTGATCCGCGTCGGTCCGGCTAATGCCAACAAGGTGAAAACAAAGCTGCGGGAAATTCGCCAGATGTTAACCGGGCAGGGCGAGTCGGATGAGCTGGGCAAGGAGATCGAAACGGAACTTGATTTGATTCTGAAAGAGGGCGATGAAAACCCCGGTCCCTGATGTGTCAAGTTGAGCCTCGTCAATCAGCAGGAGCTGTGCGGGCAAGGTGCCGAGTCTGTGCGCGACTCACTGGTCCGGGTTGGCGTGGATGCCAGCAGGATGGAGACCGTGGTTGCCGGGCCCCTGTTTTTGTGCGCTCTTTCACGCTTCTGTGTAAGAAAATATAGAAAAAAGTCGGTAAATTTAACATTTTTACCATCCGCTTACAGAAGAAAAATATATTAAGTATATGTAATATATAATAAAAAAAATACCTAGTACGAATATTGCTTAATATTTTACAGACATCGAGGTTGGTCGTCGGCGGCTTTGCCTGCAATGGCAAGCTGATGATTATGGAACGCGGGAACGGGATCCCGCCAACACGGAGGAAAAATTCAAATTATGCTGTAAATTGATTTGCAGCTGCTTGTGAGGGTAGAGCAGTGCGTACAGACAAACATGATTGGCAGAAAGCCTTAGCAATAAAAACACAAAATATGCTGCAGCAGGCCGGAGATTGTTGTCAGGGGTCGAGCGCGCTGCATAAAGAGCGTGAAGATGAACATTCTGCTGAACTCAGCAGCCTGGAGGCGCAGATCGCGGATATCACATCCGAACACGATGCAGCGTGCCGTCAGGTGGAGCAGCTCAAAATCTCACTGGCGACAGCGAATTCCCGTCTGCAAGCTGCCGAGCAGCAAGTCAAAGCCTGCCAGTCTTCGCTGCAGACCCCGTCCACTGGCGGTCGATTCTGCTGGTTGTTGAACCGCACGCTGAGCACAGCGGCTGTTTTCCTGCTGCTGGGAGTGCTGGCAAGCGCCACGACATTCCGCAATGCTCAGAGCACGATGCAGGGGCCGCCACAATCGATTCTGCGTGCTGATGCCACAGCGGAGGATATCAACGTCCCTGACGGGGGAACTGCTGAAGCCGCCGACAGCGATGGCGGCAAGCAGAAAAAACCGCCGCCACAGAGCGGAAAACGCAAGACCCGCTTCGCAAATGCCGAGCCGGCTGTGCACCGTCAATGGGGACCACCGCTGTACCTGCAGGACACACAGGCGGCTAAAACCAGGCACTTGTTCGATCCGCTGGTGAAGGCCCAGCAGGAGGACCTCCTCACACTCGGTTTCGATCTCGGCGAAGCGGACGGTTTCAAGGGCGCACGCACTGAACAGGCACTTGGCGAATTCCAGTCCCTGTACCTTTCAGGCGCCGGCCTGGAGGAAGCGCCGGACCCAGGCGAACTGGCCACCATTATAAAAAACTATGCGAACCTGGCCCGCGTTGATGCCAGCAGGTTCAAAGTCGACCGTGGTGTCGTGGCCGCTATTCGCCTGAGCAGTGTGCGTACCGGCGTTGATTTCTCCTACCTGATGGAACTCGCTGCCGCCGAGAGCAACTTCAATCCTGTCAGCAAGGCAAAAGGGTCGTCGGCAATGGGGCTTTACCAATTTACCCGCGATACCTGGCTTAACACTATCAAGGTGCACGGCGACAAATACGGGCTGGGGGACTATGCTTCGCAGATTGAATTCTATGTCAATCGTGGCGGTTATCAACGACCGATGGTCCGTGACAGCGCCGTGTATCAGCACCTGCTCGATCTTCGCAGGAACCCCAGGGTATCGGCGATGATGGCGGCGGAAACCGTCAGAGACAACCAGCAGAGGCTTTCGTTTTCTTTTGAACGTGAACCCGCCCGCACCGATTTGTATTTAACGCACTTCCTGGGGCACAAGGGCGCCATTTCCTTCCTGAAAGCACTCGACGAGAATCCCGATGCTTTCGCCGTAGAACTGTTTCCGGCAGCAGCAAAGAGCAATAAGGATATTTTCCAGCCGAAGGTCTGCGAGCCGCGTACGGTGAACGAGATCTACGAGTTGTTCGGCCGGAAATTCAACACCTCGCGCTACGAATAAGGGCCGAACCAGTGCGTATTTCTGGTCTTCAAGCACGCTGACCCGAACGGCACTTACTGAAGCTATTGTCATTTCAATAGCCACGGAATATGCGGAAGGCACCGAAAAGTTTATCGTTTTCGGTGCCTTCCGTGTATTCCGTGGCAACATCGCCACCAGTGAACCCCTGTCTCAGTCGCGCCAAAGGTCGGATTTCCTGTAATCCACCGGGTATCATGTCTATTCATCGTGTTTCGAGGTGGCGGTTTACTGGTGAGCATGCTACGCGTCGACAAGCTGTCCAAGGTGTATTTTTCAGGAGCCGCAAGACAGGTGGTATTCGAGGCGCTGGGTTTCGCCGTGGAGCGCGGCGAAGTGGTGGCCCTGGTGGGCGCCAGTGGCAGCGGCAAAACGACCTTGCTCAACCTGGTCAGCGGTATCGACAGTCCCGACAGTGGCAGCGTGCGTCTGGACGGAGTCGAGGTAACCGCTCTGGCGGAACCCGAACGCACCCTGTTGCGGCGCCGGCGTGTCGGCTTCGTGTTTCAGTTCTTCAATCTCATTCCGACCCTGACGGTGGGTGAGAACGTCGCGCTGCCACTGGAGCTGCTCGGTGAGGACAATACGGCCGCGCAACAGCGTGCCGCCGATCTGTTGCAGGAAGTCGGACTGGGTAACCTGGCGCCGCGTTATCCCGAGACGCTGTCTGGCGGTGAACAGCAACGTGCCGCCATCGCCCGCGCCCTGGCGCACCGGCCCGCCTTGCTGCTGGCCGATGAACCCACCGGCAACCTCGATGAGGACAGTGGTGGCCGCATTATCGAGTTGTTGACCGGCCTGGCCAGGCGCCAGCATACCACCATGCTGCTGGTCACGCACAGCGCACATGTCGCCGCTGCCGCTGACCGTGTTCTGCATCTGCGTCACGGGCGCGTGGCGGCGGGCTAGCGCCTGGTGTCGTTCTCGCCCCTGTTGTTACGCGCCGGACTGCGCTACCTGTTGCAGCATCGCTGGCAGGCGTTGCTGGCGTTGACCGGCATCGCCCTGGGTGTGGCGGTGGTGCTGGCGGTGGAGCTGGCCAACAGCGGAGCGCGCGCAGCCTTCCAGCTGTCCGCACAACAACTGCAGGGTAAGGCTACCCACCGACTTGTCGTAGCCGGTGCTTCGCTCCCCGATGATATCTATGTCCGCCTGCAAGGCGAAGCCGGCGGGCCGCCGATGGCGCCGGTGGCGAGCGACTGGGTCCGGGTCGCCGGTCACCAGGGACATTACCGGCTGGTCGGCATCGACCTGTTTGCCGAAGCGCCGTTTCGCAGTCAGCTTGCCGGTCTGTCCGACACTGCGGATTTTGTTCGCGACTGGCTGACTCAGCCGGACGCGCTGGTGCTTGGCCAGGCCACGGCCAGGGCACTGGCTGTCACTGAAGGTGATACGCTGGACATTGTTTACCGGGGCCGGCCGCTGACGCTGCGTGTGCTGCGTGTCGATGCGCAGCCCGGCAGTGCCGGCCAGCACCTGCTGCTGGTCGATATCGCTACCGCCAAGTCCATACTGGGTCTGACCGGCCGTCTCAGCCACGTGGACATGATACTGGACACCGGCAGCGAGCAGTGGGTCAGGCAACGGATCCCGCCCAGTGTGCAGCTGTTGACAGTGGCTGAGCAGGCGCAGGGTGTGACCCGTCTGTCGGCAGCCTTTGAACTGAATCTGACCGCCATGAGTCTGCTCGCCCTGCTGGTCGGGATGTTTCTCATATTCAACGCCATGACCTTTTCCATGGTGCAGCGCCGTACGCTGTTCGGGCGGCTGCGTGCCATCGGCGTGACACCGCAGGAACTGTTCGGACTGATCATGCTGGAAGCCGTGGCGGTGGCAGTACCGGGTAGCCTGCTCGGCGTGCTGCTCGGTGTGTGGCTGGGCCGGGGGCTGACCCGGCTGGTGGCGGCCACTGTCAGTGAGCTTTACTACAACGTCAGCGTGACAGCGTTGCATCTGGAATGGCCGGCGTTGATCATCGCCGCCGTCCTGGGACTGCTGGTGACGCTGCTGGCGACACTGCTTCCTGCGCTGCAGGCGGCGCGCACGCCGGCGCTGACAACGCTGTCCCGGGCCGCACTGGAACAGTCGGCGCGGCGCGCGATCCCGGTCTGGGCAGCTGTCGGACTGGCAGCGCTGCTGGCCGGTCTGCTGCTGGCCCTGGCCCTGCCCGGTGGAGTGATACTGAGCTTCGCCGGTCTGTTCATGCTGGTGGTGGGCGCAGCACTGATGACACCACTGGTCATCCGTGTGCTGCACCGTGTGCTGGCGCGCTGTGCCTGGTCCGGCCTGTGGCGGATGGGCGTGCGTGACCTGGACCGGCATCTGTCCCGCCTTGGCATCGCCGTCGCCGCGCTGATGGTGGCGCTGTCGGCCAGCATCGGTGTCGGTGTCATGGTGGACAGCATGCGCGCCGGGGTCAACACCTGGCTGAGCGACCTGTTGAGCGCAGACCTCTATGTGGCCGCCGACGGCTTTGCGGAGGGTGCAACACTGCCCGCGCCGGTGGTGGAGGCGGTCTCCGGCCTGCCGGAGGTAGCCGCTTTCAGCCGTTACCGCGAGAGCACCTTGCCGCTGGCCGGGCGGCGTGTGGAAGTCATCGGTGCGCGGCTGGCACCCGCGTCGCGCCAGGGCATCGTACTGACAGACGGCGGGCCGTCGCTATGGCAGCAATTCGACGCCGGTGCGCTGCTGGTGTCCGAACCGCTGGCCTATCACCTCGGTCTGCAACCGGGCGCAAGCCTCGAACTGCCGGTTGCGGGCGAAACGGCCGCCTTCACCGTGGCCGGGGTATTCCGTGACTATGCCAGCGAACACGGCCGCATCTTCATGAACGAGGCAGTTTACCGGCAACTCTGGCCCGACCAGCCAGTACACAGCCTGGCGCTGTTCGCCGGCGACAGCGACGTGGGTGACATGCGCCGTGCCGTCAGTGAGCTTGCCGGACGCTTCGCCATTGTCATCACCCCCGCGCGCGCCATACTCGATGAATCCATGGCCGTATTCGAGCGGACTTTCCGCATCACCGACGTGTTGCGCGTTCTGTCGCTGACGGTGGCCTTCATCGGTGTGCTGAGCGCGTTGATGGCGCTGCAACTGGAGCGGGGCAAGGAGTATGCCGTGTTGAGGGCATTGGGCCTGACGCGCAGCCAGATCGCCAGGCTTATCGGTGGCGAGTCCCTGCTGATGGGGTTGCTGGCTGTCAGTGTGGCGATCCCCACCGGTCTGCTCATGGCCTGGGTATTGATCGAATCCGTGCAGCGGCGGGCCTTTGGCTGGAGCATGCCGTTCAGCGTGGATGGCGGTCTGCTGTTGCAGACGATGTTGACCGGTTTGCTGGCCGCCGGTCTGGCAGCCATCTACCCGGCCTGGCGCTCAGCGCAGCGGGATCCGGCGCCACAACTGCGGGAGGACTGACGGTGGGTCGTGTATGTCTGTTGCTGCTGACACTGCTCGTGGTGGCTTGCGAAGGTGATGGACCGGCGAGCGAGGCGACGGTAAGCGTCGACCGGGCCATGGGTGCTGAGCCGGATGCGGCCTTTGCCCGGGCACTGCAGCCACGCGCGTTTCGTTTTCCCGAAGATCATGGCGCGCATCCCGAATTCGCCACCGAGTGGTGGTACCTGACGGGTAACCTGCACGGTGAAAGCGGGCGGCGTTTCGGTTACCAGTTCACGCTGTTTCGTATCGGACTGCGACCGGGTGAAGCCGCGCCGGATTCGGCATGGCGAACGCAACAGATCTACATGGGGCATATCGCCATCAGCGACCTCGCCACCGGCCGGCATCATTCGGACGAACGTTTCGCCCGTGCCACAGCCGGCCTGGCCGGTGCCCGTGCATCGCCGTTCGCGGTGTGGCTGGGGCCCTGGTCCCTGCGCGGTGGCAGCGACCTGTTTCCCCTGACGCTGTCGGCCGGCAACGATAACATCGGTCTGTCCCTGCAACTGCAGGCCGGCCGAAAGCCGCTGGTGCTGCAGGGTGAAGACGGCCTGTCGCGTAAAAGTGCCAGCCCCGGTAACGCCTCCTATTACTATTCCTTTACGCGTCTGCCGACGCGCGGTGAACTGCGTATCGGCAATGCCAGCTACCGCGTGACGGGGGATTCCTGGCTGGATCGCGAGTGGTCCAGTTCCGCGCTCGATGCAGATCAGGCCGGTTGGGACTGGTTCGCCCTGCAACTGGAGGACGGCCGCGAGTTGATGTTTTACCAGTTGCGCGACAAACAGGGCAGGGCACATGCGTTCAGCCGCGGCAGCCTGGTGCAAGCCGATGGCAGCAGTCGTGCGCTGCTGGCAGATGCCGTGAAGCTGACGCCGCTGCGTCACTGGCAGGCCAAAGACGGTGCGCGCTATCCGGTTGCCTGGCGTCTGCAAGTCGCCGAACACGAGCTGGACCTCGAAGTGCAGGCGCTGCTGGATGACCAGCTGATGGAGCACAGCGTGCGTTACTGGGAGGGCGCCGTGCGGGTGTCCGGCAGTCACCGCGGCAAGGGCTACCTGGAACTGAGCGGCTACCAGGCAGCTAAAGAACGCTAGCAGCATTCGCCTGACCGAGCCGGCGTGCCGTATGCAAAATCATAAAATGTGCTCCGGGCGCTGCAGGCAGTGCTTCCGCAAGAAAAAGTGTCGTGCATTTAAAATCTAACGATAAAAAACCTCTGTACCGGATGGTTGCGGGAAAGACCGACCCCTCGATTCATCCTATAAAAATCAGTCAACCGCTCGCCTAACTCCACAACCTATTGATAATATGTGGAA
>Ga0055476_10000178_pt1 | contig 15803 bp, 13 predicted proteins | sample Muzzi_CordC_D2_FD_57682 | JGI IMG/M metagenome (GOLD analysis project Ga0055476, IMG submission 57682) | Wetland microbial communities from San Francisco Bay, California, USA, that impact long-term carbon sequestration - Muzzi_CordC_D2 | ecosystem: Environmental > Aquatic > Marine > Wetlands ... | reverse complement strand
TGAGATTAAATATGATACCAGCGTGCACACAGGTAATCACGTTACCGCCACCGCCTTCGGCACCACTGGGCCGGATGATGTCGAGGCACTCATTGACATCGACCCAGCCTGCGGGATGGATATGAAAACTATCCACACATTTTTCTGACCGAACACTTTTTCTTACTTTGGATGGATTGATACCAATCCTGCGCATCAGTACTTTGAAAACTTGCTTATACTTGCCGCGCTGTTGGCCACGAATCCATGTTTTTGTTGCATACTCAGACCAATGACTTAGGCTCGAATCTGGCTTTACGGCCTTTAATTATGTCGAGCCATGAATCATCTTCTTCGAACGAAATTTCGGCTTTGATCAGTGCCCACAAGACCACAGGAAGGGGCCGCCTGCCAGTTGTGCGCGGATATCCCGATTGCGAAGCCGTTGTTGGTGCTTACCCCAGAGAGCAACGCCTCGTGGACGGCACCGATGGACTGGCAACACAGTTTCGCTGGGTTAAAGCGCCGACCAGTGACATACTTATACCAATCGCCCATACCATCGCTCAGCGCATTGCCGGTTTTCTGGAGCGCCATGGGCTGTTGAAGCGGGATGCAGAGAACAGTTATCTCGCCTCGGAGGGTGACGAGGGTCCGATGCATCCACAACTTGATTTTGGAGGCCTTAGACAATGAAGTCGGGAATAAGAAAATCCCTCAAGAGAGCATTACTCAGGACTAGCCCAACGTTTGTGAAAGTCCAGAGGTTGGAGGATGCACTCAAGCATCAGGATATAGTCATCGGGGAACAGGACCGGACAATTGATCTATTATTCAAGTATATTTTGGATATCAATCGCGGATTGGATTTGACGATCGACAATTTGGATGATTACATCGCGATCAACCGCCGCTACCACGAACACTTTGGAACGTATCCAGACCTGCATGACCCAAGGAAATATAGCGAAAAGAGCCAGTGGAGAAAACTTTTTGATAGAAAAGATATTTACACGCTATGTGCTGATAAATACAGGGTAAGGGATTACGTAAGCGAGAGGATCGGGAAGGAGTATTTGATTCCGTTACTGCAAGTATGTGAGAGCCCTGAGCAGATCGATTATTCTACTTTGCCTGACAGCTTCGTGATCAAGACGAACCACGCCAGCCGAACGAATATCCTTGTCGAAGACTCGAGCGTAATCGATAAGGACGAAATTGCAGAACAATTAGAATCCTGGCTGAAGATCAACTTTTACAGGGAATTGCCGGAAGGAAGGCCAAATCAGGGGCGCGAATGGCAGTACCGGGACATCAAACCGCTTATTATGATAGAAGAAATGCTTAAAGATAATGAAGGCGGCACCCCGAACGACTACAAGTTTCACTGTTTCAGAAATAATTCCACCCCGGAAATATTGATTCAGCTGGATCTGGACAGATTCACCGATCACAAAAGGAATATGTATGATGAATCCTGGAATAGACTGCCTTTTACCTATGCCTATGAACAATCCGAAACAGATGTTGAGAAACCGATGGCTCTTGATAAGATGATTGACATAGCGAAAAGCCTATCCAGGGATTTCGACTACGTAAGAGTAGACTTGTACCTGGTAAAGGGTCGAATATTCTTCGGCGAACTGACGTTCACGCCCGAAAATGGTTTTGGCAAGTTCGCCCCTCCGGAATTCGATGGCATAATCGGCGACAAGTGGCAACTGGCAAAGTAAGTTGGACGTAAGAAATGGACGATATGCAAAACAGCGATATCTGCGTTATCTGGCAAACACACAGGCTCGATGCCGGATCACTTGACGAATACGGACGCCTGGAAAAAGACTGCCAAGGCAAGTTTGATACCCTGGTTTTGTACGACAATTCCCGGGGTGACTTCGAGCAGCCCGCCGCACATCCCACGACTGAATTTTCAATGTTCGATATCAAGGAGCTCGAGAAGAAATACAAACTGAATCACTTTCGCGAGCCGGTGAGTATAACTCCGGGAAACACCATATTCCCTCTCCTCGATTTCGCCCGGACTCACCGCTATTCCTGCTACTGGCTGATTGAATATGATGTCAGGTACACGGGTAGCTGGCGGGAGTTATTTTCCTATTTCAGCAGCAGTAAAAGCGACCTTCTCGGGACGACTTTATACCGGCATGAGTTTCGTCCTTCATGGTGCTGGTGGGACTCGCTGCGGAAACCCCGCTACTCGATCCTGCGTCGGAAGAACTGGATTCGAGGCCTGTTTCCTATAATGAGAATCTCGGCTCAGGGGCTGCAGGTGTTAGAAAAGGCGAACCGAAAAGGCTGGCGTGGGCATTACGAAGTCCTCTTGCCGACCGTTTTGTACCATTACGGGCTGACGCTTGAGGATTTCGGCGGCGATGGGGAATTTGTTGGCAAGGAAAACAAAAACAGGTTTTATACCAACAAGCCGCTGGTGGACGGACTCGGACCGGGTACCTTTGTATGTCCGCCGACCCAGCCTGTCGCGGACTGGCTGCCAAACAAACTGTATCATGCTGTAAAGTAAATTACTGCGGAACTTACCAGGCTGTTTCATTGCACACTTTTGCCGCGTTCAATTTGACTTATCACCTGGTCAAAAGCCTTACGGTAGCTTTCCGCCGAATGATTCTGCTTCGCATACTCGTGTGCCTTGAGGGATAAATCCGCCAGCTCATCATTTGATTTCTCAACAAGTTCCATGACAGCTTTGCTTATCTGTTCATGTGAGCATTCTTCAAAGACGGTACCAAAGCCATCCACGTCGACTCCTGACTCATAGCTGACCAAAGGAATAATGCCGGCCTGAAGGCAGGTTATGATCGACCCCGCCTGCCCTTCCGAGCACGACGGATAAATCAGAGCAGAACAGCTGTTGGCAATTTCCTCAAACTGTTCACTTCCAACGTCAACCCAGCCAATTGCCTGTATATTCGGGGTCTCGTAGAGTTCCCGATGAAACGCCTGAACGAACCCCTTCTCCGAAGGTGCATCGAGAGGACCACATACTGTCAGCTGACACTCCGGGGTTTCCCTGAACACCTCCAGCACCAGGTCCAGCCCCTTGTGCACCAGACCTCCACTACCTAACCAGAGAAAACGGTTCTTACACGCCGTGAAATCCTTGTCCTTTCGCAGAGCGAAGGTATTGGGCGTGGGCACAGGCAAAGAGAAAACAGGTTTACCGGCAAAACTATAGGTGCTCTGTGTAAACTGATTCCCCAGCATCGTAAGGTAGTCGGCATGCTCCGCGGCATAGTTGTGCTCGATTATCCTGATACTTGTACTAGTGATTCCCCTTCGCTGCTGAAGCTCCAGCAATCGCCGGTACGCCATGGAATTGTTAAACAGGAAATGGGCCGTATCCATGTGTGCAATCTTTATACAGTCCTTGTTGAGTCGCTCGGCCAGTTCCACAAAGTGAGTACGCGCGGAAACGAAATAACTGTAATCCTTACCAGGCTTGAACGAGCCATTGCGGTAATCGATGATATCGACATCGTATCCTCTTGCCAGAAACACCTGTGCAATCAGTGGAGACTCAGTATGGTGGGTATGAGACCGGGACGGCGATTCGCCAGCCTTGAGCAGAAAAGGCTCAACAATATAGGCCAGCAGCACATTGCCCCTTCGGATTTGCTCTGTTTCGAGTGATACACACTCCATGTGTGAATCAACGCCGATACGGCGGATTTCAAAACCAAAACGACGGATTATCGTGTTTATAACACTCTTCATCGCTCAATCGGCTCTGGCCTTTGCATCTAAAAGTCTCCGTATCTTTCTTTTTATTCTCAGGCCCAATGATTGCAGTCGGGTTTTATTCTGCATCACCGGCTCTACACCCACGTCGATCATATTGAGTGACAGCACACTCCCCTTCTGCCCCTTCTGTTCAGCATGATCTATATCGAGAACGAAGGTCTCATGATCACACCATTCGTAGTCTTCATACCAGCTCCAGCATTCGTTTCTTTTGTAGAGCCCGGCAATCGATTCCGCCAACGCCCCGTCGGTTTTCATCATGCCGAGATTCGGGCCCATCGTTGAGTATTCACGCGCCATCAGGAACGCTGACTTGTTACTCGCATAGCCGGTATACCATAATCTGAACTGTAGCTCGGGCTGCAGGAATTTTACCGCGCGGTAAACCTGCACGTGCTCCACATGTCCGTATTCGCCCCATGGATTATGGGTAAAGACATTCTTGTATCCACGCAGTATCTCGCGCAGCCGTTTAACCAGTAAGTAGAAATTATTTCTGTAGACAGTATCCGAAAGTTGATTATCAGTGATCTTCAGACCGTATTCGGTTTTCACCGGGTGATTCCAGTCCGCGCCCCAAAACACCTCGGATTCTTCCAGCTCCAGACAAGTGATATTTTCAAGCGGATAATCGGCGAGCGACTTTCGCCGGCCCTCCGTCCAGACCGGCCTGGATGCAACTGGCAGAAAACAGAGAATGATACTGTCGACCTTTGAGAGAACCGAGCTGAACCAGAGATTTTCGTCGTCCGGATGTGCAGCAACAATAATTGACTTTTCCAGGACGTTCATTTAGTTGATACTGCTTACAGGCAAACACGCAGCTCCACGGCTAGCTGATGTATCCGAGTTTCTTCATCACGGGATAAAACGCTGTTTCTATCTTTTTGACAACCTCTGCCGGCATTTCTTCTTTCCAGCTGTCGACCTTACCCTTGCGTACAAAAAAGCCACGTTCACCCTTCTCACCCGAGTAAGACTCCGCACCATACCTTTGTTCGTCCTTGCGCATCCGCGAAAAATCACCCCGCTCCACGGCCAGCTGGAGCAAACTTGCATCATGATCCAGACCAATAAAATCAACCAGTTTACGCAACGCCCCCAGGCAGTCTCCTTTAAGGTCTTCGTACTTTACCATGCTGACCGGCTGATGCCTGGCCCTGTCCAGCCAGGCTTCCACCTGACGGTCCCAGCGAACCAGATGAGGTTCCAGGCTCTTTATGCAGCCGGTATCGATCATCTCGTCCACAAATTCCGAAATCGGCCAGTCCGTTCTCCTCGTATCGTGGACACAATGGTGATAATAGGAGAGTAGTGCAGCGCGGGGATCGCGCACGATGTAAATCGTTTTCGGGTAGGCTTGTGGATAAATCGGTGCCTCTGTTCTGAAAATACGTGGAGAATGACGATCCCGGTAACGGGAGATAGACAGATCGCGATTGTGAATCGTGGGAACAAACTCGCCAACGTTTGAGATGTTGACCTGTTCATCGCGATCATTCTCAATGAGCACGGCCAGCATGAAAGCCAGCCATGTATTACCGGATTTGGGGTGCCCCACCAGAAAAACGTCTGATTTCCTCAGTGCCCTGTGAAGTGTGATCCGGTTTCTGATGCGTTCTGGCAACGCCGCCTTGATTGCGGATTTTATGGGTGAAGTAGCCTTCTCCATGCTATTACCAATTCAATCCTTTCCTGCTGCACAGACACGAGTCACTACACAAGACGTCCTTGCGTGTACATATTTGGTCGCGGCGAGAGGATTTGAACCTCCGATCGCCCGCACTCCATTCTGATGATTTTCTAGCATGTAACCGACTTCTCTATATCCATTACATACACTGAGCCATGCAGACCAGTTTATTGCCCTGAATTATCCAATTGTAAAACAGCTAGATCTTGAAAACCTTTATTTCCGGAATTCTTATCTCGCCCTCCGGTTGCTGCCACTCATCCGGTTGCGGAAGATCAAGGATGCCGCAAATCGCCTCCCGGTAAGCACGCAAGAACTTGTCACGTCCGTAACGCTGATTGGCGGCCTCCCAGGAAGCCTGGCTCATTTCCGCAAGCCTTGCCGTAGACTGATCCCTAACGGCACAAACAGCCGAGCGGACAGCCTCGACCGAGTCTTCCTCGATTGAAAAACCGATCCCGCTGACGTCGATATCCGTACTGGGTGTCGTGACCGGGATGAGTCCTGTCATCATTCCCGCAATCACGCTGCCACAGCTGAGCTCCGACGCTGATGGCAGAACCAGTGCCACCGCTTCGCTGGCAATTTTCCGGAAATGATCTGACAGGGTATCTATCCAGTCTATAGTCTCAATATTGGGCAGTTCGTAGAGTTCTCTCTGGTAAAGCGACTCGAAAGGCTTTTCCCTGGAAACGGGGCCGCAAACCGTCAAGTGGCAATCGGGCAGATCGGCAAAAGCCTCCAGCACGAGATCCAGACCCTTGTGTACCATACCTGTTCCGCCAAGCCAGACAAACCGGTTTCTGCATCTCTCCAGGTCCCTGTCGAGGTAGTCTTCGATTGAGGCAGGGGTAAGTTCTGGTATTTGTAGCAGGGGCGTTTTCCCGTAGCTATATGATGCCTGAACAAACGCCCCACCCCGGCAAATGATGTAGTCGGCGCGTTCCACTGAATTATTTGGCTCGACCAGACGTTGCGGTTTCAGGGCTACCCCTCGCCGCTGCGCCAGTGCGGCATGCCTTGCGTAACTGCGTGAATTGTTGACGGTCCAGTGTGAAAACATCGGATGCAGAATCTTGATACAGCCAGGGCCCAGCCGGTCCGCCAGCCGGCCGATATTCGAAACGATATCGACCATCCCATCATAGTCTGCTTGCGGAATAAACTGGTGATCATCGAACGGGATGACATCGATCTGGAAACCGAGATCCAGGAAGGTCCGTGATATCTGGTAATTAAGCCAGCCTGAGATATGTTTGCGATTGATCGGCTCCCCGCGCAGCAGTCTCTCGTAGACCCCCGTCGCATATGAGAGCAATATCCGTCCTCGTGCGGGTTTGTCGGGCTGGAGCCGTATGGCGTTGCGAGACAGCTGCCCGCCACGGCGGCCCAGCATGCACCCGACCAGGTCCCGGAAACATCGAGTCACAGCCATATTCTTACCCTTTGTAGCATTTTTCCCTGCAGATACGACTATTTCGGCACTCTCTGGTGTTTCTGCACTCCCTGGTGCCTGCCGCAAAAGCTTCGAACCTATTTCACAGGCTTAACGACTTCACCACCACGCCCTCGAGGCAGGCAATGATTCTATCACCTCGATACACTCGCTGCAGGCTTCGATTCAATATCCGCCGTCCTGGTTTTCTAAATCGCACACTTGGTCAGTGGGTTGATCAATGGTACATTAACGGCGATTGATATTAATGGATAGCGGCTAACGTCCGATAAAGAAACAGAGCTTTACCTAAACGGTGGTGGTGCTCGGAATGTTCACATCCAGAGGGATTTATGTCTGCGAACAATATCGCAATACGGGTAGACAATGCCAGCAAAGTCTACAGGCTGGGTATTAAGGAAGAGGCCGAAGATTCTTTCATTAAGTCGGTTGTCCGCATGATCAAGAGTCCGATCAGTAACTTTCAGAAATACCGCTCTCTTTACAATTTTTCTGATCTGGACTTCGATAATCCCGGGGTTGATGCAGATCCCAATGTCCTCTGGGCATTGAGAAATGTATCTTTCGAGGTCAACAAGGGCGAAATTGTCGGCATCATCGGCCGCAATGGGGCCGGGAAGTCCACATTGCTGAAAATCCTGTCAAGGATTACCCCGCCCGCCCGTGGTCGCGTGGAAATACACGGACGCACCTCAAGCCTGCTTGAAGTGGGTACCGGCTTTCATAATGAACTTACAGGTCGGGAAAACGTATATCTGAATGCGACTATTTTGGGGATGCGGAAAAAGGAAGTGGACAGCAAATTCGACGAAATCGTCGAGTTTTCCGGCGTAGAGAAGTTTCTGGATACACCCGTCAAGCGTTATTCCAGCGGTATGCGTGTACGACTCGCGTTCGCGGTAGCGGCGCACCTGGAACCCGAAATCCTGATCATCGATGAAGTGCTCGCGGTCGGAGATGCGGCATTTCAGGAAAAGTGTCTGAACAAAATGCAGGATGTCGGCAGGGAAGGCAGAACGGTATTTTTCGTCTCGCACAATATGCCGGCAGTGACGCGCTTATGCGAACGCGTCATTATGCTGAACAATGGTCAGGTCGTCGCAGACGGACTCACTCGCGACATTGTTTCGAGGTATCTGCACGAAGGATCTTCTACCACAGCCGAGCGAACATGGAGCGACAGCGAAAAAGCGCCGGGGTCGGATATTGTGCGCCTGACAAAGGTACGAATAAAAGACCAAAGCGCGCGAACAACATCATCGGTCGACATTCGTACCGCCGTCGGTTTTGAAATGACATTTGAAGTCATGCGGGACGGCTATGTGTTGCTGCCGCACTTCCGCTTAAAGAATGACGAGGGTGTAAGCGCCTTTGTCACTGTAGACGTGGACCCCAATTGGCGCAAAAAGAAAAGACCTAAAGGGACCTATACCGCAACGGCATGGGTGCCGGGAAATTTCCTGGCTGAAGGCAGTTTTTTTGTTAACGCGGCCATGCTTAGCCTTGCACCTCAGACGATACTGCAGTTTGCTGCACCGGAGGTCGTCAGTTTCCAGGTAATCGACCCCATGGAAGGCGACTCGGCCCGGGGTGACTGGGCAAATAATCTACTAGGGGTGGTACGCCCGCTGTTGACATGGGAGACAGACTTCAGCGGCACAAACTGAAACCCGGGGCATTCGCGAACGCGCTTACCCGATTAGATATCAGTCACATTGTTGCGATACCAGTCCACGGTCCGATTTAAACCTCCGACCAGCGGCGTCTTTGGCTTCCAGCCTGTTAGGGAGTAAGCACGTTCAACATCGGCGACTCGCACTCGTTCAAAAGGCCTGTCTGCAACACTCCCAAACTCAGCTTGCGCACCCGGGCGGATGATATCCACAAGATGATCGACAACGCCACGCACCGAGGTCAGCTCACCGGAGCCTACGTCAACCGTTTCACCATCTATTCCATCCTTGCTTGCCAAAGAGAGGTAGGCGTCAATAACGTCGTCAACATATATCCAGTCAACCTCGCGCGTGCCGCTCATGAGCTGCGGTAACTGACCTCGCAACAGAGAAAGGCTAACATACGGCACCAGTTTTGTATGGTCTTTCTGGTTTGGTCCGTACACCATGAATAAGCGGGCCGTAACCACGGGCGTTCCATAGAGCGTGTGGAACATGCGCGCATAGGTGCTTGCTGCCCCTTTTGCCGCCGCATAGGGTGACGCAGGCGTGGCTGTCGCGGCATCACCCTCCACCTCCTCGAGAGAGCCCGTAAGTACCAGTTTTGGGCACCCGTACTCAGTTGCGCTGATGAGCAGGTTGACCGTGCTCAGCAAATTGCTTCGCAAAGCCGGCAGTACATACTCTAATTCGCGTTTACCGGAAACAAAGCTGGCCAGGTGAAAAATAATATCCGGTGCTATATATTCGACAAGTCGCCTGGTCGCAATTTCGTCGTCCAGCTCCGTCTGCCACCATCTGGATACGGCGCCGCCGTTTCGCTGCCTGCGCGAAACCCCGTGTACGACTGCGCCGAGATCTCTAAGACGCTCGCATAAATGCGAGCCGATAAATCCACTTGCTCCGGTCACTAAAACCGTCCGTTGTTGAAAAAACGTATCATCAGACATAGGCAATCAGCGATTAGGCAATCGGGCTCCCGCTCACTTCTTTCAGCAGACCGCAACTCAACAGCGCTTGAGCAGCCTTTCGAATGTCATCAAAGGGCTCACCCGATCGTTCGGCGATCGACAGCAGATCGTGCTGCCCGTCTGACAGATTCAGCACCCAAAGCAGCGCCATCTCCTTGATCTTTGATCCGGATGGTGCCCCTACGTTGCTGTACAGACCGCGCTTGCCAAGTTGTGGCTCACACTTCGGATTAAGGTTGATATAGGTGCGATTGTTTTCGATCACATCGATGACATCGACAAAAGTCTCGAACGATGTTTTCAAGTATTGCGGTTTTACCAGGTCCAGATTGTCGGCTGACGTGTGGTACTCCGGGAACTGTCCATGACTGCTTCTTGACAAGCTGCCGACCGCCAGGTTGAACCCCGGCGAGCAGTATTGCCGCTCGTCGTAGCCATAGGGGTAGAAGTCTATTTCGCGAAAACCCTCATGCGAATGCCTGAGTATGTGCAGCACAGCTCGGTCGATTTCTGCACTTCCACGTCTGCTCTTTTTATAGCTGAACGGTCCGCCGTCACCGACACAGGTCACTACAAAGCCATGTTCGATATTCCGGGTTTTTTCCTCGTTTAGCGCGAGCCAGGTGATCGACCCGATGGTTCCCGGGATAAAAAGAAAACGATAAGAATAGCGCAACTGCTGCCTGGTGAGATAATCCGCCAGGTGGGTTGTCAGGGCAATCCCCGACAGATTGTCATTGCAGAGTGACGGGTGACAGACATGGCATGAAAACAGCACTTCTTCGCTCGTCTCGCCCTGAATAAACAATTCACCGTAGGTGAGGTGACCCGGTTCCAGGCTTGCATCGATGAAAACCTCGTACTCACCCTCGGGTAGCGACTGGAGTTGATTGTGGCTGATACAAAAACCCCAGTTTTCCTTGTAATAAGAGGTACGGTAGGGTATCCAGTCCGGGTGCTCAGGCAGCGTAAAAATATGCGGCTTTAACTCCTCGAGCGACACCTTTTTATGAACGGGGACGCTGTAATTGAGCACATGAAGATTGTGCTTCTTGAACTCCGCTATCTTCTCACCCGTCGGGGTTATTACGTAAGCATCTTCGATATTCCACTCACGCGGCACAGTCCAATCGAATACCGGGGTGCCACTGGGCACTTCGTGCACGGTAAGCGGAATCTGCTGCCTGACACGTTCGAGCGTGTTGCGGACACCATTCCCGGTTATGCTCCGGCAAATTGGATACAGGTCGCTTATCAGTTCATACATTCGCTCCCCGATGACATCCAGTTTCCGGTCACTCATATTCTGATCATTGGTAGACTTTGAGCTCGGGAATGGGGACAACAAACTGACCACCCCACTCCCTTATATGGACCATCTGGCTCATGACCTCATCTTTTAAATTCCAGGGAAGAATCAGCACATAATCGGGCTTTGTTTCATTAATCCTTTCCGGCAGGAAAATCGGCAAATGCGTGCCTGGCAGATACAATCCCTGTTTATGCGGGCTCAGATCCACGGTGTAATCGATAAAATCATTGCCGATCCCGCAATAGTTCAGCAACGTATTGCCTTTAGCCGGCGCGCCATAACCCACCACCGTTTTGCCCTGCCGCTTGACCTCAATCAGAAATGACAGTAATTTCCGCTTCGTCTCCTTGACCTGTTCAGCGAACCTCGCGTAGACACCTGTGTCTTTAAACCCGGCCTCAATTTCCTGCTCGCGTAAATTATTCACAGCCTCGAGTACCGGCTTGCTTGTATCCGAGTCGTGACGTGCGTAGATACGTAACGATCCCCCGTGGGTTGGGATTTCTTCCACATCAAAAATAACGAGGCCGAACGCGGCAAACACTTTCTCAACCGTCAGAAGTGAGAAGTACGAAAAATGCTCGTGATAAATCGTGTCAAACTGGTTGAACTCCACAAGCTTCTTAAGGTGGGGAAATTCCATCGTGATAACGCCCTGCGGCGATAGCAGAATCTTCATCCCTTTGACAAAATCGTTAAGGTCAGGAACGTGAGCAAGAACGTTATTGCCGACCAGCAGATCGGCCCGCATGCCGTCCTCAACCATTTCCTGGGCCGTTTTGACACCGAAGAACTTTATCAAGGATGGTATACCGATTTCTTCGGCCGCTCTGGCAACATTCGCACAGGGTTCCACACCAAGTATTTTTATACCCTTTTCATTGAAATTTCTTAACAGATAGCCATCATTACTGGCTATCTCGACCACCAGGGAGTCCTGATCAAAAGCGAAGCGTTGGATCACCTTCAGCGAATATTGGCGTGCATGCTCCAGCCAGCTTTTTGAATACGATGAAAAATAGGCATATTCGTCATTGAAAATCTCGTCCGCTGCCTGGAACTGGCCAAGTTGCACCAGCCAACATGCTTCGCAAACATACGCATGCAGCGGATAAAACGGCTCCATCGCAGTGAGCCTTTCCGGCTTGATATTATTGTTGGAAACGGGCGACATGCCTAAATCCGCGACAGAAACTCGAAGCGAGTTCCCGCAAAATCGACACTTTCGTTCAGCAGCAGCCATAGATGGCTCTCCTTTTTCCGCTATATTGTCCAGCGCTTCTGCAAGTTGGAAGGGCCTGGTTATAGTATCGGCACACCTTCCAAAACCATAATTTATATCAATTGAGGAAATTTTTTCGGGCAACCAATTGCCGAACTCACAAGGACCGCCGAAAACCGCTTGCTGGGCAATTAAGCCATAATAAGCGCTTACTCAGGAATTTATTGTTCGCAACATGTCGTATCATTACTGTTACGTTAACACCCACCCCCTTAACCCTAAAATAACTGTAGTAACCAGTGCAGCTGTACTCAGGCTACTCCAATTCCCCCGTTTTTCCATAATAAGTAATTCACAACCATAAAATATGATAACCATCTGTACGACAAACATTACCCCATCATTTCCCCAGAGGTTTCCCTTCGACACCATCAAAACAGCAACAAGACATAATACGACAAGGTAATCCGTCGCTGTGGTCTCGAACTCGATTTTCCGTCTTCGAGGGGAATATTTAACTGCGACCACAAATGCAACCGCGATCAAAATGAAAAATACTGTTTTAACCGGCTCCAAGGATTCCAGCCAGAGGGGAGTATAACTAATGCCAAGGTAGCCGATGAATGCTGCTGTGATATAGATTAATGCCCGCCGCGTTATCGAGCGCGGAGAATTACCAAAAAGCAATTCCAGCGTCATTAGGCCGGCTACAAGCATGGACATCTTGGCGAAATCTGACGGCACCCTCTCAACGATCAGACCTGTACCAATCAAATAGAGCGGGATTCCTATTGCAAGAAATCGCCGGGGCACGATTATCAGGATATGTTTCAAAGCTTGATGGGCAATGACTGCTGTCTGTCCATTGATCCTTTTCTGGCCACTCAGTTTCCAGCCTGATCGTTCTGCTAATGCGAGCATGGTAAAGACAGCTGAACATAGCACGAGATACACGGCTATAATCAGCGCATTGCTTTCGTAGCGAAGGAGAACAGCACTTGTCACGAAAACCATCTGCAGGGAATAGATAATAATAACTGACTCATGGTGAACAAAACCCAGGTCAATGAGTCGGTGATGTATATGATCTCGACCTGCCTTAAACGGGCTGATCCGAGCACGAATTCTATTCACCATGACAACCAGGCTATCTACGACGGGCAAGCCAAGCAGGAGAAGTACCACCGCCGGACTAAGGTCCCGGTCCACACTCTGAGTCAGCAAGATAGCCAGATACCCTAGTGTGTAACCGAGAAACTGGCTGCCAGAATCCCCCATGAATACGCGTGCTGGATGTGTGTTATAGCGCAAGAAACCAAAGATGCCCCCGATCACTGTCAATGTAATCGTAAGCGCAACAACACCATCCACAAGAATAGCCAACAGAGTAATGGCGCCGAGGGTGAACAGGGACTCCCCGCCCGCCAAACCATCGAGTCCATCTGATAGATTAATGGCATTAATCATCCCCACCATGGCGACAAAGGTGAATGGTATTCCCAATAAGGGAGGAATCTCTCCACCGGGAATAAATGGGAATGTGGTTACATAAACGTCGCCATAGAAGACAACGATTGATACCGCGACAAGCTGCCCTAAAAATTTGCGATAATAGCCTATTTCGAACATGTCATCCCATAGACCAAAAACAAATAATATCAGCGTGCCAAAAATATACGCTTGTGACACTTTGTCCGATGGGAGAAGAAAAAATATGGGAATGAGTGCGCCCACCACAATCCCGACTCCACCAACCCTGGGTACTGGAGCAGTGTGCACTTTTCTCACACCAGGCCGATCCATCAGACCCAGACGGGGCGCAACACGAACCATTATAGGAATTAATGCCATACTAATGGCCATTGCTGCGACGAGTGCGAGTAGTGTATTCATATTTCCCGGCGCTAGGCGATGCTTTCTTGTCCCCGCTTTTCGGACAAATCCATCAGTTTCTCAACTTTTTGAAACGCGTACTCACTGAATGACATAGCGCAGGTAAACGCAGGTGATACGGCATTAAGTATATGAAATGATCGGCTGTCCCCTTCCATCCTGAAATCCATCTCCAGTTTTCTTGTGCGCGTGTCCAGTAATTGTGCGCGTATGCCTGGTGCTCCCCACCTGGTATAGCATTCGGTCCGGACACCATCGACCAGATCTGCGGCAAGCGCCACTATACGCGGGCGATAAATCTTCTGCATCTCCGACCACGCGAGTTTTCTGAAGCCGAAGTCATTGCGCAGGAAAAGCTCTGCTTCCCGGCTCACCACCTCCAGAAACTCTCCAAAACGGAAATTCTGAACTCCACTGTAATGCTCTCTCCAGAAACAGGGTATTGCAGTAGGACCTATCTTGCTGTGCCCGTCGAGCGTGACGGTATGGTGCACACCCAAAAACGGATTACGCAGATCAGGAACAGGGTAAACATTTGTTCGCAAAGGCGCTGCTTTATCATTTGCATACAAATATAATCCCTTGAACGGGAGAATCCGGTAGTGTTCTGAGAACCCGTAATCCCGCGCAATTTTGTCTGCGTACAGTCCGGCGGCGTTAATGACATACCCCGCAGCGATATCACCTTGAGTTGTATTGACAACACCGTTTTGTGCACTCAGATACGCAGCACCAGTAAGAATGCGTATACCAAGCTGCTTTGCATTCGATACAAATGCCCCCATCACTTCCCTGGGGTCCACACTTGCGGTGGCAGGAGAAAAGAGCGCTCGTTCGTGTGTCCGCACTCTTGGTTCAATTTCTCTAGCCTCTGTCTCGGTTATACCGTGCAGCTCCACCCCATTATGCCGCGCCCTGGCGAGCAATTCATCGAGTACCGGCAGCTCATCAGCATTCTTGGCTACGACGAGTTTACCACAGCGGTTGAGACCCAAACCACGCTCCCTGCAATAATCCGTCAGCCGCCGGTTGCCGTCTTTGGTCAAGCGTGCTTTCAGGCTATCCGCAGAATAATAGAACCCGGCATGAAGGACTCCGCTGTTACGACCACTTGCATGCTCGCCACAATCCGCCTCTTTCTCCAAGAGGGTCACCTGGGCATCCGGGAAACGGTGCTTGGCTTCAAGGGCAAGATTTATACCGATGACACCACCGCCGATGACCAGGAAATCACTTGTAATCGTATTCATCGACACCCTCTCCCTGTCCCTCTTGTCACTGTTTACTCAAAATACGGACCGGATACATGTCAAACACATTGTGTATTTGTGTCAGCGCGCGACTGCGGCTGGCATATACAGGCTTAGAATAGTTGTGTGGCAAGGCGCATTATCGGTCAAGCTTAACCCGACAATTACGATTGACTATGGATCGATGGAGCGCGCGCCCCTGTTTTAGCTGCGCTGCTTGCCTAAGCTGATAACCATAACTCCCCACATTTCACACATGACGGTGATTTTCACGGCGTACCACCGGAACCATGCCGATCAAGGCTAATAACGCCAATACGACAGCATAAGGCAAACCGGCACTCTTTTCGCTGGCCACATCGTTCGAAACATCTGTAAGCTGACTACCGGCATTACCGACCTGACTTTGAGCACCCGCAGCATTGGTAACCGGCAACTTGACGCTGGTACCTGTCACGAGCGATTGATCACCTTGTCGAGTCATGTCATTCACTTTTTGATCGTCTATACCCCCACCCAGTTCACCCAACGCATTCGGAAATTCAACCGAAGAACCCGTGTCAACGACATCCAG
>Ga0055476_10000175_pt1 | contig 15876 bp, 12 predicted proteins | sample Muzzi_CordC_D2_FD_57682 | JGI IMG/M metagenome (GOLD analysis project Ga0055476, IMG submission 57682) | Wetland microbial communities from San Francisco Bay, California, USA, that impact long-term carbon sequestration - Muzzi_CordC_D2 | ecosystem: Environmental > Aquatic > Marine > Wetlands ... | reverse complement strand
AATCGAACAGTTCGTTCATCGCTGCGCGGATGGTGCGGCCGGTATGTAACACGTCATCCACCAGGATGATATTTCGCTCGTCCAACGTAAACGGCAGATCTGACGGTTTGACCTGGGGATTCATGCCGATACGTGTAAAGTCGTCGCGGTAGAATGAGATATCCAGGGCACCGAGAGGCGGCTGTATGTTGAGTATTCTGTGTAGTCGCCGCGCAATCCAAACGCCACCGGTATGAATGCCTACCATGGCTGTCTGCTCGTTGATGTCGAGTTTCTGCTCCAGCTCATCAGCCATCTGATCGATGAGTGCCGGGATATCGTGCTGTTTGCTCACTGTTGAGATTCTTTCTGTTGCAGCCAGTCCTGAAGAATAAGTCGTGCCGCCAGAGGGTCAATGTCCTGATGGGTATCTCTGTCTCCTGGCAGGCTGGATTCCACAATACAGGAAGTCAATCTTTCATCCGCCTGATACACGGGTAATCGATAACGGCCTTCCAGCTGACGGCAAAAACGTCGCGCAGCCTGGGTCATATGCTGTTCAGTGCCGTCCATATGATACGGAATTCCGACCACCAATGCGTCCGGTTGCCAGTCTTCGATCAAATGACTGATTGCGGGCCAGTCCGGCTTGCCATCGCGGGCACGCACCGTGGTCAATGCGGTTGCTGAGCGTGTGATCCTCTGTCCAACGGCTACACCGATGCGCTTGAGTCCGTAATCAAAACCGAGCAGTGTCTGGTGAGCTGTGCTGGTCTTTGTCATTAATGCGGATTAAGCGTGACCCGCTTCTCCGGACAATAAGTCCAGGTCGACACCGAGTGACGCTGCTGCCGCCCTCCAGCGCTCCTCATCCGGCCTGTTGAACAGAATGTCGGGATCGGCAGGGCCGCTCAGCCAGGCGTTTTCCGCCATTTCCTGTTCCAGCTGGCCTGCACCCCAGCCCGCGTAACCCAGCGTGATCAGCGAGCGCTCCGGCCCTTCATTGATTGCGATGGCTTGCAGTATATCGATCGAAGAAGTAATGCCAATGCGGTCGGTGACTTTCAGCGTGGCTTCCCATTCACCCAGCGGTTCGTGTACAACAAAGCCGCGATTCTGTTGTACCGGTCCACCGAGATGGATCTGAATCTGGCGTGCCTCGGGCTCTGAATGTTGCAGCTGAATATGCTGCAGAATTTCACCCAGCTGCATATCCAGTGGCCTGTTGATAACCAGGCCCAGTGCGCCCTGCTCGTTGTGTTCGCAGATATAGGTGACTGAGCGGAAGAAATTCGGGTCTTCCAGAGCCGGCATGGCGATCAGAAATTGATTGTTCAGGTATTGGGAGCTGCGCATACTCAAAGTATATCTGCAAGACAAACGTTTTTCATCGTCGGACAGCCAACAATCGCGTTTTGTTACGACAAATTGCCGTATTCAGGCTGTGACAGCCAACATTGCTGGAGGCCTTAAATCGGTTTTCATCGGCTTTTAAGGCGGTTGCTGCTGGTGAAAACCCAGGTGCGCGTGATGTACAGGATGTCTGTATTCTTGCTGATGTTTTCCGGGAACGGTGCAAAAGGAGCGGCCAGTTTGACAATGCGGACGGCTGCGTCGTCCAGGATTTTGTGTCCGGAGGGTTTGCGAATGGTAATGTCCCGTACACTGCCATCCGGATAAACGGCGACCTGAACGATAAGTTTGCCGGAAAGATTCCGGCGGCGCGCGGCGTCAGGATAATTGAGCTCGCCGACACGCTCGACCTTGGCGACCCAGTCACGCATATAACTGGCGTATTTGAATTCCTTGGTGCGCGCCGATATGAATTTGCTTCTCGGGTTTTTCGAATAGGCCAGCATTGACTGGTTGATTTGGCGGTCGAGCGCCAGCATTTCCAGGCTGCGGTTGACCAGTTCCGTGGCGCTGGGTTGTTCGGATTCTTTATCGGGTTCCGTTTCAGCCGGTTTCTCGATTTTCTGATGGCTGTCGTCACGGGTAAGTGCCTGTGTCGGTGCAGGCGTGCCTTCAGAAGGCGCGACGGCAGGTGCCTGTTCGATCATCTGCTGCTGGGGGCGTACTTTTTCCGCGCTATTGCCGGCACCTTCCTGACTGGATTCTGCCAGGTAGTCATAGTCTTCCGGTGGCAGAGACTTTGTGGGGTTGACTACAGTGATATCCAGTGTGGGTGTGGTCTTGTCGGGTGGATCCTGGTCAAAGCCCTTAAAGCTGACGCCGAGAATAACCAGGGCATGAAATGCTGTGGCAATAAACAGCGTCAGCACCAGTCTATCGACCGCCGGGGATTCAAAAGGTGGTGGTATCGAGGCGTTCACGGTATCAGTTTAACGGCTCCATTCCTTGGAAGTCTACGCGGTAATTATACCGGTTGTTAACGGCAACAGCGCCGGCAGGGCAGGTGGGACAGGGAACAGGGTTCAACGCGGTTTGATCGGGGCGTGGCGGCCGGGAACTTGATTAAGTGCCATTGGGTTCAGGCTGCAGTCCGGCTTCAATGCAGTCCAGCAGTTGGCCCGCGATATCGAGTCCGTACAGTTTATCCAGTTCACGGATACAGGTCGGGCTGGTGACATTGATTTCTGTCAAATAATCGCCAATGACGTCCAGACCGACGAATACAAGCCCGCGTTTGCGGAGCTCTGGGCCCACCTGCTCACAGATCCAGTGGTCCCGGTCGCTGAGTTCAACGCCTTCGCCACGTCCACCGGCAGCCAGGTTGCCGCGGGTTTCGCCCTTGGCCGGAATGCGCGCCAGCGCATAAGGCACAGGTTTCCCGTCTATCATCAGGATACGTTTGTCGCCCTGGGTGATTTCGGGAATAAATTGCTGTGCCATTGCGGTACGCCGGCCCAGCGCGGTGAGAGTTTCCAGAATGACACTGATATTGGGGTCGTTATCGCGTACGCGAAAGATGGATGCACCGCCCATGGCATCCAGGGGTTTGAGTATGATGTCGTGATACTCATCGAGAAATGCTCTAAGCCGTGTTGCATCACGACTGACAAGGCTGGCCGCACAACATTGGGGAAACCAGGCGGTAAACAGTTTTTCGTTGCTGTCGCGCAGTGAGGCCGGTCGATTGATTACCTGCAGGCCTTGCAGTGCGGCGCGCTCCAGAAGAAAGGTGCTGTAAAGATACTCCATGTCCAATGGGGGGTCTTTACGCATCAACAGGATATCAAGCCCGGACAAAGGCAGGTCTTCCGCTTCAGTCCATTCAAACCAGTCGCTGTCCCGGTCATACACTCTCAGTTGACGCATGGAGGCGAATACGCGGTCATTGCGCAGATACAGATCCGCTTGCTCCATATAGAAAAGTTGCCAGCCGCGGGCCTGTGCGGCCAGCAACATCGCAAAACTGCTGTCTTTGTGGACTTTGATCGCGCCGATCGGGTCCATCAGGATACCAAGATGAATACTCATGTGATCTCGGGTAATGAAGGCTTAATTGCCCGGTTTGTGAACGAATTCATAGCTGTAAAGTTTGCTCGCCAGCGGACGATAGAAGCCAGTAGCCGCCATTGTATATCAAATTCGTCGGCAAATCGGGTGCTTGGAGTTACCGGCAGGGCCGGTACAGACGGGAAAACTGCAGCCAGGCGCGAAAAAACAGGACATTACGTGGGTCAGGTAAGAGCCGTATGCAAAGCATTGTAGATCCGATGGAAACAGAAGAAACCGAAACACAGACTGAAGAAGCCGCCGAAGGCGCCGGAACAGCTGTCGAAGGCGATTTTTCTGGTCTCATGGTGATGGTCATCGATGATTCCAAGACCATTCGCCGAACTGCGGAAACCTTGTTGAAGAAAGCGGGTTGCCAGGTTGTCACCGCAACTGACGGTTTCGAGGCGTTGGCCAAGATTGCCGATGGAAAACCGGACATTATTTTCGTCGATATCATGATGCCGAGGCTTGATGGTTACCAGACATGTGTGCTCATCAAGAACAACCGGGTGTTTAAGGAAACACCGGTTGTCATGCTGTCGAGCAAGGACGGCCTGTTTGACCGTGCACGGGGCCGAATCGTGGGATCAGACCAGTACTTGACAAAACCATTTACCAAAGACGAATTGTTGGGCGCGATTCGCGAGCACGTTCACGCATAGCAAATCGGGTTCGAATGCGCTGCCACCAGCGGCCATGCGTTTGATGGAGTAGCAAGCAACCAAGGGGTTAGACCAATGGCACAAATTCTGATTGTGGATGATTCACCAACTGAAGCGCATGTGCTAAAGGGCATGCTGGAAAAAAACGGATACGAAACCGAAATAGCCAGGAGCGGCGCCGAAGGTATTGAGCGTGCCAAAGCGTTTAAGCCGGATCTGGTCCTTATGGATGTGGTGATGCCGGGTCTGAACGGTTTTCAGGCGACACGCCAGTTGACCAGGGATCCCGAAACGTCGGATATCCCGGTGATTATAGTGACCACCAAGGATCAGGAAACCGATCGGGTGTGGGGATTGCGTCAGGGGGCCAGGGAGTTTCTCACCAAACCGGTATCCGAGCAAAGATTGCTGGAAAAGATTAACGCTGTTTTAACCGAAGCTTGAGGATCGGGGGGCATGATCAATTCCTCGTGTCAAACTCCGCTGGATTGGCTGTCGTACCTGGAGCAGTTATGCCTGGATAATGCGCACGGGCTTCCGCAGCAGGAACAGTCCGATGAAGAATGGAGTGGTATCGGGTTCCGGCTCGGGTCACTGTACCTGGTAGCTCCATTGGGCGAGGTTGCCGAGATTCTCACGCCTCTAAGCCTCTCCAAAGTGCCACGCACCAAATCCTGGGTTTGCGGGATCGCCAATGTCCGCGGCAACCTGATGCCGATTATGGATCTGCAGGCTTATCTGCATGACCGGGCGGCATTCCTGAACCGGCGTAGCCGTATCCTGGTTGTTAACCACAACGGCGTTTACTCGGGACTTGTCGTTGATGCTGTGCTGGGCCTGCGGCATTTTCCTGATGATCAGCGTTGTGACGAGTTACCGGGTGATGACGAGCGCATCCACGAATACATGACACAAGGATTCAAGGCTGATGGTGAGCACTGGGGTGTTTTCAGTATGCACGCTCTCGCCAAAACACCAAAGTTTTTGAAGGTTGCAGTTTAGGTGCAGGTAAACGGGTTTTATGGGTGGTTAATCACCGGGGAAGTAGATCAGCCGATTAGGTCAGGAGACGAAGCATGAGTACAACGAGACAGACCCACGCCAAGCTGGGTTCACAGAAAAGGACGATGTACCTGATTGCAGCCTTGCTGCTGTCGTTGGGTGCCATGGTCGGCGTATTCTGGTACGTTGGCGTAGAGGCCGATTTTGACAAGGAATATATCCGCTATACCGGTGAGCAACAGGTGCTGTCGCAACAGATTGCGAAGTACGCACTTGAAGCTTCCATGGGCCAGCAGACGGCCTTTGGACAGCTGGCTGTTTACCGTGATCGGTTCGAGGAGATACTCACCCATCAGCGTGAGGACAATACTGCGACCGGTTTGCTGTCGGGCAGGGACTCTGTCGAAGAGGAATTGCTTGCAATCGAAAAGGAATGGGACAGCTTCGGGAAAAATGTTGATTATGTCCTGAAAGGAAAAGAAACAGTAGCCGTGGCTGCAGAGGTGGGCCGGGTTATCAACTCGCTCATGCCCAAATTACAGGCCTACGACCAGGAAGTTGCCGATATCCTTCTGAATGCCAAGGCCAGCCGCTCTACTATCAATCTGGCAACCCGTCAGTTGATGCTTAGTCAGCGTATCGTTAACAACATTAAGCTTGCCTTGAGCGGTGAAAATATAGAGCTGGCGATCAAGCGTTTCACGGAAGACGTTGAGGAATATGGTTCTGTGCTCGACGGAATGATGCGTGGAAACCAGCTCATCGACATGGTCAAGAGCGAAGACGTCCGGGAGAAATTGTTGGAGACGTCCATGCTATTCAAGACGGTTGCTGACAATGTGGAAGAATGGCTTGATATGTCCGATGAGATACTGGGCGTACAGGAGTCAGCACGCCGCATATCATCCCAGTCCGATGAACTGTACGCCAGTGCTCTGCGTTTACAGAATGCCTACGCGCTGGCGGCTGACTCGCGCCCGTTACGGCAGGAAATGGCCTACATGCTTGGCGCTATCAGTCTGCTGGTGCTGTTTCTGCTGGGTATGCAGGTCTACCGAGATCAGGAAAAACGCCGCAAGCAGGCGGAGACGGAAAACCGTAACAACCAGGAAGCCATCCTGCGCTTGCTGGACGAAATGGGTAATCTCGCAGATGGAGATCTGACCACTTATGCAACGGTTACCGAGGACTTCACCGGCGCAATCGCAGACTCGGTTAACTATACCATTGATGCCTTGCGCGACATGGTTACGACCATCAATGACACGTCCAGACACGTATCCTCTGCTGCCCAGCAGACGCAGAAAACTGCCCAACATCTGACCGAGGCCAGTGGTCACCAGGCAGAGGAAATCACATCTGCCACCACTGCGATCAACGAAATGGCGGTGTCCATCGACGAGGTTTCGAAGAATTCTGAAAACACGGCGAACATGGCGTTGACTTCTGTAGACTTCGCTAAAAAGGGTGGTGATACAGTGCGTCGTAACATCGAAGGTATGGACCGCATCCGCGAAACCATTCAGGAAACCTCCAAGCGCATAAAACGTCTCGGTGAAAGTTCGCAGGAAATTGGGGATATCGTTGAACTTATCAACGACATTGCCGAGCAGACCAATATACTGGCCTTGAATGCTGCGATTCAGGCGGCCATGGCCGGTGAGGCGGGACGCGGCTTCGCGGTGGTTGCTGACGAAGTTCAGCGTCTCGCAGAACGTTCCAGTAACGCTACCAAGCAGATAGAGGCACTGGTTAAAACCATTCAGACTGATACCAATGAAGCGGTTATATCGATGGAACAGAGTACCGCCGGTGTTGTGAACGGCGCGCGCCTGGCGCAGGAGTCCGGCGAAGCCCTGGATCAGATCATGAAGGTGTCGGACGATCTTTCCAGCCTGATTCAGAACATTTCGGCTTCTGCCCATCAGCAGTCCAAGGCGGCATCCAATATCTCCGAAACCATGCATGTTATCCAGGAGATCACCACGCAGACTTCAGCGGGTACCAACGAAACTGCAGCCTCTATCGGTAACCTCACCAGCCTGGCTGACGAAATGGGTGACTCGGTCGCTGGCTTCAAGCTGCCGGAGTAAGAAGAGGCGCAAGCCCGTGGCAGAAACGGCCGGACATGTGCAAGCCTGCGGTAAACCCCGGCCTCAAGCCGGGGTTTCACTGGAAATGGATGATCAGCAATTTACCGAATGGACAAATTTGCTGGAACGCCGTATCGGCTTGTTCATCGCGCCCGACCGCAGATCCTTTTTGGCGAGGGGAATACGTTCGCGTATGCGTGTGACAGGGTGTCGGGAATATGGCGAGTATTACCGATGCCTGTGTTCCGGTAGTTCTCAGGCGAAGGAATGGTCATTACTTATAGACTGCCTGACGGTTCATGAAACCAGCTTTTTTCGGCATGAATCATCGATGAGGCTGGTTGAAGAAGAGGTGCTTCCGGCTGCGCTCGAACAGGATCGAGGCTTCCATGTGTGGAGTGTGGGTTGCGCTACCGGAGAAGAGGCCTACAGTCTGGCGATGCTGGTCGATGCCTGCTACTCCATGCGGCCGAGTGATCAGTATTTCGGGGTAACGGGCACAGACATCAGTCTGCCATCTCTGCACCACGCGCGGGCAGGGACGTATCTCAATCGCCGGTTTCGGGATTTGAGGGAAGGCTTCCAGCATGAATACTGTCAAAAGGTGACGAACAGTCGTTTCCAGATTAAAGCAAGCTTACGCAAGCGAGTGTGTTTTTCCCAACTCAACCTGCGAGACGTGAAAAATGCACCATTTGCCAATCTGGATTTGATCTATTGTCAGAACCTGTTGATTTATTACGAGCACGAACGTCGCTTGCAGATCGTCAATCAGTTAGCGGAATTTCTTCGCCCCGGGGGGGTAATGATATTGGGCCCAGGAGAGCTGCTGGAATGGAAGCATCCGGATATGGAAAAAGTGCGTTATGAAGATACGCTGGCGTATCGACACGCAGACTAAACGCACCTAGTGCGGAATGGAAGGATATAGAATGAATCAGGTAATCGACTTCAGTACACTGTCGTGGGTTAAGAAGGAACTGGATGAAACACTCAAGGAAGCGCGCCAGTCGCTGGAGGCCCACGTAGCAAACCCGGAGGACAAGGCGCAACTGGGGTTTCTGGCCGCCTATCTGCATCAGGTGTACGGAACTTTGCAGATGGTCGAGCTGTACAGTGCTTCGTTGCTCGCCGGGGAGATGGAGCAGGTTACAAAAGCGATAGCTGGTGATTCTGTAACCCGGCACGATGATGCATGTGAAATCCTGATGCGGGCAATTCTCCAGTTGCCGGACTATCTGGAGCGCCTGATATCCGGAGGCCGCGATATTCCACTTGTACTGTTACCGCTTGTGAATGATTTGCGTGCCGTACGCGAAGAGAGCCCGCTGTCCGAAAATTTCATGTTCTCTCCGGATCTGAACGTTGAATTGCCGGATTCAGTCGCCGGGAGAGAACATGGCGGTGAATTCCAGGAACATGCCGGTGAATTCCAGGAACATGCCGGTGACCTCCGTCATCGCTTTCAGCTTGGACTGCTTGGCTGGTTCAGGGGGGGTAATACACAGGGCGCCCTGGCAAGTATGGCTGATGTGCTGGGATCCCTGCAGGGCATAAGTGCCAACGACCATGTTGCCCGCCTGTGGTGGGTTGCCGCAGGTCTCATCGATGCGCTTAAAGAGAATGCACTGGAAAACAGCCTCTCCATCAAGCGTTTGATGGGGCAGGTGGATCGACACATAAAATGTGTCACCGATCATGGCGAGGATGCACTGGAAGAGAGCGTATCGGAGGAGCTTTTCAAGAACCTGTTGTTTTATGTCGGACAGGCGCGAGCTGCTGGTCAGCGGGTTGCTGAAATTCAGTCGACCTATCGTTTAAATGATCTGTTGCCGGGTGAGGAAGAGCTGAAAGCTGCCCGCGAAAGCCTGTCCGGTCGGAACGCCGATTTGTTTGATACTGTTGCCATCGCGGTTAAAGAAGAGCTGGCCCGACTCAAGGATTCGCTGGATATTGTGTTGCGTAACGGCTGCAATGACCTGGAGGAGCTTGAGCCGCTCATTGTCCCCCTGGGTTCATTGGGAGACACTCTCGGTATGTTGAGCCTGGATGCACCGCGAAAGGCGGTGTTGTCCAAGGCGGAAGAACTGCGAAAGTATGTGGATTCCGGAGAAGTGCCGGCGGACACCCTGTTGATGGATGTGGCCAGCATACTGCTATTAGTTGAATCTTCGGTTGAAGGTATGGGTAGCGGCCGTGATGTGCCTGATAGCGAGGCCAAGCTCGAAGATCAACTGGCTGAGTCGGAGTTCAAGCAGGTGATGGATGTTGTTATGCAGGAGGCTATCACCGACCTGACACGTGCAAAAGAGGCAATTGTTGCTTATACCGAAGCTGATGGTGACACCGAGAAGCTGGGCGAGGTTCCACAGTTGTTCAGCCAGCTCAAGGGTGGACTGGTGTTGGTGGGTGAAACACGCGCCGCTGCACTGATCGATTCGGTCAGCAGATATATCGAGGGTGATCTGTTGCAGCAGAACAGGCAGCCACCTCAGCATGAACTGGATTCACTCGCGGATGCTGTATGCGGTCTCGAATATTACCTGGAAGGTCGCAGGGAACATCGTATCTACGGCGGTCCGGCGATGGACATGGCCGAGGAAAGTGTTGACAAGCTGGGTTATCCGGCGCAGGAAATTGAACAGCAGGATGCATCCAGTGAGTTAGATGCCATTGAACTTGCTGGTGTGGAAGTGCCGGATGCTGCTGCTGTTGCTGTAAGTATGGAAGAAGGTGAAATCGGTGGCGACGACGAAATACAACTGCAATCAGGGCAGGCCGAAGAGTGCATTGAAGAGTCTCCAGCAGAGGGGCCGCTTGCCGGACATGAAATCGAAGCCGTATCAGTGCAGCTTGAGGAAGAAAACGATGGCTTGGCCATTATAGGTGAGGAAATCGATGAAGAGATAATGGAGATCTTTATCGAGGAAGCCGAGGAGGAGATGGCCAGTATCAATGAACAGCTTCCAGCCTGGATTAAGGACACCGGGAACTCAGAGGCACTGGGCAATATTAGACGCTCTTACCATACGCTGAAAGGCAGCGGCCGTCTGGTCGGCGCCATGCGCATCGGTGAGTTCGCGTGGGCGTATGAAAATTTACTCAACAAGCTGATAGATGGCACTGTGTCGCCTGGCCCGGCAATAATCGACCTTCTTCAAACAGCTTCGGGCGCTTTGCCCGAGCTGGTTCAACAGATCAAGGACAGCACCCCCACTCAACAGCCGATCACGCAGCTGATGCAGTGTGCTGACGCACTCAGCAGGGGCGAAATTATGCCGGCTGGTGAGCCTGCTGAAGCGGAACCACCAGAAGGCGCAGTGCCCGAACAGCTGGGTGGTGTCCAGACAGAATCACCGCTTGAGACGGATGAAAGCAGCTTGCAGATTGAGCCGACTGATCTTGAAGCCGAAGCCTTCGGGCAAGCGCTTGAAGCAGATGAGTCTGTAGTGGAAGAAATGGACTATGACGGTGTCATGGATCCAATGCTTTACGATATTTTCGATACAGAAACACGAAGTCATCTTGGCGTTATTCGCCAGTTTCTGAATCAGGTGGCGGTCGGTGAGTCCAGGGTCGATGAAACGCTAGCGCGAGCCGTGCACACCCTGCATGGCAGTGCCCACATGGCGGAAGCTCTCGCTATTGCCAATCTGGCCGGAGAGCTGGAGCGATGGACCAAAGCACTGATGGCTGCCGGAAAGGCTTTGTCGGAATACGATTGCAGGGTGCTGGAGGAAAGTGCCGGAATAATCGAGCGGATGTTGTCCAGTCTGCCTTATGAGCTGGACAAGCCTGATGAATACGGGGATGTGCTGAACCAGGTACGCTCACTGTACGAAGCGGTTCCTGTCAGCAGTGCTGAAAAAACCCTGGCCGAAATAGTCGAAGATGAAGCCTGTAGTCAGGCTGTTGAAGCAAATGAATCACAATTTGGCGCCGAAGCGGTGGACGAGGCGATGGCTGCGGGTGGCGATCCTTACGCGGAATGCGATGAAGAGCTGTTAGACATCTTCCTGGAAGAGAGTGCGGAGAACCTGGAAGCGAGCGATTCTGCCTTGCATCATTGGCGGGAGTCGGCAGATGATGGCGAGGCACTTGCCGAACTGCAGCGCGCTCTGCATACCCTGAAAGGCGGTGCGCGCATGGCAAGTCTCACTCCGATTGGTGATCTGGCACACGCTGTCGAGGCGCTGATTATCGCTATTGTTGAAGGTAAGGTCGGCGGGGCGGGCGATGCCGCTATGGATAGCCTGCAACACGCCCAGGACAGTCTGGCGCATATGCTGGACAGCGTTCGTAAGCGTAAACCGCTGGAAGCAGCAGAGACGCTGATTGCCCGTCTGGATGGGTTTCGGGAGCCTTCCTCCACGGCCGCCGCGGCAGAAATTCTTCAGGATGAGCCGCTTGTTGCGACGCAGCAGGACGCTGAAGCTGTGCTGGAACAGGATGAGGCAAGTGTTAAGCAACAGCAAAATGAAGAACCGGTGGCGGAATCCGGTGCTGGAATGGAGCTGGCCACCGACGACCCGTATGCCGAGACTGATCCTGAATTGCTGGAAGTGTTTCTGGAAGAAGCCGGCGATATCATGGACCATACTGAGCAGACGCTGCGGGCGTGGAAGCGTGTTCCGGATGATCAATCACAAATGACGGAGTTACAGCGCGAGCTGCATACCCTGAAAGGTGGCGCTCGTATGGCGGACATCACCGCTATAGGGGATCTTGCCCATGCTGTTGAATCGCTGATGGTCAGGGTTTCTGGAGGTGAGATAAGCAGCAGCGAATCCATGTTTGCGGTACTGGAGCAGGCGCACGACAGCCTGACCGGCATGCTGGAACTGGTTGGCAGGCGTCAGCCGCTGGCAGCAGCTTCCGAAATAGTGTCCAGTCTGGAATTGCTGTGCGAGGGCAAGGAAGTTGCCGTGCAGATCCAGACAGCGAAATTGGCCGCCACAAAGGATGAAAGCGATCATTCAGTGCAGGCGGTGGCCGTCGAGGGTGAAAGCGAGCATATGGAACGCCGGGCCAGGTCCCGCTCAAGCCAGGAACTGGTGCGCGTCAAAGCAAACCTGCTTGATAACATGGTAAATTTCGCCGGTGAAGTCAGTATCTACCGCTCACGTCTGGAGCAGCAGGTTGGAGCCTACCGATTCAACCTGGTTGAATTGGATCAGACCGTATCACGTGTACGGGAACAGTTGCGCAAGCTCGAGATAGAGACCGAGGCGCAGGTGCTGTTTCGCTACGAGAAAGAAGGCGGCATGGAAGACGAGGATTTTGACCCTCTGGAAATGGATCGTTACTCGCACATGCAGCAGCTGTCACGCTCCATGATGGAAAGTATCAGTGACTTGAGCAGTATTCAGAACCTGCTGGACAACATTACCCGCGAATCTGAAACACTGTTGTTGCAACAATCACGGGTTAATACCGAACTGCAGGAGGGATTAATGCGTACGCGCATGGTGCCTTTCACCAGCTTGGCAGCGCGCCTGCGTCGTATTGTTCGTCAGACTGCCCAGGAACTGGGTAAGAAGGTGGAGTTGGAGCTGTCCGACGCAGAAGGTGAGATGGACCGCACCGTGGTTGACCGGATTATTGCGCCAGTTGAGCATATGCTGCGTAATGCTATTTCACACGGCATTGAAATGCCTGAGCAGCGCCGTAATGCGGGTAAACCCGAATCCGGAACTATCAGGATTACGCTTGATCGCGAATCTTCCGACGTTCTGTTGCGAATTGCTGATGATGGTGCGGGTATTAATCTGGCTGCTATACGCGGCAAGGCTATCGAACGTGGCATGATGGGGGCCGGGTCCGATCTGACTGATAATGAGGTGCTTCAGTTTATTCTGGAAACCGGTTTCAGTACCGCGGAGAAGGTGACTCAGGTTGCCGGTCGCGGTGTGGGCATGGACGTGGTTAACAGCGAGGTCAAACAGCTTGGTGGCACGCTGCATATAGATTCCGAGCCCGGCAAGGGTACAGTCTTTACTGTGCGGCTTCCATTTACACTTGCGCTGAACCAGGCGTTGCTGGTAGAGGTCGGCGAGGATACTTACGCCATTCCCTTGTCCAGTATCGAAGGTATCGTGCGCCTGCGCCTGGAAGACATCAAGGCTTACTACGATGATCCGGCCGCACGTTTTGATTATGGTGGTTTTGAATATGAGGTCCGCCATCTCGGCAGCTTGCTGGGGACCGGTAAACCACGTCTTGACAGCGCACAGAAGAAGATCCCCCTGCTGCTGGTGCGCGTCGGTGATCACGGTGTCGCTATGCACATCGAGAACCTGTTGGGTAGCCGTGAAATTGTGGTGAAATCGGTTGGCCCCCAGATCAGCGCCGTGAAAGGTGTTTCCGGTGCAACCATTCTCGGTGATGGCAGTGTGGTCATGATTCTCGATGTGGTGGAAATGTTGCGCGGCGGTACTTCTTTGGCAATGTCGCAAGTAGAGGATATGATTCAGCAGCCGCTACACGCCGAGCTTGTTACTGTCATGGTAGTCGATGATTCCATTACTGTGCGTAAAGTCACCAGCCGCCTGCTGGAGCGTAATGACATGAAAGTCATTACAGCGAAAGATGGTGTAGATGCCGTGTCAAAACTTCAGGAGAATATCCCTGATATAATGCTGCTCGATATTGAGATGCCGCGTATGGATGGTTTTGAACTGGCTACGCATGTTCGTAATGAAGCACGTCTCCGGGATATCCCGATTATCATGATCACTTCGCGCACCGGTGATAAACATCGTCAGCGTGCGATGCAGATTGGTGTAAACCGTTACCTGGGTAAGCCATTCCAGGAAGCTGAACTGATGGAGCACATTCGGGCACTGCTCGATGAAGAAAACGTAAATGGATAAAGCCCCACAGGCAACTTTACGAGTTGCGTTACTGGCAGACAGAGTTGAACGCAATGGGATTCGGGTACTGCTGGAAAACCAGGGCATAGAGGTCGTGCTCGAAGGGGATTTTGGATTGTCTTTGCCCACTGTCTGGAATGGGGCTGACGTACTTCTGCTGGGTATGCATGATCAGTTGGATCGGGACAGAATCGAAAATGTATTGCAGCAGTCGCCGGTACCGGTACTGATTAACCGGGGCGGCATCGGAAACAGTGATATCTGGCAACGCAGGCTGGTGAGTAAGCTGAGAGTTCTGGCTGTGCGGGGAGTGCCGAACGCCAGTATCCGTGCCTGGCATCGTCTGCCGGAGTTCCCTGTGGTTAAGGGTAGCGATGCCGGAGAGAGTGAAACGCCCTGGCTGGTGGTGCTGGGGGCATCGATTGGAGGGCCAAAGGCCGTTGCCCGCTTTTTACAGGCGCTGCCTGATAAATTGCCGGTGACTTTTTTGCTGGCCCAGCATATATCTGCATCCTTTCAGGATTTACTGGTAGAGCAGCTGGACCGCTGCAGTGCCTGGCCAGTGGCCATGTTAGGCGAAGGTCAGAACATTGAGGCAGGGCAGGTGTGGATGGTGCCGGCCAGAAACAGGATTGAAATGAATGCCGGGGGTACGATTCGCCGCAGCGACAGGGCCTGGGAATCCACGCAGTGTCCTGATATCAATGCGGTATTATGCAGCACCGCTGAAACCTTTGGCGCCCAATGCGGGGCGATTATGTTCAGCGGGCTGGGTAAAGACGGCAGCCGGGGCTGTGCGTCAATTTCAGAGTGCGGTGGATTTGTCTGGGCGCAGAGCTCGGAAAGTTGCGTGATTTCAAACCTGCCGGAAGCGGCGCGACGTTCCTGCAAGGTGGAATTGAGTGGTACTCCTGAACAGCTCGCGCAGGCATTAACCGGTCGTTGTAAGCCTGAGCGCACAAGCGTTAACTAGTGGGCCATGCATGGAGTTGTTGACATGAACGCAGTTGTTGAATCTGTAAGAAGCCTCTGGCTGCCGCTGGTGAATACGAATCTGCTGGTGCCTAATGTTGCCATTGCTGAAATTCTTGACTATCAGCCACTGGATCTGTTTGAGGCAGGCCCGGACTGGCTGCTGGGGTGTCTGCGCTGGCGTGATGAGGAGTTACCGGTTATATCAATCGAGCGTCTATGTGGTTACAGCCTGCCCCAGGGTGAGCATGGTTCTCGTATCTCCATTTTCAACTCGGTAATCGCAGAAACAGATTTACCGTTTTTTGCCATGGTTACAGCCGGTATACCGCGCCTGTTCAATGCCGATGCCGGTGTCCTGGGTGAATCCATAGCGGCCGCAAGAACCCTGCCGGATACTGTTGCAGACTGTGTGCAGATCGGCAACGAAGAAGCGTTGATTCCAAATATTGCAGTTATACACGCACTGGTTGAAAAGACCTGGAAGAAAATCTCGATTTAACCTGACAGATCTCCCCATAGCGTTTGTACGGCTGCCACCGTTGCCAGGGCGGCCGTTTCGGTACGCAATATTCTCGGTCCCAATCGAATGCGTTTGAAACCTCTTTCTTCGGCCATGCTGATTTCGCCACCCTCCAGCCCACCTTCGGGGCCAATCAATATTCGAATCTCCCTGGCTGGTGCGAGATCGGACAGCTGCAGGGATGCTGCGGGGTCAAGCACAAGCTGCAAAGACTGTTTCCGCTTGGCGCTGTACCAGTCCGTTAACTTTGTGGCGCTGTCGAGTCTTGGCACATAAACACGCCCCGATTGCTCGCAGGCTGAATGTATTAC
>Ga0055476_10000174_pt1 | contig 15877 bp, 7 predicted proteins | sample Muzzi_CordC_D2_FD_57682 | JGI IMG/M metagenome (GOLD analysis project Ga0055476, IMG submission 57682) | Wetland microbial communities from San Francisco Bay, California, USA, that impact long-term carbon sequestration - Muzzi_CordC_D2 | ecosystem: Environmental > Aquatic > Marine > Wetlands ... | reverse complement strand
TGGTTCGCGAGGAGATCCGTCAGGACAAGGACTGGGTGATTCGGCTGCGCCGCCTGCCCGACGCACCCGAGACCTTCTACCTGATCGACCTGATGGCCTCGCACGACTTCCAGACGTCGCTGCAGAACTACCTCGACCTCGAAGATCTGCGGCGCAAGCTCGTCGCGGGTCGGGAAAGTCTCGACGCCTTCGACGATCTGATCGTGTTGCGCCGCGACTACTACGAGCCTCTGCTCCCCGATATCGACCGCCGCTTCCGCGAGCTCGACGCGCGAATGCGCCTGCGCCTCGAGCAGCGTGACCACCTCGACGCGCGCCTGCAGAAGCTGCTCGTCGCGCCGCGGCCGGCGCTGCTCGCCACGGCGGAGGAGCAGGCGGCGTCCGCGCGGCTCGACGCGCTCGAAGCGGGACTCGCTTCGCTGCCCGACGAGCAGGGCGATGCGCTGCGCGCCCGGATCGCGCGCCTGCGCGGCGCGCTCACCTGGGTGCTCGAGACTCGCTACCCCGAACGGCTGACGCAAGCGCATCGCCATCTGCGTGAGCTGAATGCCGATGTCGAAGCGCTCACGGCGCAATACGACGCCTTCGTGCGCGTGCGGCAAGCCGCGTTGCACGGCTATGAGGGATACGAAGTCCCGATCCGCCGCCTTCGAACGCGCATCGGCGAGGCGCTCGAACGGGTGACGGTGCTGATGAAGCGCCAGGGCCACCGGCTCGAGAACGTCGCGATCGACGAGCTGGTGGCGCGCCGAACGCTTCTCGAGGACTACCAGAACCGCGCGCGCTTCGCGTTCGCCGACAGCTACGACCGGGCGGCCGAGGCGCAGGCTCGCGCGGAGGTGCGTTGAGATGAGTAGAACGATGCAGCGCACTCACGCTGCTCTCGCGCTGCTGTCCGTCGCCGTCGTCGCGTGTGCGAGTCCCGACAAGCGCACGCTCGGCGAGCTTCATCGCGTCGAGGCGGATACGGCCGACGTCCAGATCGCGAACGGCCTCGAGCAGGCCATGGAGGGTTATCGGCGCTTCCTCGCGGAGGCCCCCGAGTCGTCTCTCACGCCCGAGGCGATGCGGCGACTCGCGGACCTGAAGCTCGAGAAGGAGTACGGAATCCTCGGCGGCGCGCAGACATCCGCGCTTCCCGCGCCGGGCCCGAGTCGGATCGCATCCCCGAGCGAAGCGGGCGGATCCGGGGCGCCGCCCGCGAATTCAGCGTCCGTCGAATCCGACGGAGCCTTCGAGCGGCGTGCAGCGGCTCGGGACGCGATCGCGTCGAGCGCCGACTCCGAGCTCGTGCTGCCCGACGGTGAGGTCTCCGAAGAAACGGCCGGTGGTCCGCTCGAAGCGATCGCGCTCTACGACCGCATCCTGGCGACCTATCCCAACTACGAGCACAACGATCGCGTGCTCTACCAGAAGGCGCGCGCGTTCGACGAACTCGGACGTCCCGACGACGCGATCGCCGTGACCGAGCAACTGATCGCCGAGTATCCGTACTCGCGCCACATCGACGAGGTCTGGTTCCGTCGCGCCGAGTACTTCTTCACTCGCCGCAGATACCTCGACGCGGAGGAGGCGTACGCCGAGATCACCAAGCGCGGCTCCGTCTCGGACTTCTACGAGCTCGCTCTCTACAAGCTCGGTTGGGCTCTCTACAAGCAGGACATGCACGAGGAGGCGCTGCACCAGTATTTCGAGCTGCTCGATTACAAGGTCTCGACCGGTTACGACTTCGACCAGTCGGCGGACGAGGAAGCGAGTCGTCGGATCGCGGACACGTTCCGCGTCGTGAGCCTGAGCTTCTCGATCATCGGAGGCTCGGACGCGATCACGTCCTACTTCTCGGAGAACGGCGGCCGTTCCTACGAAGACCGCGTCTACCAGCACCTGGGCGAGTTCTACTTCGAGAAGCTCCGCTATCAGGACGCCGCCGGCGCCTACGAGTCCTTCGTCGCTCTCCATCCGTATCACCGCTCGTCTCCCCACTTCGGCATCCGGATGGTCGAGATCTACGAGGCCGGCGGCTTCCCGAAGCTCGTGCTCGCCTCGAAGAAGGATTTTGCGTCTCGCTACGGCCTCGACTCCGAGTACTGGCAACACTTCCCGGTCGCAGAAGCGCCCGAGGTCGTGGCCTACCTGAAGGGCAATCTGCGCGATCTCGCGAACCACTACCACGCGGCCTACCAGGATCCCGAGCAGGAAGACGAACGCGAGGCGAGCTTCGCCGAGGCGCGACAATGGTACCGGGCCTTCCTGGTCTCCTTCGATGAAGACGACGAGGCACCGGCGATCAACCACCAGCTCGCCGGCCTGCTGCTCGAGCACGAGGATTTCGGCGAGGCGGCGATCGAGTACGAGCGCACCGCCTACGACTACCCGACTCACGAGCAGTCTTCGGAGGCGGGCTATGCGGCGATCTTCTCGCACCGCCAGCACCAGGAGCGCACTTCGGGCGAGGAGCAGGCTCGGGTTCGCGAGGCTGCGGTCGCGAGCACGCTGCGCTTCGTCGATGCCTTCCCGACGCACGAGCACGCGGCGGTCGTGCTCGCCGCCGCGGTCGACGACCTCTACGAGATGGAGCGCTACGAGGCCGCCATCGAGACCGGCCGCCGCCTGCTCGCCGACTATCCCGAGGCGGACTCGGCGATCCGCCGCTCGGCGTGGCTCGCCATCGCGCACTCGGCATTCGGTCTCGAAGACTACGCCCAGGCCGAGCCGGCGTATGCGCGCGTGCTCGAGATGACGGACGACGACGACCCGTCGCGACAGGATGTGGTCGAGAACCTGGCGGCCTCGATCTACCAGCAGGCCGAGCTGGCGAGCAACGCCGGGGATCATCGCGCGGCGGCCGATCACTTCCTGCGCATCGCGAAGGTGGCACCCGACTCGGCGATCCGGCCCGCCGCGGAGTTCGACGCCGGTGCGTCTCTGATCCGTCTCGAGGCCTGGAGCGAAGCGGTGGCCGTGCTCGATGCATTCCGCGACGCGCATCCCGACCACGAGCTTCAGGGCGAGGCGACCAAGCAGCTCGCGAACCTGCACCGGCAGCAGGGTGAGCTCGAAAGCGCCGCCGTCGAGTACGAGCGCATCGCGAACGCGGCCGAGAGCCAGGACGAGCGGCGCGAGGCGTTGCTCGAGGCCGGCGAGCTCTACGAGGAAGCCGGAAATTCCGAACGCGCGATCGCGGTCTACCGGAGCTACGTCGAGCGCTATCCCGAGCCGCTCGAGCTCGCGGTGGAGACACGCTTCAAGATCGCGACTCTCTACGAAGAGCTGGGCGACGGCGAGAGCCGGCTGGCGCAGCTGCGCTGGATCGTCGCTGCCGACAGCGCCGCAGGCGACCGACGCAGCGACCGCATCCGCTATCTCGCGGCCCGCTCCGCGCTCGTGCTCACGGCCGGGTACCACGACCGGTTCGTCGCAGCGCGGCTCGTCCAACCCTTCGAGCAGAGCCTGGCGGAGAAGAAGCGCCTGATGGACGCGTCGCTCGCGGCCTTCGAGCGCCTGATCGACTACCAGGTCGGTGAGGTGACGGCGGCCGCCACGTTCTACATGGCCGAGACCTATCGCGACTTCAGCGAAGCACTGCTCGATTCGGAGCGCCCGAGCGACCTCGCGGAGGCCGAATTGCTCGACTACGAACTCGTTCTCGAAGAGGAAGCCTTCCCGTTCGAGGAGAAGGCCATCGAGGTGCACGAGAAGAACCTCGAGCTGATGAGCGGCGGTGTCTACAACCGCTGGATCGAGAAGAGCCTCGCCCGGCTCGGCGAGCTGATGCCCGGCCGCTACGCGAAGTTCGAGGAGAGCAGCGGGCTGATCCCCTCGGTCGACCACTACGCCTACCAGGCTCCGAAGCCTCCGGCAAAGGACGCGCTCGGGCCTGCGGAGGGCGCGCTCGACTCCGGTCCGGCACTCGCCCCCGAGCTCTCGGTCGACCCCGAGCCCACGACGGTGCGCCGGATCGAATCGCTCGACGACGCCGAGATGGCGGAGAACTAGGCCCATGCGCATTCGCGAAGAACTGCTGGGGAATTTGCGCACCGCGCTCGCGACGTTCGCGACGCTGTTTCTGGCGTCGGCGTGTGCGAACTCGAACGGACCGGCCCCGTCACGGATCGAACACGCTCCGGACGGCGGCTTCACGATCACGCAGGACGTGCGGATCGGCGTCGGCGTTCGCAGCGACTTCGAATCGGCGCTGCGACTCCTGGAGCAGGCGGAGTACGAGCGTGGCATCGAGAAGCTGATCGAGGTGACGAAGAGTGCGCCCCAGCTCGCTTCTGCGCACATCAATCTCGGCATCGCGTACCGCCTGATCGAAGACTGGGAGCGTGCCGAGGCGAGTCTCTCACGCGCGCTCGAGCTGAGCCCGCGCCACCCGGTGGCGCACAACGAGCTCGGGATCGTCCTGCGCCGGTTGGGACGCTTCGAAGAAGCCCGAGCGAGCTACGAACAGGCACTGGCGGTCGCGCCCGACTTCCACTTTGCGAGGCGCAATCTCGCGATCCTGTGCGATCTCTTCCTGTCCGATTCCGCCTGCGCGCTCGAACACTACGAACGCTATGCGCAGGCCCTTCCCGACGACGAGACCGTCGCCATGTGGATCGCCGATCTGCGAAACCGGGCGACGAAGGATCCATCGGCGATGAAGGGTCCATCGGAAGGGGGCTCACGATGACGAGGCGCAGCTTGCACACGTCGATCGTCCTGTCTTCGATCCTTCTCGCCGGAGCCGTCTTCGCGGAACCGCCCGAAGACGATGGCGACAAGGTTCTCTCGGGCATGTCGATCGTCGGGAACGACGATGCGCCGAAGTCGCTCGTGATCGTTCCGTGGAAGAGCTCCGAGCTGGGAGACACGCTCGAAGTCTCGCGGGCGCTCGACGATGCGCGTCAGCCGGTGGACCGCGACGTATTCCAGCGCGAGCTCGACTACTACCGGATTCGATCCGGTGAGGATGAATGACTCGTACAACGTTCGTACTTAGGAGAACACAGCAATGGACTTGATCTACTCGGTCGTCGGGTTCTTCGTGACGGGAGGCCCGTTCATGTATCCGATCCTGGTCGTCTTCGCAGTGGGCGCTGCGATTGCGATCGAGCGTTACGTCACGCTCACGCGCGTGAGCGCCAAGAACCAGGGAGCCTGGGCGAAGGTCCAGCCCGCGCTCATGGAGGGCAATTTCGACGGCGCCCGCGAGATGACCAGCAACGACGACTCGACGATCTCGCAGTTGCTCGAGCTGGGCCTGGCACGTCAGGGCGCGGTTCGTCGCCGCGAGGACATCGAGATTGCGATGGAAGAGGGCATGATGGAGATCATCCCCCAGCTCGAGAAACGCACTCCCTACGTGGCGCTGGCCTCCAGCATCGCGACCCTGCTCGGGTTGTTGGGAACGATCATGGGCCTGATCTCCGCGTTCACCGCGGTGGCCAACGCGAACCCCGCCGAGAAGGCCGACCTGCTGTCGGCCAGCATCTCGGTGGCGATGAACACGACCGCCTTCGGTCTCATGGTGGCGATTCCGTTGCTCGTTACGAGCTCCGTACTCACCGCCAAGACCGGTCAGATCATCGACAGTCTGGAAATGGCGTCGGTGAAGGCACTGAGCGTGATCTCGGCGAAGGCGCGTCGCCAGATCGAGAGCGAGGCGTAATCCGATGCAGCGACGACACCACTACCGGCGTCGCATTTCCGAGCAGACGGATCTCGACATGACCACCTTTCTCAACCTGATGGTGGTTCTCGTGCCGTTCCTGTTGATCACCGCGGTGTTCTCGCGAATCACCGTCGTGGAGCTGAGCCTGCCGAGCGCGGCGGGCGGCGCCGCGGCGAGCGAGCCGACCCTGCGGATCGAGGTGATCGTGCGGGACGACGGTCTGGAGCTCACCCGGAACGACGCCTTGATTGCGGACATTCCCAATGTCGATGGGCACTACGACCTCGCCGAGCTGTCCGAACAGGTGGTCGCGCTGAAGCGTCGACACCCCGATCACGACGGCGCCTCGGTGCTGCTCGAGCCGGATATCGAATACGACCACCTCATCCAGGTGATGGATGTCGTGAGGAGTGCCGATCTTCCGGTCGAGGGCGAGACCGAGCTCGCTCGCGTGGCGCTGTTCAGCGACATCTCGATTGGAGACGCACCGTGAAGAACTCACGCCGGATGAAGCGGATGTCGCGAAACCGCCAGGCGGTGACGCGCATGAACCTCACGTCGCTGATGGACGTGTTCACGATCCTGGTCTTCTTCCTGCTCGTGAACTCGGCCTCGACGGAGGTGCTCGAGACACCCAAGCAGATCACGTTGCCCGCATCGGTGGTGGAGGACAAGCCGCGCGAGACCGTCGTGATCTTCATCAGCCCCGACGAAGTCACCGTGCAGGGCAAGGCGGTGATCGCCACCGGCGACATCCTGACGATGCGGGAGCGGAACGTCGAGCCGATCGGCGCGCGTCTCGCCGAAGTACGTCGGAGCTTCATCGGGATCCACACCAAGAATGTAATCGAGAGCCACGAGGTCACGATCCTCGCCGACAAGTCGGTTCCCTTTCGGGTGGTGAAGAAGGTGATGTCGACGTGCACTGCCGAGGGGTACGGGCGCATCTCGCTCGCAGTCCTGCAGAAGGCCTCTCAGACCGCCTATCGCGAGCAATCGCCCCGGACGTCTTAGGACCAGGTGTTTACCGTGAACGATCCGATCTACCAGGATGAATCCGCTCTACGCGTCGAACTCGAAGCGACTCGTGTTCGTCTCGACGCCCTCGCTCGCGAGCTGCGCGAGGTCGATTCCGAACTCGAGGGGCTCGAGGTCGAGCGCCTGAACTACGAGCTGCTGCACGACGTGTGCGGTGGACTCGAGAAGCTCGACGAAGGAGAGGCGTCCGAGCTGTTCTGGAGTGGTCTCGTGGCCGTCGATTCCGGGCGGGCCCACCTCGGTGCGGTTCGAGTACGGATCGACGCCTTCCAGCACCAGCTGAGCCGGATCGAGGCCGGCCGCCAGGAAATTCTCGCGAAGATCAGGCGCGAGGAGGACAACGGCGAGGTGATCGCGGACGATCTCTACGAGCTGAAATGCGCCGAAGAAGAGCGCAAGCTCGAGTGGTTGGTCGAGCGCGACGAAACCCCGTTCCCGGATCGCTCGACCGTCATGGCGTGGACGCGCGGCCTGGAGGACGATCGCCGCTTCCGCCGCGTGCTGGCAATTTCGTTGCTGCTCTCGTTGTTTTTCGGCGCGGTGTTCCCGTGGATCCCGCTGCCCCTGACCGAGAGCGGGGAGGTGATCGAGGTTCCGGAGCGGTTGACGCGTCTGATCGAAGAGCGCGTCGCACCGCCGCCTCCGCCTCCGGTGCAGGAGAGGCTGCCAGAGCAGAGCGAGCCTGCGCCGATCGAAGAGAAGCAGCTGCTCGCCGAAGAGGTGAAGCAAGAGCCGACGACCAGCGAGCAGCCTCCGAAGATCGGTGCCGGCGCAAAGGGCATCCTCGCGTTCCGCGACCAGTTCTCGAAGCTCGCCGACAGCGCGCCATCCGACAAGCTCGGATCCCGGGCGCGCATTTCCCGCGAGGGTGAGCTCGCGAGCGGGCGAACGACCCGCTCGCTCGTCACCACGAACGGTCCCGGCTCGAGCGGCGGCATCGACCTCGGGTCGTTGAGCCGCAATGTCGGCGGCGGCGGCGGGCAGGGGGTCGAAGGCGTCCAGGTCGCGCGCGCCACCAGCGCGATCGGGTCGATCGGCGGCGGCGCGAACCGGCCGCTCTCCGGCGGTCCCGGCGCGTCGCGAACCGACGAAGAGATCCAGATCGTGTTCGATCGCCACAAGGCCGCTCTCTATCGCCTGTACAACCGCGAGTTGCGACGGGACCCGACGTTGCAGGGACAGATCGTGCTGCGCATGACGATCGAGCCCGACGGCAGCGTCTCGTTCTGCGCGGTGCACAGCTCGGGCATGAAGGCGCCTGCGCTCGCGGCTCAAGTGGTCGATCGCGTGAAGACCTTCGATTTCGGCGCCAAGGACGGCATATCGGCGATGACGATCCTCTACCCGATCGACTTCCTGCCGGCCGCGTGATGGCGAGCTGACGACAACGGAGATCTTGCTGGCCCGCGAACGGGCCCGACGCCCGGCGTAGCCGGTGCTCGAGATGAAGACAGCGGCAAAACCACCGAAAGGTGGTGACGCAAAGTCACCGGTCTAAAGGGTCAACCGACCCAATGACAGCGGGACCGCCCGAATCCAGATCGTCGATCGGGCCATGTGCTCCGGTCACACGATCGTGAAACCGGAGGACGCGGATCGATCATGACTCCCAGGAGTACGAAAAGAGACAGGACGGACGGCGGCCGGATCGGCGGCTGGTCGTTGGTCCTCGTCCTGCTCCTGTTCTTCGCTTCTGCTGCGAAGGCGGAGAACTGCTCCTTCTACGGCGGTGTTCTCGACGGTGACGTCGTCACCAATCCACCCGCCCAGGTCCAGATCGACATGAATTGCACGATCCGGAACTATCCGGCGTCCAATCCGTTGACCACCAACTTCAGCTTCTATCAGCCCGGCCCGAACGACGAATGGCTCGTGGTCTTCGACAACGTCGTGCACACCGGCAACATGTCGTGCAACGATGTGGCCGATCACAAGATCTGGTTCACCAACGGCTCGTCGACCAAGATCCACGACAACTGCCAGAACCTCCTGATACCGGTCGAGAAGATCGACAAGAAGAATCCCGACGGCCAGACCGCCGCCTCGATCGGCGTGCCGTTCAGCTACAAGCTCACGATCCCGGTGATGTTCGATCCGTACGACGGCGAAGTCTTCGACTTCAGCGGTTCGCCCAACGAACTTCACAGCATCGTGATCACGGACGACTTGAACGCGACGGGGGTGGATCTCGACTATCTGAACCACGTCGTCTACTGGGAAGACAGCGGGAATCCGGTGGCGCATGCGTTTACCAACGTGGGCGGCGTGCTCAGCTTCGAAATCACTCCCACCATCCCGGCTCAAGAACAGATCATCATCGAGATCACGGTCGTGCTCGCCGACACCGCAACGAACGAGCCGGGAAAGGAATTCATCAACACCGCCAAGTGGCAATTCGGTCGTTTGATCGACGGTGTGTTCTACGTGCCCCTGCCGGGAGAGTGGGGGGTTACGCCGCCGATGGTGATCTCCGCACCCGAACTCGTCGTCACGAAGACCGGTCCGGCGACGTTGGGGTTGACGCTCAATCTCGGCGAGTGGGGGGAGTTCGGTCTCGATGTCCTGAATACCGGACTGACCGACGCCTGGAACGTCACGCTCCTCGACCAGCTTCCCGACGACGCCACCGGCGGTATGTGCAACGTGACGCCCGAGCTGTTGAGCGCGCAGGTCTTCGAGTTCGACGGCGTGACGCCGGTCGCGGGGAAGGGGCCTCTGACTCCGGGGAGCGACTTCTCGATCAGCTATGCCGGTGCACCCAGCTGCGAGCTCACACTCAGCATGCTCACGGCGGCGGCTGCGATCGGACCGAACGAGCGCTTGATCGTCAGCTACCGAACCCGGCTCGATTCCGACAGCCAGGACGGCGCCAAGCTCACCAACGTCGCCGGGGCGATCGAGTGGTTCAATTCCGACAGCAGTGATCCCGATCGCCAGCGCTACACGCGCACGCTGACCGACGGCACTGTCAACGAATCCGATCACGAGGACGCGCACACCGTCACGGTGGCGTTGTACGGCTACTTCTTCGAAAAGACCGTCGCGAATCTCGACAGCGGCGCGAACCCGGCCGCGGTCGCCCGACCGGGCGACCGGCTGCGCTATTCGCTGCGCCTGCAGACCACGGATCTCCCGCTCGACGACTTCGGCTTCTACGACGATCTCGGCGACCTCAACGACCCGCCGGTATTCGCGCCGGGCACGCTCTCGATCGTCGGCTCGACGGTTCCGCCCACGGCCATCGACAACTCCGCCTCCAACGGCGGAACGAACGCGACCGGCGTCGTCGACATCAGCAACCTCAGCTTGGCGGCCGACAGCGAGCTCGTGATCCAGTTCGACGTCACGCTCGACTCGACGCTAAGCAACGGGACGATCGTTCTCAACCAGTCGGACCTGATCAGCGTCGTCAAGATCGCCGACAGCGACGATCCCAACATCAACGGTCAGGCCGACCCGAACGTTCCGGGTGATGAGGATCCGACGCAGGTCCTGATCGAGGTGGTGCCGCCGCCGGCGCTTCAGAAGTCGATCACGCAGGAAACCGCCGCCATCGGGGAGGAGTTCAGCTACCGGATCACGGTGCCGTCGGTTCCGCACACCGCTCCGCTGTACGACGTGCGAATCCTCGACGACCTGACGTTCTCGGACGCCGACCTGCAGTTCGTCAGCGTCTCGAAGGTTTCGGCGCCCGGCGCGTGGACGCCGGAAAATACCGGGTCGGATACGGATCTCGTCATCGAGGACACCGTCGACGGCATCGACATTCCGGCCGGCGAGCAGGTCACGGTCGAGATCACCGTATTGCTGTTGGACACGGACACGAACGTCGTCGATCTCCCGTTCACGAACACGGCCGAGTACCGCTACAACCTGGTCGACGGAGACGAGCCGAGCGTGCGTCCGGGCGAACCCGGGACGAGCGAACCGATGCGGATCGTCGAACCCGAGCTGACGCTCGAGAAGACGGGGCCACCGTGGGTGCGAGCCAGCGTTCCGGGCAGCTTCACGCTCCGCGTTCACAACATCGGCGAGTCGCCCGCGTACGGCGTGAACATCAGCGACCTGTTGCCCAATCAGCCGGATGGCGGCATGTGCGATGCCGCGCCGGTGCTGGTCGAAGTGCAGCGCTACGAGCCGGACGGCACGACGACCATCGGGTCGCCCCTGCAAGAGGGGGTCGACTTCACGACCACCTTCGACGGGGATCCCGCCTGTACGTTCGATCTCGTGCTGTCGACGGCGAAGAGCGCAATCGGTCCCGATGAGTGGCTGATCATCACCTACGAGGCGTCGCTCGATTCGGGGACCCAGCCGGACGCCACGCTGACCAACGTTGCCGGTGCGACGAGGTGGTACAGCGTCGACGTGTCGACGCCGAACGATCGGGCGCGCGAGTACGTTCGCCCGCTGACCGACGGCACTCCCGACGAGCTCGATCACGAGGACGCGCACACGGTCAACGTCAATCTGGCGGCGCTGCGATTCGAGAAGGAGGTCGCGAACGTCACTAGCGGCGACGATCCGGCCACGCTCGCGAGCCCGGGCGATACGCTGCACTACCGCTTGACGGTGGTGAACGAGAGCGACATCGCAGTCGATGATTTCAGGATCCGCGACGAGCTCGATCGCTTGAATGCACCCGCCGCCTTCCAGCCCGGAACGCTGAACGTCATCGGCCCGCTCCCGGGCGGCGCGGTCGACAATTCGAGTGACACCGGCGGAGCGAATGGCACGGGTCTGCTCGATGTCGGCAACCTGAGCCTGGGCGGACTCGGGGACAGCGTACAGATCGAGTTCCAGGTCGTGCTCGCGCCGGTCATCGCCAACGGCAGCTACGTGACGAATCAGTCGCAAATCGTCGATGGCGATCTGGTGGTCGAGCAGAGCGACGATCCCAATGTCGGCGATCCGCCCGATCCGCTGGTGTTCGGCGACGAGGATCCCACCCGGGTGCTGATCGAGTCGGCCCCGGCGTTCCGCGTCGAGAAGATCTCGACCGACGTGAGCCTGGATCCGAACGTGCTGCTCGCGGGGGAAACGCTCCGCTACACGATCACGGTCGAGAACATCGGCAGTGACGACGCCGTCGATGCCAGGCTTCGCGACGCCGTCCCCGTGAACACGACCTACGTCGCCGGCAGCACCACGCTCAACGGTTCGGCCGTCCCCGACGGCCCAGGCGGCGCGTCACCCCTCGGCACCGGAATCGCGATCCACGCGCCCGGCGATCCGACCCCGGGCGTGTTGCGCGCGGACGGTGTCATCGGCACCGACGTCGCGACGATCGTCTTCGACGTGGTGGTCGACCCGGGCGCGGTCGACGGCACGCTGATCTCGAACCAGGCATTCGTGACCTCCGTTCTCGACGGCGTCGGCGATCAGCCTTCGGACGACCCGCGCACGCCGATTCCGGACGACCCGACACGTGACGTCGTCGGCAGCGTGCCGCTGCTCTTCGCGTCGAAGAGCGTCGAGATCGGAACCGACGGAAATTCGATCGGTGTCGTCGATCCGCTCGACGTCCTCCACTACACGATCATCGTCAGCAACACCGGAGCGGTTGCGGCCACCGGCGCGACGCTTGTGGACTCCGTCCCGGCGCTCACGACGTGGGAGACGAATTCGCTGCGGGTGAACGGAGCGGGCGTTCCGGACGGCGGCGATTCGCCGCTGATCGCCGGAATCGGCATCCAATCGTCCGACCTGCCGCTGCCCCTGCCTGGGCCGGGTGGCGGCATCCTGAACCCGGGTGAGAGCGCGGTCATCGAGTTCGACCTGAAGGTCGCCGCGAACGCACAGCCCGGCGACCTGATCAGCAACCAGGCCGTCGTCCGCACGGCCGATCTTCCGAATCTGCTGACCGACGGCGACGGCAATCCGGCCACCGGCCCCGAGCCGACCGTCGTCGTGGTGGGCGACAGCCAGCAGCTCGTGATCGCGAAGCAGGTCTCGGTGGTGGGCGGCGGTGCCGCGCTGGCGGGCGGACGCCTCGAGTACGAGGTGCGTGTCACCAACGTCGCGAGTGTACCGGCGCAGGGCGTGACGATCACGGACGATCTCGATGTTCCGGACGCGAACCAGCTCACTTTCGTGCCCGGCTCGGCGACGCTCGACGGTCTTCCGGTCGGCATCGAAATCGTCGGTCAGGTGTTGACGGTCGACTACATGGGGAACTACGGGCTGCTTCAGCCCGGCGCCGCGGCGGTGCTGCGTTTCCGCGCCGACATCGCCGCCGGACTTCCGATCGGCACCACCGTCACGAATACCGCCGTGGTGACCTGGAATTCCGACACGCAGAACGCGAGCGCGAGCGTGTCGATCGACCTGGGCGGCATGCCGGGCGTCGGCGCGCTGAGCGGTGCGGTCTGGCACGATACCGACTTCGACGACGAGCTCGACGGCGGCGAGCGACGGCTCGAGGGCTGGGCCGTCCTGCTGCTGCGCAACGACGTCATGGTGCAGTCGGTGCCGACCGACGCTGCCGGCCGGTGGAGCATGGTCGGACTCGCGCCCAACGATCAGAACGGCGACCAGTACAGGCTGCGCTTCACCGCGCCCGGCGCGGGCGCGAACACGGCCGCACTCGGCTTCGCCGACTCCCTGTTCACGAACGGGCCGCAGCAGATCAGCGACATCGTCTTTTCGTCCGGAGCGAACCTGCAGGACCTGAACCTGCCGATCGACCCGAACGGCGTCGTCTACGACGCGCTGGCTCGCACACCGGTCGCGGGCGCGACGCTCGGCCTGATCGCCGCGAGTACCGGCGAAGCGCTGCCCCCCGACTGTTTCGACGATCCGGCGCAACAGGGTCAGGTGACGCTCGGCGACGGTTACTACAAGTTCGACCTCAACTTCTCGGATTCGTTGGCCTGTCCGAGCGGTGCGAGCTACGAGATCGCGCTGTCGATGCCGTCGGGCGGCGATTTCCAGAGCGGATTCTCGCTGATCATCCCGCCGCAGACCGATGGCTCGACGCCGCCCTTCGACGTGCCGGCCTGCCTCGTCAACGGCAGCGACGCGGTGCCGGGGACTGCATCCGAATGCGAAGTGCAGATCTCGGCATCGGCGCCGGCGGCGTCCTTCCCGGCCCAGTCGCCGCAGACCGACTATCACACGCACCTCGCGCTCTATTCGAGCCCTTCGCCCGGTACCAGCCAGCTCTTCAACAACCACCTTCCGGTCGATCCGGTGATCTTCGGACACATTGCGATCACCAAGACGACGCCGTCGAGGCAGGTCAGCCGCGGCGACCTCGTTCCCTACAAGATCACGGTGCGCAACGATCTCGCGACCCCGATCCCCGATCTGTCGATCGTCGACCGCTATCCGGCCGGCTTCCGCTACATCGAAGGGTCGGCGCGCGTCGACGGCTCGTCCTTCGAGCCGACGACCGATCCGGACGCGCGCGAGCTGGTGTTCACCGACGTCGGTGTCGCCGGCGCCGGTACGACTCGCATCGCGCTGCTGCTCGCGGTCGGCGCGGGTGTCGGTGACGGCAAGTTCAGCAACCGCGCCCAGGCCGTGAGCAGCCTGTCCGGCAACGCGCTTTCGGGCGAGGCCGTCGCCACCGTGCGCGTCGTTCCCGATCCGGATTTCGCGTGCACCGACGTGATCGGCAAGGTGTTCGACGATCGCAATCGCGACGGCTCCCAGCAGGACGGCGAGCGCGGGCTGGCGGACGTCCGACTCGTGACGGCTCGCGGCCTGGTGGCGACGACCGATCCGCACGGCCGCTTCCACATCACGTGTGCCGTCGTTCCGAACGAGGATCGCGGCAGCAACTTCATCCTCAAGCTCGACGAGCGCTCGCTTCCGACCGGCTACCGCATGTCGACGCGCGTCGCGCAGGTGAAGCGCGCCACCGCGGGCAAGGCGTTGCGTTTCGAGTTCGGCGCGTCGATCCACCGCATCGTGGGACTCGATCTCGCCGACGCCGTCTTCGAGCCCGGCACGACCCGGATGCGCGAGCAGTGGACGCCGCGCCTCGATCTGCTGCTCGAAGAGCTGGCGAAGCTGCCGGCGACACTGCGGCTCTCGTACGTCGGCGACCTCGAAGACGCCACCCTCGTCGACCGCCGTCTCGCGGCCGTCGAGGCCGAAGTGGTGCGGCGCTGGCGGAGCCGAAGCGACGAGCAACTGCCGATCGAGACCGAGATCTACTGGCGGCGCGGCGCGCCGTCCGGCGGCTCCGTGGCTTCCGATCTGTTCGGCTCGGTCGTCGATGCGATCGCCGCCCCGTTCCGCAATGGCGGGTTCGTCGATTCGCTCGTGTCCCCGTTCCGCCGACTCCCGAGCCGTGACGTCGATACCGGTGACGCGAGCGAGCAACACCTTCCGCCGGACGCTCTCACGACCTGGGCGCAGGACCCCGAGCAGCTCGCGACGGATCGCGGCGATCGACTCGAGTCGCGCGAAACCGTTCGCGAGCAGGCCGAGACGATCAAGCTCAAGGGCGTCGTGCCGCCGATCCACTTCGCTTCCGGAGTCGCGGACATTCCGGCGGAAACGATCGAGGAGCTGCGCGGCGTGCTGGACGACATGCGCCATCTCGAGAACGTGCGCGTGCACCTGGTGGGCCACGCCGACGACCGGCCGCTCCGTGCTTCGCTGGCGGCCATCTACGGCGACAACGAGGGGCTCTCGCGCGAGCGCGCGGGCGAGGTGGCCGAGTATCTGCAGGCGGCGTTGGCACTTCCGCCCGAATCCATCTCCTTCGCCTACGCGGGTGACAGCGAGCCGGTCGCGAGCAACGCGACCGAAGCCGGTCGCGAACGGAACCGCCGTGTCGAAGTGGAGGTCTGGTACGACGAAGAGCGGGACGTGACGGGGATGGAAGAAGTCGTCGTCAGCGAAGAGACCAAGCGTGTGAAGATCTGTCGGACCGAAACGTTGTGCAAGCTTCGCTACCGCGAGGGTCACGATCATCGTGCGCGAATTCGCAATCTGATCGCACCGCTCCACATTGCAGAGGACACCGCGAGCATCCCCGAAAATTTCGTGAGTCAGGTGCAACAGGCACTCGACAACCTGCGGGACCGGCAGAACGTGACCGTGAAGTTCATCGGCTACACCGACGACGCGCCGCTGGTGGGGCGTGCCGCGAACATCTACGGCACGCATCTCGCGGTGTCGAAGGCCCGCGCGCACCGTGTTGCTCGCTCGATCCAGGATCGGCTGCGG
>Ga0055476_10000173_pt1 | contig 15900 bp, 14 predicted proteins | sample Muzzi_CordC_D2_FD_57682 | JGI IMG/M metagenome (GOLD analysis project Ga0055476, IMG submission 57682) | Wetland microbial communities from San Francisco Bay, California, USA, that impact long-term carbon sequestration - Muzzi_CordC_D2 | ecosystem: Environmental > Aquatic > Marine > Wetlands ... | reverse complement strand
TCAGCCGCCACCGCGATGTCGCAGCAGGCGATTACGCCGACGCCGCCGCCGAAGGCGTTGCCGTGGACAACAGCCAGTGTCGGGCGCGGGAAGTCCGCGAGTAAGTGAAACATGTGAGCGACTTTTTGAGCGTCGCGCAGGTTCTCCTCTTCGGAGTAGCCGGCCATGCGCCGCATCCAGTTGAGATCGGCGCCGGCGGAAAAACTCTTGCCGCGGCCGATGATTTTCATCACCCGCACGCTGTCATCCGCGGCGAGCGCCTCGAGTGACTCGGTGAGCTGGGCGATGAGCACGTCGTCGAAGGCATTGTGCACGTCGGGGCGATTGAGGATCAGCGATGCAACGCCGCGCTCGTCGATTTCGGTCAAAATTGGGTCGGTGTTCATATTACATCCTGAATACGCCGAAAGTGGTTTTCTCTATGGGTGCATTCAGCGAAGCCGAAATGCCGAGTCCCAGAACGTCACGGGTATCGCGGGGATCGATAATGCCGTCGTCCCACAAACGCGCGCTGGCGTAATAGGGGTGCCCCTGATGCTCGTACTGCTCGCGAATGGGTTTTTTGAATGCTTCCTGCTGCTGTGCGCTCCAGGTTTCCCCCTTGCGCGCAAAATTGTCGGCCTTTACCTGGGCAAGAACATTGGCCGCTTGCTCGCCGCCCATCACCGAGATGCGCGCGTTCGGCCACATCCAGACAAATCGCGGCCCAAAGGCGCGCCCGCACATGCCATAATTACCGGCGCCGAAGCTGCCGCCGATGATGACGGTGAATTTCGGCACCTTGGCGCAGGAGACAGCGGTGACCATCTTGGCGCCATCTTTGGCAATACCGCCGGCCTCGTATTTCTGGCCGACCATAAAACCGGAGATGTTCTGCAGAAAAACCAGCGGTATGCCGCGCTGAGCGCAGAGCTGAACGAAGTGCGCACCCTTCAATGCCGACTCGGAGAACAAAATGCCGTTATTGGCGACGATACCAACGGGGTATCCGAGAATACGGGCAAAACCGCAGACCAGCGTCGCGCCATAGAGCTGCTTGAATTCGTCGAAATCCGATGCGTCGACGATGCGCGCGATCACCTCGCGCACATCGTAGGGAACGCGGGTGTCCGCCGGTACGATGCCGTAGAGCTCGGACGGATCATGACGCGGTGCTTGCGGCGCCTGAGGTGATAAGCTCGGCGTCTTGCTGACGCCGAGGTGGCGCAGGGCACGGCGCGCGATGCTCAGCGCATCGGCGTCATCGGAAGCCATGTGATCGGTGACCCCGGAGGTGCGGCAGTGAACATCCGCACCACCGAGCGCGTCGGCGCTCACTTCCTCGCCGGTAGCCGCCTTCACCAACGGTGGTCCGGCAAGAAAGATCGTGCCTTCACCGCGCACGATGATGCTCTCATCGGACATGGCCGGCACGTAGGCGCCACCCGCGGTGCACGAGCCCATGACCACGGCAATTTGCGCGATGCCTTTGGCGGACATATTCGCCTGGTTGTAGAAGATGCGCCCGAAGTGCTCGCGATCCGGAAACACCTCGTCCTGATTGGGGAGATTGGCGCCTCCGGAGTCCACCAGGTAAATGCAGGGCAGCCGGTTCGCCTCGGCAATCTCCTGTGCGCGCAGATGCTTTTTTACCGTGATGGGGTAGTAAGTCCCGCCTTTAACCGTGGCATCGTTGGCGATGACGACGCACTCGCGCCCCGCCACCCGACCGATGCCGGTGACGATGCCGGCGGCGGGCACGGCATCGTCGTACATGCCGTTGGCGGCGAGCTGTGAGAATTCCAGAAAGGGTGAAGCGGCATCCAGCAGCAGGCGGATGCGTTCGCGCACGGGTAGCTTGCCCCTGGCGATGTGCCGTTGTTGGGCTGCTTCGCCGCCGCCGCGGGCGACCTCGGCGACCTTGGCGTGCAGGTTCGATACCAGTTGCTGCATGGCTTGCGCATTTTCGCGAAATACGTCGCTGCGCGGGTCGATGTTGCTTTCCAGTGTTGGCATAGGATTGTTTTTCTTCGTAGGTTGGGCTGAGCGCAGCGAAGCCCAAAATCGGGCTCTGGAATGTTGGGCTTCGCTGCGCTCAGCCCAACCTACAAATCACAACCCACGATTGGTGAAAAATTATCGTGTTGGCGCGGTTACCATCCGCCGGTTTTCAGCCATGTGTCCAATTCGTCGAGGCGGTCGTTGCCCCAGAAGGGCTCACCGTCGACGATGAAAAAGGGCGAGCCGAACACGCCGCGTTCGATGGCGGCATCGGTCTCCTGGCGCAGCCGATCTTTGACGGCTTGATCGCCCAACGCGGCGCGGGTCTCGTCGGCGTTGGCGCCGGCGCTGACGGCAAGCTCGACGACCACGTCCACCTCGCTGATGTTGCGCCCGTCGATGAAAAGCGCTGCATAGGTGCGTTTTGCAAAATCCCTGGCCTGCAGCGGATCGCGATCGGAGAGCCAGTAAAAGGCCCGGCAGGGCGCGATGCTGGGTAGTGGAAAGGGCGGCGGCGGCGGATTGTAGGCCAGTCCGTAACGGCGAGCCGTGCGCGCAAGATCGTGGCGCGCGTAGTCACCGATCATTTTGCGTTCCACCAGTGGCGTACTGCCGGTAAACTTCATCGCAGCACCCATGAGATAGGGGCGCCAGATGACCTCGCGGCGGTGTTCTTGCCCGATGGCGTCGACGCGGCAGCTGGCGAAATAGCCGTAGGGTGACGAGAAGTCGAAGAAAAAATCGATGGGCGCGCGGGTATTTGCATTCATGAGCCGGTCCTCTCGATTGCCATGGCCGTCGCCTCCCCGCCGCCGATGCACAGGGCTGCCACGCCGCGTTTGAGATCGTATTGTTCCAGCGCCGCCAGCAAGGTCACGAGAATGCGCGCGCCGGATGCGCCTATGGGGTGGCCCAAGGCGCAGGCGCCGCCGTGCACGTTCACCTTGTCGTGGGGCAGATCCAGATCGCGCATGGCCGCCATGGTGACGACGGCAAAGGCTTCGTTGATTTCGAACAAATCGACCGCGGACGCCGACCAGCCGCTGCGCTCCAGCACTTTGCGCACGGCGCCGATGGGTGCGGTGGTAAACCAGGCGGGTTCCTGGGCGTGGCCGGCGTGGGCGCGGATCTCGGCGCGGATTTCGAGCTTGCGCCGCATCGCTTCGGATCGGCGCATCAGCACCAGCGCCGCCGCGCCATCGGAAATGGAGCTGGAATTGGCCGCCGTGACCGTGCCGCCTTCGCGAAAGGCGGGCTTGAGATGGGGAATCTTGTCGGGTCTCGCGTTTCCCGGTTGCTCATCCACGCTTATCCGGCTTTCGCCGGCACGCGAATGCACCGTAACCGGAACGATTTCGGCGTCGAAGTGGCCGCCGTCGATGGCCTTCTGCGCCCGGGTGAGGGATTCAATCGCGAAGGCATCCTGGGACTCGCGAGTGAACTGGTAGTGTTGCGCACAATCCTCGGCAAACACGCCCATGAGGCCGCCTTTCCCGAAGGGATCCTCGAGGCCGTCGACGAACATGTGATCGAGTACCCGGCCGTGGCCCATGCGGTAGCCGGCCCGCGCCTTGTCGAGTAAGTAGGGTGCGTTGCTCATGCTCTCCATGCCGCCGGCCACCATGACGCGGTCACTGCCGGCGCGTAGAAGATCGTGGGCCAGCATGGTGGCCTTCATGCCGGAGCCGCACATTTTGTTGATGGTGGTACAACCTGTATCCAGGTCCAGCCCGGCGCCAAGCGCCGCCTGCCTGGCGGGTGCTTGGCCCTGACCGGCCGTCAATACGCAGCCCATGATGACTTCTTCCACGTCTTTCTCGCCGATGCCGGCGCTGCGGATGGCGCCGGCAATGCCGGCCGCGCCGAGCTCGGCGGCGCTGACGTTGTTGAAGTCGCCCTGAAAGCCGCCCATGGGAGTGCGCGCCGCGCCGACGATGACGATGGGATCGTTGTCGGCATCATGCTTGGAGTCGTGATCGATCACTTGGGATCTCCTCAGCCGGTTTCCTGAAACAGTTCGCGGCCGATCAGCATGCGCCGGATCTCGGACGTGCCCGCGCCGATCTCATAGAGCTTGGCATCGCGCAACAGGCGCCCGGTCGCGTACTCATTGATATAGCCATTGCCGCCCAGACTCTGAATGGCCTCCAGCGCCATCCAGGTGGCGCGTTCCGCGGCATAGAGTATCGCGCCGGCGGCATCCTTGCGCGTCGGACCGCCGAGATCGCAGGCGCGGGCCACGGCGTAGACGTAGGCTTTGCTGGCGTTCATGGTGGTGTACATGTCGGCGAGCTTGCCCTGCATCAACTGAAAATCCCCGATGGGGCGATCGAATTGTTTTCGTTCATGCAGGTAGGGTACGACAATATCCATGCAGGCCTGCATGATGCCCAGAGGGCCGGCCGCCAGAACCACGCGCTCGAAATCGAGACCACTCATGAGTACGTTGACACCGCCGCCGAGGGTGCCGAGCACGTTTTCCGCCGGCACCTCGCAGTTGTCGAAGACCAACTCGCAGGTATTGGACCCGCGCATGCCGAGCTTGTCGAGCTTCTGGGCGGTAGAGAATCCCTTGAAGCTTTTCTCGACGATGAACGCGGTGATGCCCCGCGATCCCGCAGCCGGATCCGTTTTCGCATACACCACGAGCACATCGGCATCGGGACCGTTGGTGATCCACATTTTCGTGCCGTTCAATAAATAGCGGTCGCCTTTTTTCTCGGCCTTCAAGCGCATGCTGACCACATCGGAGCCGGCGCCGGTCTCGCTCATGGCCAGCGCCCCCACATGTTCGCCGCTCACCAGGCGCGGCAGGTAACATTGTTTTTGCGCATCGTTGCCATTGCGATGGATCTGGTTCACGCACAAATTGGAGTGTGCGCCATAGCTCAGCCCCACCGAGGCGGATGCGCGGCTCACTTCCTCCATGGCCACCACGTGCTCGAGATAACCCATGGCGGCGCCGCCGTACTCCTCGGCGATGGTGACGCCGAGGATGCCGAGGTCGCCCATCTTGCGCCAGAGATCGTCGGGAAAGGCGTTGCACTTGTCGATATCGGCGGCGCGCGGAGCGATCTCGTCGCCGGCGAAGCGCATGACGGAATCCCTCAACATGTCGGCGCTATCGCCGAGGGCGAAGTCGAGGCCTGGAAGCTGGTTTGAAATCATGATTGCGTTTCCGTTGCCGTGATGTTGCCGGTGCTCAGCCTTCGTCCTTATGCCCGTGCATGGTCATGAGCGTTTGCAGCAAGGTGGCGCAGAGGGTCTCCCGACCCTGTTTGCGCACGCTCACATCGGCACGGGTTATGACCAGTGTGCGCCCCGGTCTGATGACACAACCCCGGGCGATCAGACAATCGCCGTCGGCCGGCGCCAGCAAATTGAGCTTGTACTCCACGGTGAGCACGCTGGCATCCTCGGGCATCAGGCTGAATCCGGCGTAGCCGCCGGCCGAGTCGGCGATGGTGCCGATGATGCCGCCGTGAAAAAAGCCGTGTTGCTGACAAAGATCCTCTTTGAAGGGCAGCCGAATATGACACGCGCCTGCCTCGATGTGGTCAATTGTTGCGCCCAGCAGCGCCATCACCCGTTGGCGCGCAAAGCTCGCCTCGACCCTGGCCGCAAAGTCCGGATTGAGGGCCTGGAACCGGCCGCTGCCCTGTTGCGCCTTCTCCATGAGAATCCGTGTCCGCTATGGTGTGGGAAGCCTAGTTAACGTTTACGTAAACGTCAACTCCGCATCACCACCTACAGGCTATCTTCAGCCGCTGTCATGTTCACGCGCCAGCAGGTCCGCGCAGCGTTGCTCCAGGGTATCGAGCTCGTCCAGCACGTGCTCAATATCGGCTTTTTGCCCCAGCAGCTCTGCGCGCCGTGCGCGGATCTTCTCCATAAATGTACGCAGCTGCCTTCCTTCCCCCTCCGGAGCATCATAGAGTTCAATTAACTTCTTGATTTCCTTGAGAGAAAAGCCAAGCCGCTTACCTCTGAGGATGAGCTTCAGGCGGACCCTGTCGCGGGCCTCGTAAATGCGGCTGTGGCCGTCCCGGGTGGGACTGAGCAGACCCTGGTCCTCGTAGAATCGGATGGTGCGCGTGGTGACGCCGAATTCCCGCGACAGATCACCAATACCGTATGAAGTGTTCATGCAGGCCCCGGGGGTGGCTGGTTGGGGGAGACTACGTTCCTTTTACGTAAACGTAAAGGTGGGATCCGTGGCAGGGCGGGGTGCCCAGGCCGGGTCTGTTTCACGGGGCTGTTCGCGGGCACGGCCGCTTTCGCACATCTGACCGCCATGGATGGTGGGAATGCAAAAGGATTGTCAGGAACAATTCTTGCCATGGGCAAGCGCGCGCCTACAGGCGGGCTGCACTCGGCGCTAGACTGTGGGGAGGTGGTGGTGTCTTTCTTGACGTTTACGTAAACGTCACTTAGGGTTCTCATTTACCGCCGCCAGGAGAGCATCATGGCCGAGCCTGCCCTCGCAAAGCCACGCGCCGTCGCAAAACCGGCGGTGGACGCCGCGCGTATCCGATTCGTCACCGCCGCCAGTCTCTTCGACGGGCACGATGCATCCATCAACATCATGCGCCGCATTCTGCAGGCAGCCGGCGCCGAGGTGATCCATCTCGGCCACAATCGCTCGGTGGAGGAGGTGGTGAGTGCCGCGCTGCAAGAGGATGTGCATGGTATTGCCGTCAGCTCGTATCAGGGCGGACACGTCGAGTATTTCAAGTACATGGTGGACATGCTGCGCGAGCGTGGCGGCGAAGATATTCGCGTGTTCGGCGGCGGCGGCGGCGTTATTGTTCCTGAAGAAACCCGCACACTTCATGACTACGGCGTGACCCGCATCTACTCCCCCGGCGACGGCCAGCGTCTCGGGCTGCAGGGCATGATCGAGGATATGCTCGGCGCCTGCCGGGCATTACGCGATTACGATGTGCCCGGTGACATGACCGCGGCGGCGGGCGGCGACTGGCGCGCGCTGGCGAAGCTCGTGAGCGCCATCGAGGATGGCCGACTCGACAAGACGCAGCGGCGGCACTTATTGGATGCCGATCATCCGAATATTCCAGTGGTGGGCATTACCGGCACCGGCGGCGCAGGTAAGTCCTCACTAACGGACGAGGTGGTGCGCCGCTTTCGCCTGGATCACGATGATGCATTGAAAATCGCGATTCTCGCGGTGGACCCGTCGCGGCGTAAAACCGGCGGCGCCCTGCTCGGTGATCGCATCCGTATGAATGCCATCGACCACCCCAACATATTCATGCGTTCATTGGCCACCCGGGTGTCCGGCAACGAGATCCCCGAGCATCTGGAAACAGTCATCGCGGCGGTGCGCCGCGCGGGTTTCGACCTGGTGCTGGTGGAGACATCGGGTATCGGCCAGGGTGATGCCGCCATCGTGCCCCTCACCGATGTCTCCATGTATGTCATGACACCGGAATTCGGCGCCGCCAGCCAGCTCGAAAAGATCGACATGCTGGATTTCGCCGATCTCGTCGCCATCAACAAGTTCGACCGCAATGGCGCCGAGGACGCGCTGCGCGACGTGCGCAAGCAAATGCAGCGCAATCGCGAGGCCTTCGGCACGGCCAGCGAATCCATGCCGGTTTACGGCACCATCGCTTCGCGTTTCAACGATGATGGCGTAACAGCCCTCTACCAGGGGCTTAGTGCCGTGCTCGCCGATCGCGGCTTCGCGCCCATCTCCGGTGGCCGGCTCCAAGCGCAGGCACGGCGTTCATCCAGCGCGGCGGCCGCCATCGTGCCCGCCAGCCGCGGCCGTTATCTGGCGGAGATTGCTGAGTGTGTGCGTGCTTATCACGCCAAGGCGGAAGAGCAAGCGCGTCTCGCCCGTGAGCGCCAGCAGCTTCGTGAAGCCGATCGGATGTTGGCACAGGGCGGCGAGCAGCAACCGGCGCTCAGCCGTTTGATCGGCGAGCGCGAAGCGGCCATGGATCCGCAGGCGCGAACGCTGCTCGAGCAGTGGCCGTCGATCAAAAGCCGCTATTGCGGCAAAGAGCTCGTCGTCCAGATACGCGAGCGCGAGATCCGTACCGCGCTCACCCACGAGACCCTGTCCGGAACAGTGATTCCAAAAGTGGCGTTGCCACGCTATGAGGACGAGGGCGAGATCCTGCGTTGGTTGATGAAAGAGAACTTGCCGGGACATTTTCCTTTTACCGCCGGTGTATTCGTCTTCCGGCGCGAAGGAGAAGATCCTTCGCGCATGTTCGCCGGTGAGGGTGATGCCTTTCGCACCAATCAGCGCTTCAAATATCTTTCCAGGCACGCCGAGGCCAAGCGGCTGTCGACGGCATTCGATTCCGTAACCCTGTACGGCTTCGACCCCCACCGCCGCCCCGATATCTACGGCAAGGTGGGCAACTCCGGTGTCTCCATCGCGACCCTGGACGACATGAAGGTGCTCTACGATGGATTCGATTTGTGCGGCCCGAACACATCGGTGTCCATGACCATCAACGGTCCGGCACCAACCATCCTGGCGATGTTTCTAAATACCGCCGTCGACCAAAAGCGCGACGCAACGCGTAAGGAACTCGGCCGCGAAGCCACCGAAGAAGAGGCGACAGCCCAGAAAGCCTGGGTTCTCGAGAATGTGCGCGGTACCGTGCAGGCCGATATCCTCAAAGAGGATCAAGGACAAAACACCTGCATCTTCTCCACCGAGTTCAGTCTCAAGGTCATGGGTGACATCGCCGAGTATTTCGTCGACAAGCGCATCCGCAATTTTTACTCGGTGTCGATTTCCGGCTATCACATCGCCGAAGCCGGCGCGAATCCCATCACTCAGCTGGCCTTGACGCTCTCCAACGGCTTTACCTACGTGGAAGCTTATCTGGCCCGGGGCATGCACATCGATGCCTTCGCGCCGAACTTGTCCTTCTTCTTCTCCAATGGCATGGAGCCGGAGTATTCGGTCATGGGCCGGGTCGCGCGGCGCATCTGGGCGGCGGCCATGCGCTTCAAATACGGAGCGAATGAGCGCAGCCAGAAGCTCAAGTACCACATTCAAACCTCCGGCCGATCGCTGCACGCCCAGGAAATGGACTTCAATGATATCCGCACGACCCTGCAGGCGCTGATCGCGACCTATGACAACTGCAACAGCTTGCACACCAACGCCTATGACGAGGCGGTGACGACGCCGTCGGAAGAATCGGTGCGCCGCGCCCTGGCGGTTCAATTGATTATTAATAAGGAGTGGGGGCTGGCGAAGAACGAGAATCCGAACCAGGGCGCGTTCATCATCGATGAGCTCACGGATCTGGTCGAGGAGGCCGTGCTCGCCGAGTTCGAGCGCCTTGCTGACCGCGGCGGCGTGCTGGGCGCCATGGAAACCGGTTACCAGCGCGGAAAAATTCAGGACGAATCCATCTACTACGAACGCCGCAAGCACGACGGTTCGCTGCCCATAATCGGCGTCAACACCTTTCTCAATCCGGAACCCGAGGAAGACAAGACCACCATCGAGCTGGCGCGCTCCACCGGAGACGAAAAAGAGAGCCAGTTGCAACGGCTGGCGGACTTCCACGCGCGCCACGCCGACGCCGCACCGCTGGCGTTAAAACGCTTGCAGGATGCAGCCATCCGAGGCGAGAACGTATTCGCGGTGCTCATGGACGCGGTGCGGTGCTGCTCGCTGGGACAAATCACCGAGGCCCTGTTCGAGGTTGGAGGCAAGTACCGAAGATCGATGTAGGGCCGGACGCCTGGCGGCGTCCGACCCTACATCGATCCCTCGTTGGATGGGGTATTGATTGCGTTTGGGGTGTTGCTGTTGGTTGGCGCTCCTTATTTTTCACCCGCCCCCCTGTCCCCCCTCCCATCCAGCGAGGGGGGGAACCCTTCGTTTGAGTTATGCGGTGTTGTAGGTTGGGCTGAGCGCAGCGAAGCCCAACATTGCGGCGTGATTGGGCTTCACGGACTCTCAGCCCAGCCTGCGGGAACTACGCGCGACCAAACCGGTCATTGCGTCCCCAGCAACGAGTCCAGTGTAGCCAGCTTGTATGGCCAGCCGCTCTTGAAGGCATCAATCGTCGCGCTATCACGGTTGCCACTGTGGCGTATCTTGAGCCGGGTTCCGTTTGCGACTTCAGCGAGCTCGAACTCGACGAGGGTTTCACCTTCGCGTTGGCGCCCATCGAGTGTCCAAGACCAGAGCATACGGACGGGAGGTTCTATGGCAAGCACCTTGCAGAGATAGCGGTCGGTACCACCGTGCGAGTTCTCGCACCACATCTGGAATGAACGCTTTTCCTCCGGAACAAAATCTGTCTTCATGAGCCATTGTCCGAGCGCAGCCGGATCCGTCAATGCGTGCCAGACTGATTCCAGCGAGTGAGAATAAACCCGGTCAAAGGCGATATTGAACTTCATGACTGTTCATCCAAATAGTCTCCTAGCCGATCCAGCCGCGATTTCCAAAACTCCTCATACTGACGAGTCCACTCATGGACTTCCCTGAGCCTCTCCGGACGGGCGCGGTAGAATCGGAACCTGCCTTGCTTCCGGCGCTCCACCAAGCGGCTGTCCAGTAAGACTTTCAAGTGTTGAGAGATGGCGCCGAGGGTCACATCGAAATACGGCACAAGTTCTTGAACCGACCGCTCCTCGTGCGACAGCAACTCCATTAATTTGCGTCGGCTTGGGTCCGCAATGGCCTGATAAACGTCCAACGAAGGTGCGTCTCCTTGTTTTTTGCATCTGGCATTCGCAGCTGAATGAGCCGAGCGTCAGAAGGCGTATGTGCCGCCTGCTGCTCGACAAGACAAGATATATATTATAGGATTGGCTAAAATATAGCTATCGCTAAGGAGATGTAAATCATGAGAAATGACGTCGTCTCGCACAGTGAATGGGTCGAAGCACGCAAGACGCTTTTGGAAAAAGAAAAGGACTTCACCAAGCTTCGCGACCAGCTCAGCGCGCAACGCCGTGGACTCCCCTGGGAGAAGGTGGAGAAAGATTACGAATTCGAGGGGCTTGGCGCGGCGGTGAAGCTATCCGATTTGTTCGAAGGGCGAAGCCAGCTCATCGTTTATCACTTCATGTACGGCCCGGACTGGGAAGCTGGCTGCCCGAGCTGCTCATATCTTGCTGATCACTTCAATGCTGCGATCATTCACCTCAACCACCGCGATGTTTCCTTTATTGCTGTGTCGAGGGCGCCGGTGGACATTCTCGAAGCGTATAAGAAACGCATGGGCTGGGATTTTCTGTGGGTGTCGTCGTCCAGCAACGACTTCAACCGGGATTACGACGTGTCATTCACGGAGGAAGAAATCGAGCGCGGCGACGCCTACTACAACTACAAAAACCAGGGTTTCCCCAGCACTGAGGCCCCCGGCGCGAGCGTGTTTTACAAGGATAGCGACGGTACCGTCTATCATACCTATTCGGTATTTGAACGCGGCCTCGATATGTTTATCACGGCGTATCACTACCTCGATATCGTTCCCAAAGGCCGGGACGAGCACGGTCTTTCGTACACAATGGAGTGGCTTCGCCGCCATGACGAATACGATCAGTAGCGGGAACAAGCTATGTCTGTAAGATTCAGACGCCGACCGTCACAGCTGAGCGCGGCGAAACCCACGTAGCGCCGCAGTGTCGGGCTTTCCTGCGCTCCGTCCAGCCTATGGGAATTACGGGGCGTACGGGAAGCGTCCCCGCATCCTTCGATCTCGGGTACTATCGGTGGCATGTGCCTGATATTTCTTGCCTGGAAGAAGCATCCCGCTTATCGCTTGGTGGTGGCGGCGAATCGTGATGAGTTCTATGCGAGGCCCACGGCGCCGGCGGACTACTGGCAGGATGCGCCGGGAGTGCTGGCCGGTCGCGATCTGCAAGGGGGAGGCACCTGGCTCGGTGTTAGCCGGGCCGGGCGATTTGCCGCGCTGACCAATTACCGCCGTGGCGGCGGCAATGCCGCCAACGCGCCGACGCGGGGCCGATTGGTCAGTGAGTTTCTTCTCTCCAGCGCCGCCCCTGGCGCGTACTTGCAATCTCTTGCGGGTCGAGCGCGTGCCTACAACGGATTCAATCTACTGGTTGCCGATGACCACAGCCTTCACTGGTTCTCCACTCACGGCGGCGAACCGCGGATGCTGGAAGCCGGCGCCTACGCCGTCAGCAACGATTTGCTCGATACGCCGTGGCCGAAGGTGTCCCGCGGCAGAGAAGGCTTCGAGGGATTACTGCAGGCGCCGGAAATCGACGTCCAGGGAATGTTCGATGTGTTGACGGACAGTCAAATCGCCGAGGATGCAGCATTGCCCGATACCGGCATTGGCCTGACCCGTGAACGGATGCTTTCGCCGATATTCATCAGCGCCGGCGACTACGGAACGCGATCATCCACGGTGCTGTTGGTCGGCGTTGACGGACAGGTGACCTTTTACGAGCGCACCTACGCCCCTGGGACTAAAGAACACAGCACGTTAACATACGAATACGCAATTGAGGCCGATCGAGCAGCAGTGTGAGATTTCCATGGAATGTATTTTTTGTAAAATAATTGCCGGCGAGATACCGTGCTTCAAGCTCTACGAGGACGGCGACACGCTTGCCTTCATGGACATCAATCCCGCCAGCGAAGGTCATGCGCTGGTCGTGCCCAAAGAGCATGCCACCGACGTGCACGCGGTCTCGGAGGCGGCAATCGCTTCCACCGTGATCACCGCCAAAAAAGTCGCGGCGGCAATAGAAAAAACGCTGAGTCCGCAAGGCATGAATTTGCTTCAATGCAATGGGCCTGCCGCCGCGCAATCGGTTCTTCATTTTCACATGCACGTTCTTCCGCGTCGCCAGGGTGACGGTCTGAAGCTCAATTGGGGACTCGAACCCGGCGACATGGACGCCATCGGCCGACTGGCGGATCGTATCCGTGCAAATCTGCAGGAGGGGCAGGGGTGAAATTCAACGATATCAAAGTCTGCGTCTTCGACGCCTACGGCACGCTATTCGATGTGCATGCGGCGGTTGGTCATCATCGCTCCCGTCTGGGTGACAAGGCCGATGCGGTATCGGCCATGTGGCGCACCAAGCAGCTCGAATACACCTGGCTGCGCAGCCTCATGGATCGTTACGTGCCTTTCTGGCAGGTGACCGGTGAGGCGCTCGATTACGCATTCGATGCTCACGGCGTCTCCGACAAAAGCTTGCGCGACGATCTTCTCAACGCCTACATGCAGCTCGACTGCTACGCGGAAGTTCCGGCCGTGCTTGCCAAGCTCAAGGACGGCGGCATGCGTACGGCGATTCTCTCGAACGGTTCGCCGGAGATGCTCGCCTCGGCGGTAACAAACTCGAAACTGGACGATTTGCTCGATGCCGTTCTTTCCGTGGATGACCTGGGCATTTTCAAACCCCACCCCAGCGTTTACCAGTTGGCCGTGGACCGGCTCGATGTCGAAACTCACCAGGTGAGCTTTCAATCGTCCAATGCCTGGGACGCGGCCGCTGCGGCAACCTTCGGTTTTCGCGTGGCCTGGGTGAACCGCTTCGGGCAGGCCGAAGAGCGCCTGCCGGATAAGCCGGACGTTCAACTGCGTACGTTGAGTGAGTTGCCGGCGGTGGTGTTGTCGTGAGGGATCGCTTCTGGCGTACCCGGCCAGCGGCTGCGCCATGCAACTAGAGGGAAAGGCGGCCCTGGTCACGGGCGGAGGATCCGGTCTCGGCGCGGCTACCGGGCGATTGCTGGCGGAGCGCGGCGCACGGGTCGCCCTGCTCGACAGGGATCTCGATGCCGCCAGGGCCGAGGCCAAGCGCATCGATGGGTTGGCAGTGGCCTGTGACGTAACCGACGCGCGTCAGGCGGAGCAGGCCGTGGCGGCCGCCCGTGCCGAGCACGGCATCGCCGCCATTCTGGTCAACTGCGCCGGGATTGCGCCGGCCATGCGGGTGGTGGGGCGCGACGGCCCCATGCCCCTGGAAGAATTCGACAAGGTCATCCAGGTGAATCTGGTGGGAACATTCAACCTGCTGCGTCTGGCGGCAGCCAACATGATCGAAACAACACCGGACGGCGATAGCGGTGAGCGCGGTGTCATCGTCAACACGGCCTCGGTTTCCGCATTCGAAGGGCAAATCGGCCAGGCGGCGTACAGCGCGTCCAAAGCCGGCGTTGCCGGCATGACGCTGCCCATCGCCAGGGAACTCGCGCGCTTCGGCGTGCGGGTCATGGCCATTGCGCCCGGCCTCATGAGCACGCCCATGCTGAAGAGCATGCCCGAAGCAGTGCAGCAAAGCCTTGGTGCTCAAGTGCCCTTTCCGGCGCGGCTCGGACACCCGGAAGAGTACGCTTCGCTGGTCGCCCACATCGTCGACAATCCGCTGCTCAACGGCGAGGTCATCCGCCTGGATGGCGCCATCCGCATGCAACCGAAATGATGGAATCCGGGGCCGGTATGCGGTTAGCATGGTGACTTGCCCAGGGTCGACTCCGCGATCCTCGGTGGCTGCGAATACTGAGTGGAATCAAACAATTAGAAAGTCGTAACGGAGCTCACTTCTAAACAGTCAAAACGTGGTTGGATAGTCTCGCGGCTCGCCGGACCATGGTCGGCGTTTTCTGGCGCCAGCGCCAACCCGGGTGGAGGAAGTAGGTTGATGGTTGAGACAAGGGCCAATGGCGAAGCGCCTGACTCCGCTCTGGACACATTTCCCAAGCTGCTCCTCGCCAATGCCGCGCGTTACGGCGATGCCCATGCGACCCGGGAGAAGGAGTTCGGCATCTGGCAATCGTGGTCCTGGCGCGCGCTGTCCGAGGATGTGCAGAACCTGGCTGCCGGGCTTGCGGAGCTGGGATTCCAACGCGGCGATAAGATCGCCATCATCGGCGATAACCGGCCGCGGCTATATGCCGCCATGTGCGCAGCCCAGGCTCTCGGCGGCGTACCCGTGCCCATGTATCAGGATGCCGTTGCCAACGAGTTACAGTTCGTCGTCGAGCACGCCGAAGTGCGTTTTGCCATCGTCGAGGACCAGGAGCAGGTAGACAAGCTGCTGGAAATCAAGAGCGTCTGTCCTCTCCTCGAAGACATCATCTACGTCGATGCCCGCGGTTTGCGCAGCTACGAACAATCCTTTTTGCATTCTTACCAAGATGTTCAAGCCAAAGGTCAGGCGCGTCGCGAGAAATCCCCCGGATTCATCGGCGACGAGATCGCCCAGGGCAAAGGTTCGGATATCGCCATCATTCTTTACACCTCCGGCACCACCGGTGCGCCCAAGGGCGTGATGCTGACCCATGCGAATGTGCTCGTCACCGCCAGGAATGCGGTGGAGCGGGACAAGCTGCGCCGGGACGACGAGGTGCTCGCTTATCTGCCCATGGCGTGGGTGGGTGACAATATTTTCTCCTTCGGACAGTCTTATGTGGCGGGCTTTTGTGTTAACTGCCCGGAGAGCAGCGCCACGGTCATGGACGATCTACGCGAAGTCGGCCCGACCTACTTTTTTGCACCGCCCGCCATCTACGAAAACCTCCTCACCAATGTAATGATTCGCATGGAGGATGCATCACGCTTGAAGCGTAGCTTGTTCCGAAAATTCTTAGAGGTTGCCAAACGCATCGGATCACGGGTTCTGGACGGGAAACCCGTCTCGTTTTTCGACCGGCTGCTCTACTGGATCGGCGATATTCTCATCTATGGCCCGCTGAAAAATACACTGGGTTTCTCCCGCATCCGCATCGCCTATACGGCCGGCGAAGCCATCGGGCCGGACATATTCGATTTTTATCGATCCCTCGGTATTAATATCAAGCAACTCTATGGTCAGACCGAGGCGGCCGTTTTCGTCACCATGCAGCCCGACGGCGAAATCAAACCCGATACCGTGGGTACGCCGGCACCGCAGGTGGAGATTAAGATCGAGGACAACGGC
>Ga0055476_10000172_pt1 | contig 15905 bp, 12 predicted proteins | sample Muzzi_CordC_D2_FD_57682 | JGI IMG/M metagenome (GOLD analysis project Ga0055476, IMG submission 57682) | Wetland microbial communities from San Francisco Bay, California, USA, that impact long-term carbon sequestration - Muzzi_CordC_D2 | ecosystem: Environmental > Aquatic > Marine > Wetlands ... | reverse complement strand
AACCGCCGAATCATAGAGTAGACGGCCGGACTCCGACTACCCTACACTCGGCCGCACGCCATCCTCGGAGGCACCGTGAAGCGCCCCACTCCGTCCCGCGGCCTGCTGCTCGGGCTCGCTGCCTCTCTTGCGTCCTTTCCAGCCTGCACGCCCCGAGGTCTGCACCCGGAATTCGATCCGCCCTACGTCTGCCGCACCACCACGAAACCCACGGAATCCCTCTTCCTGATCGGCGACGCGGGCCAGCCCAGCCTGCCCGAAGCCACGGCCGCGGATCCGGACGCGCTCGTCGACCCGGTGCTCGTCGCTCTCGCCGATGCCGTCGAGCGAAGCGTCGCGGCGCTCGGCGCGGATCGGACCGCGGTCGCGTTCCTCGGCGACAACATCTACCCGGCGGGCCTACCGCTCGCAGGGGAAGCGGGACGCGAACATGCCTTGCGTCTGCTCGAGGCGCAGATCGACGCAGCCGGCGAGGCGCGCGTGTTCTTCACGCTCGGAAACCACGACTGGAACCAGGGCAAGCCGGGCGGCTTCGCGCGCGCGCTTTCACAAGCGGACTACCTCTCGAAACGCGCGCCGAACATCTCCATCCACCCCGCCGGTGCATGCGCGGGACCGGACCACTTCGAATTCGGCGACCATCTCGAGCTGATCTTCTTCGACCTGTGGGCGATCCTCCACCAGTTCGACAACCCGGGCGGGCCCTTCGAGCACTGCGACCCGATCGCGGTACGGGGGGAGCGCCGAATCGCGAAGCGCCTCGACGAGGTGCTGGGCGGAACCGGTGAGCGCCGCACGATCGTCCTCACACACCCGCCGATGCTCACCACCGGCCCCCACGGCGGCTACTTCACCTGGCGGGAACACCTGTTCCCGCTGCGAATGATCGATCCCAGGCTGTGGATTCCGTTGCCGGTGATCGGCTCGATCTTCCCGCTGTCCCGAATGCTCGGCGTCACCGACACCGACATGATGAGCAAGAACTATCGGGACTACCTCAGTGCTGCGAAGGATCTCTTGAGGCCCGGTCATCCGACGCTGGTCGCTGCCGGGCACGAGCACAGTCTGCAGGTGCACGTCGACCCCACCGGAGTGTTCCACGCGGTGAGCGGCGCAGGGAGCCTCGTGAAGGTCGATTATGTGCGGCGCCTGAACTCCGACTTGATGTCGCTGGCCGCCCCGGGCTTCATGCGTCTCGACGCACACCCCGACGCCAGCCTGCGCCTGCACGTGATCGCGCTCGATCGGGCGAAACGACCCGATCTCGTCTACAGCACCTGCATCCCCTGACCCGGGGCGGGAGGTCGAAGCCGTTCCCGGCCGTCTCCGCGCAACGATGAGGTAGGATACGCGCACGGCGATCGGAAACGATTCGCCGCGTGCAACCCACGGAAGCCCGCCCGTCCGACGTCTGGAACGACCTCCGGGTGTTCGAATCGATGCAGGACGCCGGCAGCGCTGAAGACATCCTCCCGGATCAGGAGCCGAAGCCGCATGGCCGCAGCGAATCGCACTTACGACATCGTCGTCTGGGGTGCCAGCGGGTACACGGGGCGCCTCACCGCCGAGTATCTGCTCGAGCGCTACGGCGTGGGCGGCGAGATTCGCTGGGCCATCGGCGGACGCAACCGCGCGAAGCTCGAAGCCGTACGCAAGAAGATCGCTGTGGAGGCTGGCGTCGACGCGAGCGCGCTGCCGATCGTTCTGGGCGACAGCAACGATCCCGCATCGCTGCGCGAACTCGCCGAACAGACGCGCGTCGTCTGTACCACCGTCGGCCCGTACGCGAAATTCGGCTCGGGGCTGGTTGCCGCGTGCGCGAAGGCGGGCAGCGACTACTGCGACCTGGCGGGCGAGGTCCATTGGATGCGCGCGATGCTCGACGCCCACCAGCAGGCGGCGGTCGCGAGTGGCGCGCGCATCGTCCACTGCGCAGGCTTCGACTGCATCCCCTCCGATCTCGGCGTGTACTTCGTGCAACGCGCGATGCGAGAACGGTGCGGCGTACCCGCGAAGCGTGTGAAGCTTCGAGTCGTCGGATTCAGCGGTGCTGCCAGCGGCGGCACCATCGCGAGCATGGAGACGATGATCGAGGCGACACTCCGAGACCCGGAAGTGCGACGCGCCATGGCGGACCCGTACGCGCTGAACCCCGCCGGGCAGAGAGGCCCCGACCGCGGCGACCGCATCACACCTGAATGGGATCCCGATTTCGAACAATGGACGGCGCCGTTCATCATGGCGTCCCTCAACGGCAAGGTCGTTCGCCGCAGCAACGCGCTGCTCGACCACGCCTACGGCGAAGACTTCCGCTACGACGAGGCCACCCTCACGGGCAGCGGTCCGATCGGCGCTGCAAAGGCCGCGGCGATCGCGGCCGGACTCGGCGGCCTGTTGGCCGGAATGGCGATCCGTCCGCTCCGTCGCGCGGTCGTACGACGCCTGCCGCAGCCCGGCCACGGGCCGACGCGTGAACAGCGCAACAACGGCTTCTTCGATCTGCGGCTGTTCGCCGCGCATCCGACCGAGCCCGAGAAGAACCTGCGCGCGCGGATCCGCGGCGACCGCGACCCGGGCTACGGCTCGACTTCGAAGATGCTGGGCGAGAGCGCGGTCTGCCTGGCAAAGGACGCCCTCGACGTCGGCGGCGGCTTCTTCACACCCGCGTCCGCGATGGGCGACGCACTGCTCGCTCGTCTGCCCGTCAACGCGGGCGTCACCTTCGAACTCGAAGACGGCTGAGCGGGGCTCCCCGGTACCGAAGCGGCGCGCCGCAGTGCAGCCCCAGCCGGGCGCTGAAGAAGTCCTGCAACGGTTGCGAGAGGTCGGGGAGGCCTGCCGCGACCGTCAGCCGATCAGGGAGCGGCAGGCGCCCCCCAAGCTCGCGCGGATAGGACAGAACCGGCCTTTTTCAGCACCCGGCTAGACGGTCGCCGCGTCCTCCGGCGCATCCGCGGCGAGTGCTGCGCGAGCCGTTCGCAGATCGTCCGCGAAGCGCCCGAGGTCCGGCACGAGATCGTAATCCCCCTGGAGTCCCCAATAGAGCGTCCCGTCGTAGCTCAGGACCGCGACGCCCAGACCGACCCCCGGAACGAGCGGCACCAGCGGCTGCATGCTGAGCGCACGGCAGCCGAGCAGATAGAGCGGGATCGGCGGGCCCGGCACGTTGGTGACGATCATGCTGATCTGGCCCTTCATGGCGGCTGCGCTGAGGTCGAGCAGCACGGGAAGCTCCTCGGCGGCGGCCATCAGCATCTCGACCGCAACGGCCTGCTTGGAGGACTTGAGTGAGCTCGTGCACTGCTCGATCGCGGCGAGCTGCTTCAGCGGCTCGGGCTCTGCGAGCGGCATCGAAACGATCCAGGACGAGATGCGGTTTCCCATCTCACCCGAATCGGATTCCAGCCGCACGTTGACCGGTATCGACACCCGGAAATCGAGGCCCTCGAGTTCGACTCCACGCCGCGTCAGATAACGCCGCACCGCGCCGGCGACGATCGCGAGGACCAGGTCGTTCAACGAACAACCCAGGCGGCGCCGCAATTCGGTCAATTCGTCGAGCGGTGACTCGAACCAGTCGACACGCCGGCGCGGCCCGAGCGGTGCGCGACTGATCGGCGTCCGCGATGCGGGCAGCACATTCTCGAGCAGGTCGCCGAACGCATTCACCCGCTGTCGCAGGTTCGGGATCAGTCCCGGCCCGGCGCTTGCGAAGTCGCGCATCCCGCCGGCGAGCCGCAGCGGCGTGCGGATCCGCCGCGCGATCTCGTAGGCGGCCAGGTCGAACGTGTCGGGCAGCGGCCTCGGCACGAACGGTTTCGCGGTGCCGATCTTCCGCTCGGGCTTCGCGCTGAGGAGCACCTGCATCAGATTCACACCGGATCCGCCGTCCACCATGCAATGGTGCATCTTCGTCACCACCGCGAAATACCCGCCGCCGTCGACGCCTTCTACCAGCCACATTTCCCAGAGCGGTCGCGAGCGATCGAGAGGCTGACTCACGATCCAACCCACCGTCTCCTTCAACTGGGCAGCGTTCCCGGGTGACGGAAGCGAGAGATGGTGCAGATGATCGTCGAGATCGAAGTCCGCCGCGTCGACCCAGACGGGGATCCTCTCGAGCGGCGTCGAATAGAGTCGTTGCCGATAACGAGGAATGCGATCGAGTGCGGCCCGGATCGCCTTGCCGAACACCCCGAAATCGACGCCGCCCGTCTCGCTGCGCAACGGCGCCTGCTCGTAGACGCTGAAACCGGAGACGTGCATGTGGGTATTGGCGTCCTCCATCGCGAGGAACTGCCGATCCATCGCGCGAAGGGGTTCGAAGAAGGGCTTCGGCTTCGGAGTGGCCATTGAACGCTCCCGGGCTGACGACGAACCAGGCTGCCGGATCTGGAAAATGCACGAAACGATCGGGGCGACAGTATGATGCCGATCATAGACCGCCGCTCGACGCCCGAATGCGGAGGTCCGCCTTCAGCAGGCCCGAGCGGGCGCGGGCGAAACGACTTCATGTCGATGGCGACACGGATCGGCGTGAACGGTCGGCGGGCGTCGCGCTACGGTACCGCCGCGAACAACCGCAACGAGGAGTTCAGACATGAGCGAACCCGCCCCGCCTCGGCTGGACGATTCGTATCTCGCCAAGGTCATCGAAGCCGCCGTCCGCCTCGGACTCGTGTTGGTGCTGCTGACGTGGTGCTTCACCATCATCCGCCCATTCATCATACCGGTCGTCTGGGGCATCATCCTCGCGGTCGCGGTCTTTCCCGCCTACCAATGGCTGAGCGATCGCCTCGGCGGCCGGGAAAAGCTCGCAGCCCTGCTCGTCAGTCTGGTGGGCCTCGCGTTCGTCATCGCGCCGGCCGTGACGTTCACCGGCTCGTTGATCAAATCGGGCCGACAGGTCGCGAGCAGAACCTATCTGGATTCGATCGAGATCCCCCCGCCCCCGCCGAGCGTCCGTGAGTGGCCCGCGGTCGGCGAGCCGATCTACGATCTCTGGGCCCAGTCGAGCCGCAGCATCGAGCCGCTGCTGGTCGAGTTCGCGCCGCAGCTCAAGGAGGCGGCCATCTGGCTGCTCGGTGCGGGGCTCGGTACCGGAATCGCCATCGCGCAATCGCTGCTCTCGATCGTGATCGCGGGCGTGATGCTCTCGTGGGCGAGTAGCGGAACCGCTGCCGCGAGGACGATCTCGACTCGGCTCACCGGCGCGGAGGGCGATCGTTACGTCAAGATGGCGAGCGCGACGGTACGCAGCGTTGCGGTCGGAATCGTCGGCGTCGCCATCATCCAGGCCGGGCTGATCGGCCTGGGAATGGTGACCGTCGGCGTTCCACACGCAGCGGTCTGGACGCTGATCTCGTTGTTCCTCGCCGTCGTGCAGCTCACGCCGTTGATCGTGGTGCTGCCGGTGGCGATCTACATGTTCTCGCACCTCTCCACGCCCGTCGCGGTGGCGTTCCTGGTCTGGGAGCTGGTCGCGTCGGCCAGTGACAGCGTCCTCAAGCCGATCCTGCTCGCGCGCGGCGTGGAAGTCCCGATGCTCGTGATCTTCCTCGGAGCGATCGGTGGCTTCATCGCGTCGGGATTCATCGGGCTCTTCATCGGAGCGGTCGTCCTCTCACTCGGATACGAGCTCTCGCGCGACTGGCTGAACGCGAATGCGGAATCCGAGGCGGGAGAACGCGCCCGATGACGGATCGATGAGGCGACAGCGGAGCCGGCCCGGCGATCGATCCGCCGCCTCGCGATCGGTTGCGCACTGCCGTCGCCGTGTTGCGCCGCCGTGGAGCGGCGGGATCTTCGCGGAGATCCTCGACGTCGTCGCAACGCCGGCACTCGTCGATCGGGGTCGCGGTCCCGGTCAGCCGAGGTATCGTCTCGTGCGTCGTTGCACGGGAGTTGCCAATGGCGGCCGCAGGCGAATCGGTGGAATTCTCGTTCGACTCTGCAGAGGTTCGGCACGAGCCCTACGAACTGCTCCACCGCCTCCGCAAGGAGGACCCGGTCCACTACGTCGCCGAAATGGATTTCTGGCTGGTCACCCGCTACGCGGACGTGCGCGAGCTCTTCGTCGATCCGCGCGTCACCGGCGATCGCCGCGTCTGGAACCACTACAAGCTGCCACCCGAGGGCTCGCTGTTCCGCTGGATCGACGAACGCGGCACGATGGCAGTCTCGCAGAGGGAGCACACTCGCCAGCGGCGGCTGCTCAATTCGGGCTTTACACCCCGCGGCGTCGCGCGCATGAATCGGAAGATCCGCGAAGTGGTGGATCGCTTCGCGAAGCCGCTGCACGGCCGCACCGGAGTCGTCGACATCATGGCCGAGTTCACCACGCCGATCCCGATCGCAGTGATCAGCAACATCACCGGAGTCGCCGCGCCCGGCGACGGCGAGGAACGCTTCAGCCGACTCGGCCAGGAGACCATTCGCGGCTTCTTCGGGTTCGTCAGCGACGAAGTCATGCAGAAAGCCGAAACCTCCTACCGCGAGCTGTCATCGTGGGTGCGCGACACCGTGACCGCGCGGCGCGAATCGCCGCAGGAAGATCTGATCACCGATCTCGTCCAGGCACGCGAAGGCGACGACACACTCAGCGACGACGACATCGTCGCGCTCGTGAGTGCGATCCTGTCGGCGGGCAGCGAGACCACGGCCATCGGCGGCACGCTCGCGATCAACACCCTGCTCGAGCACCCGGAATCCCTCGAACGCCTGCGCGCCGACCGGTCACTGATCCCGAAGGCCGTGAGCGAGATCCTGCGCTACGGCTTCGGCGGCGTTTCCGGCGTCGCGCGCTACGCCAGGGAGGACTTCGAGCTGCGCGGCAGGAAGATCGAGCGAGGCCAGATGATCATGCTCAGCCTCGGCGGCGCCAGCCACGATCCGAGCGTCTACCGCGACCCGGAGCACTTCGACATCGACCGCGACCCGAAGGATCTGCTTACCTTCGGCTTCGGGCCACACTACTGCCTCGGCGCCAATCTCGCGCGCGAAGAGCTCGGCTGCATGATCGATGCGGCACTGGACTTCCTGCCGCCCGGCGCCCATCTCGTACCCGAGCTGGTCGAAAGCGAAGCGATCGGTCTCTTCGATCGCGCGAAGAACTGCCCGATCGACTTCGGCAGCTGACGAGCCGCCGCACCCTGATTCGACGCGCGACGTTGCCACTGCGTCGCACATACGAGAGACTGCGACATGGCCGACCTTCTCGCTCTTTCGAACCGGATCATCGACGACGGCGCAGGGATCTTCCCGGTGCGCATCAACCAGGAGCTCAGCGAGATTGCCGACGGCGTCGCCGTCGTCGAATCCTTCTCGAACGTGATCGCCCTCGCCACGGACGACGGACTGGTGCTTTCGGACACCAGCGGTGCGCTCACCGGCGGCGCGGTCGTGAAAGCCCTGCGCGGCTGGTCCCACGCCCCCTTCCACACGATCCTCTACACGCACGGCCACGTCGACCACGTCGGCGGTGCGGGCGCATTCGTCGCCGATGCGGCCGAGCGCGGTCACCGGGCCCCGCGCTTCGTGGGCCACGAGAACCTGCCCGCGCGTTTCGAGCGCTACAACGCGACCGCCGGCTACAACACCATCATCAACACTCGCCAGTTCAGCGGTGCCACGAAGATGGGCATCGGCGGCGAACGGCGCTTCCTGCCCGATAGCACCCCGACGCCCGACGTAACCTTCCGCGACCGGCTCGATGTCAGCGTCGGCGGATTGCAGCTCGACCTCCATCACGCCAAGGGCGAGACCGACGACCACGTCTGGGGCTGGCTTCCCGAGAGCAGGATGATCCTGACCGGCGACCTCTTCATCTGGAACCTGCCGAACGCGGGCAATCCGCAGAAGGTGCAGCGCTATCCGCGCGAGTGGGCCGCAGCGTTGCGCGAAATGTCGGGACTGGGCGCCGAGCTGCTCGTTCCCGCGCACGGATTCCCGATCGGGGGCGCGGAGCGCATTCGCAGCGTGCTCGACGACACCGCGACCGCGCTCGAGCTGCTCGTCCAGGGAACGCTCGAGATGATGAATGCCGGAGAACCACTCGATGCAATCCTCCATTCGCTGAAGCTCCCCGACGAACTGCTCGCGAAGCCCTACCTGCGTGCGCTCTACGACGAGCCCGAGTTCGTGATCCGAAACATCTGGCGTCTGTACGGCGGCTGGTACGACGGCAATCCGTCACGCCTGAAGCCGGCGCCCGACGCGGCGCTCGCAGCCGAGATCGCGCAACTCGCGGGAGGCACCCGCACGCTCATCGAGCGGGCGGAGGAACTCTCCGCGGCGGGCGAACACCGACTCGCCTGCCACCTGATCGAGATGGCGGTCCTGGCCGACCCGGAGAACAAGCGCGCACACGGGTCGCGGGCCGCGATCTACACCCAACGCCGCAGCGTCGAAACCTCGTTGATGGCGCACGGGATCTTCGGCTTCGCCGCACGCGAGTCCGAGTCGAAGGTCTAGGTTGCTCTCCGTGCCGAGCCCCGACGACGGGGATGCTTCCCGTTCGAAATCCGCCGATTCCTCCGCGGCCGGTTGCACGGTCGCGCCGGAGTAGCTGGACGTGATCGAAGAGCGACCGCGCGTCTTCATCGGCGATGTGCAGGGATGCGCCGACGAACTCGACGAACTCCTCGCACTCGCCACTGACGAAGTCGGCGATGATTTCGAGGTCTGGTCCGTCGGCGACCTCATCAATCGCGGCCCCGACAACCGCCGCGTTCTCGAGCGGATGCGCACGCTGCACTCGGACGGGCGTGCGCGGATCGTGCTCGGGAACCACGAAATCGGTCTGATGATGCGCTGGCTGGGTGTCCGAGGGACGAGTTCGGCGGACACGATCGAAGACATCCTCGAGGCACCGGACGCCGATGACTGGATCCGCTGGCTGCGGGACCTTCCCCTGGTCGAGATCGGCGAGCTCGATGGCGAACCGTTCGCGATGGTGCACGCATCGGTTCATCCGAAGTGGGACCTCGCAAGCCTCGTCGCGCACGCTCGCGCGGCGGAAGAACGGCTGCACCAGCTGGAACCGGACGAACTCCGCCGCTGGTTGCGCGCAACGCCGGGAGCCGCAGCGAGCGCCACCGAACGCGACGACCTCGATCGGCTGACGCGAGGTCGCTCGGTCGTCGATTCGTCCGGTACGTGGTCCGACGCGCTGCCCACGAAGGCCGCCGACGCCTGGCATCGCCGCTGGGCCAAGTGCAGGCACGACTACGGAATCGTCTATGGGCACTGGGCGCTGCAGGGGCTGCATGTCGCTCCGGGCCTGCGCGGTCTCGACACCGCCTGCGTTCACCACGGAAGGGACGATGGGCGCGGCGGCCGCACCCGGGGTTCGCTCACTGCGTGGATTCCACGAGCCGATGATTCCCGTAGGAAACGCGCGCAATTCGGCGTGCCCGACGATCGATTCCTGCAGGTCAGGGCAAAGAGGCGCTATCGACGACGCGCCGAACCGCCGGCTCGCGTCTGAACCGAAGTCCGTCGATCGGTTTGCCACCCGATCGGGGCGGCGATACCCGCCACGCACGAGACCCGCTAGCTTCTTCGAGAATCCGACCTTCCATTGAAAGGATCCCCCGATGTCGTTACTCGCGCGTTTCGGCGCCTACGCGGCTGCCTTCGAGAAGAGCTATGAAAGCGACGATTGGACCTTCGTCGAGCCCTTCTTCGCCGAGAACGCCAGCTACGACGCCGGCGCCGAGATCTTCCTGGGCGGCCACTTCGAAGGACGTGCGGCCATCCTGGCCTACTTCAAAGCGATACTCGACGCGTTCGACCGCCGCTTCGACAGCCGGGAGCTCGAGCTGCTCGAAGGTCCTTTCGAGGAAGACCAGTCGGTGCGAATCCGCGGCAGCGCCACCTACCGCGCCCGCGGCGTTCCCGACCTCGTACTCGTGCTGGACGAGATCGTCCGCTTCGAGGGTGACCGGATCATCCACCTCGAAGACCGTTACGATGACGACATGAAGGGCGCCCTGCAGGCCTATCTGGACGATCACGGGGAAACGCTGGGGATCGCGATCTCGGACTGATCGCTGCACGGCTGCGGCGATCGGTATGGCCTCAGCCGAGCGAAGCGTAGACTGCATCCACCAGCCGCTGCGTTCTCGGCGTCCGCCAGCGATCCCCGGGTCGGTTCATCAGGTAGCCGAACGCCACGCCCGCCTCCGGGTCTGCGAAGCCGAGCGCCCCCCCGTAGCCGTAGTGGCCGAACGAACCGTCGTTGGGGCCCAGCGGCCGACCGGGCATCGTCAATTGGAAGCCCACCCCGAAGCGCGAATCACGCCCCAGCACGCGATCGGGTCCGTCGACCTGGATCGCGGTGGCGTCCCCCAGCAGCGCCTTGCCGGGCCAGGCGCAGCCGCGAAGCGGACGACCCAGCATCGAATCGTAGAGGGCCGCGACCGCGCGCGCCGTTCCGTGACCGTTGGTCGACGGGACGACGGCCGATCGCCACGCAGCGGTGTTGACCGATCCGATCCCGGAGAGCCCGCTCGGATTGAAGTAGCTGTGCCAGATCATCGTGTCGTGCTCTTCGTCACCCGTCGGAGGAAAGGCCATCGCCCATTGCTCGCGGGTCGTGAGTACGGCCTGTGGAGCGACGATCTCGGCTGCGCGGCCGTGCTCACGCTGCGGCAGCCCGTAGTAGAAACCGTCCACTCCGACCTCCGCCATCACACGAGCGAGAGCCTCACCGATCGCAACGCCGGTCGCGCGTCGTATGACTTCGCCGAGCAGGAAGCCGAACGTATTGGTGTGGTAACCGTGCGTGGTGCCTGGATCCCAATACGGCTCCTGGTCCGCCAGCGCGGAGCACATCATCGCCCAATCGAGCCACGCGTCCTCGGGCAACCGCACGCGCACGGCCGGGAGTCCGGCCTGGTGCGAGGCGAGTTCGCGAACCGTCACGTCGCCCTTGCCTCCGGCTTCGAACTCGGGCCAACAGCGCGATACCGGCGCATCGAGATCGAGCATTCCGGCCTCGACGCTCGAGAGCAGCAGCATCGCCACCACGCCCTTCCCCACCGAGTAGGCATTGACGAGCGTATCGCGTTCCCAGATTCGCGTGCGCGCGGCATCGCGATGTCCGCCCCAGAGATCCACCACCGTTCGACCATCGACTCTCGCGCAGACGCCCGCACCGATCTCGTCCTCTTCGGCGAAGTTGACCGCAAAGGCCTCCCGCACAGCAGAGAAGCGATCGTCACAGTCGCCGTCGATGGGAACGTTCCCATGCGTGGAATCGGTCATCGTCCGTGGTCTCCGACTTGCGTCCGACAGACTACCGCCGATGGAACCCGGCCACAGCGACAGCGATCCGCTCACCGGCAACGGACCGGCTCTAGGGCAGCGTCAGGTCGACGAGCATCGCCGCGAAGATGGCGACGAGATAGAGGATCGAGACCCGGAATACGCGGCGATCGGCGACATCGCTGCGGCGATGCATCGCCTGCCCGATGCTCACGCAGAACGCCAGGCCCGCAGCCATGGAAACGACTGCGTAGAACGCTCCCAGCACGCCCGCGAGCCAGGGAATGAGTGTCACGGGAATCAACACCATCGCGTAGGCAAGCTGTCTCCGCCGCGTTGCATCGTTGCCCACGACGCTCGGCATCATCGGAAAGCCGGCCGCTTCGTACTCGCTCTTGCGATACAGCGCGATCGCCCAGAAATGCGGCGGTGTCCACAGGAAGACGATCGCGAACAGCACGATGCCCCAGATTCCGAGCCGGCCATCGACCGCCGCATCGGCGATCAAAGGGGTCGCGGCACCCGCGGCTCCGCCGATCACGATGTTCTGCGGTGAACGCGGCTTGAGCCAGAGCGTGTAGACGAACAAGTAGTGCGCGAGCGCTCCGGCGCCGATCGCGGCGGGCAATGCCCCGCCCGCCGCGTACAAGATTGCGAGTCCGAGCACCGACACCGCGAGTCCGAATACGAGGGCCTGGTGCGGCGCGAGTCGGCCGGCCGGCAGTGGGCGGTCGGCGGTGCGCAGCATCGCCGCATCGCGGTCACGTTCCCACCACGCGTTCAACGCCCCGCAACCGCCACCGATCATTGCCGAACCGACGAGCACGCCGAGCAGAACCGCGAAATCCGGCCACTCGCCGCCCCCCATCACCATCGCGGGCGGCGCGGTGAAGAGCACCAGGCCGAGCACTCGCGGGCGCGTCAACGCCACGTAGTCCGCTGCCCGCGCGCGACCGTGCACTTCACCGATGGACGAAGGCGCGGTCGGGAATGCACTCATCGGCGACCCCTCAGTACCAGGTGAAGCCCGCGACACGATCGAAGACCACGACGCGACGGGCATCATCCGTGAACGTCAGGGTGTTCTCGGCCCGGAAGGTCCACTCGTCCGGATCGTCGGTTTCACCGATCGCGATGCCTACGTGATGATCGCCGGCTTCGAGCGGAATCCTTTCGAGGGCCACGCTGTTGCCGTCCTTCCACAGGCCCGAGGGGGGAACGCTCGTATCCAGGGCCAGCTCACCGTCGACCTCGACGCGGAGTCGAACAGGCGGGCGAGTGCGCTTGCACTCTCGGGGCTTTCGCATGTGGACGGGCGTCGCCGCGAGCTCTTCCTCTGAAAGATCGCGGCAATTCTCATTCGCCACACCGGGGTGCTTCAAGCTCACAGTCAGCTCGGAGCCCGCATGGCGCGGGGCGGCATAGACGAAATCACTCACCCCGCCGATCACGCCCGCGAAGACAGCCGCGAGCAGCGCCGCGGCAGCCACGCCGAAGAAGCCGGGGCGGCCGCCGCCATCGCCGACGCGCGTGGCTCCGGCCGCGCGATGTCTCGCCGCCTCCGCCAGGAGCTCGGCCTTGCAGGTCCGATCGAGGCCCAGAAGCAATACCTTCTCGCGGTCGACCTTGTCGCGTCGAAGCGAGGGCTCACGCGCACCTTCGAGCCTCAGCTCCGTCCATTCCGCACCTTCGCGATACGCGCACTCGCCGGGTCCACAGCTCACGATCATCACGCCATCGGCACCATTGCGCATCGCGCGTTCGATCATCAGCGGGTGCACCCAACCCGCGCACGGGACCTGCAGCACGCGGTAGCCGGGAAGCTCGTCGCAGCGACCGGTCGCGGCGTCGACCTCGAGACCCGCCGCGGCGGACTCCGCACACGCGAACGCGATGTGGACCGTCTCGCCGTCGCTTTCGGCCTGCCCGAGCCAATTCGTGATGCGTTTGCGCTCGTCGATCGAGGACAACCAGTCGACGCCGATTCCGGCCGTGTCGCACGAACCGGTACAGATCCCACACGCGACGCACTTCGACGGGATCACCGACGCCTGCGCCTGGTACTTCTCGTTTCCGTCGGTGCGCGCGATCATCTCGATCGCGTTGTAGGGGCAGTCCGAGTAGCACTTCCGGCACTCGTTGCAGCGTGTCTCCACCACTTTCGCCGGCGCCGGACGCCGGCGGGCAAGCCACCACGGCACCGATACGAAGACCGTCGAGGCCAGCAGGATGAACGCCCAGGACTGCCCCGCACTCAGGCGGTCGATCGCAAACAGCGGAAAGAGGAACCACCAGTCCATCGTGATGTCGCGCGGCAACGCGGCCATCGCGGCAGGAACTTCGATCGTCGCCGGATAGAGCACGCACAGCAGCAGCAGCAATCCCGCGAGCCACAGCGTCATCGGCCGAGCCGTCAGGAAACGCGGGCGGGCCAGGCGGGTGATGTGCAACCAGGCCGCCACGCCCAGCGCGAGCGGCAGCAACATATGGACGAAGAAGACCACGAAGAACAAGAGCGAGTTCACGCCCGAATCGGTGACGAACGAGCGGGATAGCGGCTCGACGAAGATCGGTACGACGTCCAACAGCTTGGCGGTTCCGAATGCAACCGCCTGCGCGCGCGCATCCCACACCAACCAGTAACCGGTCCAGCCCACGAGCAGGATCAGCGACATCAGCGCCGCGCCGGTCACCCAGGCGAGCCAGCGCGCGCCGCCGAAGCGACGCTCGAGGAAGATCCGCGCCGCATGGAGCAGCCCGAAGAACATCGCCGCATCGGAGCTGTAGCGATGAAGGGAGCGCAACAAGCCTGCCGTGTACGGCGACTGGGACATCGCCTGAACGGATTCGTAGGCGAGGTGGACGCTCGGCTTGTACCAGACGAGCAGCACGACGCCGGTCACCGTTGCGACCAACGTCGACGCGACCGTGATCGCGCCGGTGTGGAACATCGGGTTCAGGGGTTCGTCGACGATGCGCGCGAACAACCGGTCGACGTACAGGAAGATCCTGCCCAGACCGCGCAACAAGCCGGTCGGCCGCTCGACCTCGTCGCGCTCGGACTCGACGCGGCCGCCCGCGATCGCCTCGTGCGAAGACGCGCCGAGCCCGTCGATGCGAAGCTCGTCCGACCGCCTGCCGCTCGGATTCCGTGTGGCCTGATCGGGCATGATCGTTTCCGCCGTCCTACGTCTCTTCCCGCAGCAGGACGCGAAGCGCCGAGACCAGCCAACGCTGCTGGCGATCGCCGAGTCCGAGTCGGTAGGCGAGTCGACCATCCCGGTCGATCAACAGGAAGAGGTTCGCATGGTTGATGACTCCGGTTTCCGGGTCGCGCTCGCGCGCCATCTGCATGCGGTCGAGCGTCTCCTCGACCGCCGCGGACTCACCCGTGACGAGATTCCAGAGCGGTGCGTCGAGTCCGTGGTTCCGTGCGAGGCCGGCGAGAACCTGCGGAGAATCGTTCTCCGGATCGAGCGTGACGGCGATCAGCCGCAGCTCTTCGCGATCCGAAGGATCGAGCTCCGCGATCGCGGCCTTGGCCTGATTCAGGATGGCGGGACAGGTATGGGGACACGATGCGTAGACCGCGGTCAACACCACGACGTGTCCGTGCAGCGCGGCCAGGTCGACCGTCTGCTCGAGCTGGTTCGTGAGCACCAGCTCGGGAGGTGCATAGGCGGTGCGCAGCGCTTCCGCCGGGAACGGAAGCTCGCCCTCCGGCGGCGCCGCGCCGCTGTACGCGAAGCCGACGCCGGCGGCGGTGACGAGGAGCGCGGCGCCCGCGATATGGGGTATGAACGCGCTCGGGCGTTGCGACATCGAACGCAGCGGCGCCCACCAGAGACCCAGGATGAATCCCGCCAGCATGACCTGCGGCAGCAACATCGCCATCACATAGGCAACCTCCGTGCGACCGGTCGCGGGGTCATAACCGAAGCACCAGACTCGGAACTCCTCGGCGAAAGCGCCGAGCCCGCTCGAATTCCCGGGCAGGAAGAGCATCACGCCGATGAAGGCGCTCCAGGAGAACAGCAGCGACAACGCGAACGCGGGGAAGGCCCCGCCGCTCATGAAGCGGGTGAATCCTTCGATGATTTTCTGGAAGTGCGTCAAATCACAGCCCCCGATTTTCGCCACCGGCGGGCACCCGATGTCGCTGTGGATTCGATGCAAAGGCGAACGCCCGGGTTCCGACACCCCGGGGACCGACCGCCAGATGCAGTCCCCGAGGCACCAGTCTACCCGATCGCCGGATCCCCGGGCGTTCGTCGATGAGCCTCGCTACCTGACCTCCCAGACGTCGGCGAGCCACATCCAGTTGGCGAAGTAGTAGACGGCGAAGGCCGACAGGAAGACCGTGACCAGCACCAGCGTGCCGGGTGTGCGGTGGTCGTCGACCTCCTCGCCGGAAACTCCGCCTTCGATCGCACTCCGCGGCTCTTCGTTCCAGGCCTCCATCGGTTCACCCGCGATCTTGCGTCCGAAGAAGACCGCCGCCACGACCAGCAGGCAGTACAGCAGCAGACCGACGAACGCGATCGTCCCGCCGATCCCCATCACACCCAGCATCACGTGTGCGCCGGGGTCGAAGCCGGTCGCGAACTGGCCGCCCGTGAATTCGACGTCCCAGTGCC
>Ga0055476_10000171_pt1 | contig 15937 bp, 16 predicted proteins | sample Muzzi_CordC_D2_FD_57682 | JGI IMG/M metagenome (GOLD analysis project Ga0055476, IMG submission 57682) | Wetland microbial communities from San Francisco Bay, California, USA, that impact long-term carbon sequestration - Muzzi_CordC_D2 | ecosystem: Environmental > Aquatic > Marine > Wetlands ... | reverse complement strand
AGCAAGAGAGGGTGCCCTGGGGTACAAGGTGAATTGCGTAGCAAGAGAGGGTGCCCTGGGATACATGAAGCACTTGATGTTCTTTTTGCCCTTGTTGCTGGGTTGTTTGCCGATGCTGGCTTCAGCCGAACCGGGTCTCGCCGCGCTGAAAGTTGAAGCGGGTGAGGATGGTAGCCAGACTTATACCGTAACCATCCAGGTGCTGATGTTCATGACGGCGATCAGCCTGTTGCCGGCGGCGCTGATGATGATGACTTCGTTTACGCGTATTGTCATCGTGCTGGCCATACTGCGCCAGGCGCTGGGCACCCAGTCATCTCCGTCCAATCAGGTGATCATCGGACTGTCGCTGTTTTTGAGCCTGTTTATCATGATGCCGGTTTTTGACCAGGTTTATGACGAGGCCCTGGGTCCCTATCTGGAAGAGGAGATGCCTGCCCAGCAAGCCCTGAAGCTTGCTGCCCTGCCATTTCGCAGCTTCATGCTGGAACAGACGCGTGACGATGATCTTATGCTGTTTTCAAATATTTCGGGTGTTGAAGAATTTGAAACAGCCGATGATGTACCTTTTTCGCTGTTAATGCCCGCCTTTGTTACCAGTGAACTAAAGACGGCTTTCCAGATCGGATTTATCATTCTGATTCCGTTTCTGGTAATCGATCTGGTGGTTGCCACGCTGCTGATGTCCATGGGCATGATGATGCTGTCGCCCATGATTATCTCGCTGCCGTTCAAAATCATGTTGTTTGTATTGATTGACGGCTGGTCTCTGGTTATGGGGACCCTGGCTGCCAGCTTTTCAGCCTGATTGAGGATCTGTCATGACACCTGAAACGGTCATAGATATCGGTACCCAGGCAATGAAGGTCACAGCTCTGCTGGCAGCGCCGCTACTGTTGTCTGCGCTGGTCGTGGGTCTGTTGGTCGGTATGTTCCAGGCGGCCACCCAGATCAATGAAATGACTCTCACCTTCGTGCCCAAGCTGATCGTGGTGGGTCTGGTGATTCTTGTCGCCGGCCCGACGCTGCTCAATACCTTGCTGGGCTTTACCACCCAGTTGTTCGAGAGCATACCGGCCATGATCGGTTAGCGGACCATGTTGTTTACCAGCGCTGATATCGGTACATGGATTGGCAGTCTGGTCTGGCCGTTTACGCGCATAGCGGCAATGCTGGCGATCGCACCTATCTTCGGAGCACGGATGGTGCCGCAGCGGGCTCGTCTTGTCATCGCCCTGTTACTGACATGGATCGTTCTTCCGCTGTTGCCGGAGGTTCCCTCGCTTGACCCTTTATCCCTCCCTGGCGCGCTGGTTACAGCGCAGCAACTGGTCATCGGTCTCGCCATTGGCTTCAGCCTGCAACTGGTGTTCGCCACATTGGTCATCGCCGGGCAAACCATTGCCATGGGTATGGGACTGGGCTTTGCTCAGATGGTCGATCCGCAAAACGGTGTCAATGTGCCCGTTATCGGTCAGTACTATGTTGTGATTGCAACCTTGTTGTTCCTTGCCTTGAACGGGCACCTGGCATTGATCCGTGTGCTGGTTGACAGCTTCCAGTCTCTGCCTGTCGGGGCGGATGCCTTGACGCGCGAGGATTTCCGCGCTATTGCCTACTGGGGGACGCGTATGTTCGCCGATGCCGTCATGGTCGCTTTGCCTGCCGTGGCTTCAATTCTTCTGGTTAATCTTGCCTTCGGTGTGGTCAGCCGTTCGGCGCCACAACTCAATGTTTTCGGTGTCGGTTTCCCGGTCACACTGACACTTGGCTTCGTCATCCTGGTATTCGCCGTTGCCAACCTGTTGCCGCAAATGCAACAACTGATAGACGGGGCCTTTACAAGCGTCGGTCAGTTCGGTAACGGGGGGCCGTGATATGGCTGAGAACGAAGACGGCCAGGAAAGAAGCGAACAGGCGACACCCAAACGACAGGAAGAGGCGCGCCAAAAAGGCCAGGTACCGCGATCCAGGGAAATGACCACCATGGCAATGCTGCTGATGGCAGCTCTTTGCATGTCGCTGATGGGGGGGGATATGATCGAGCGGCTGGGTGCGGTATTGCAGCTGGGTTTGCAGGTTGAACGGGCCAAGCTGTTCGATACCTTTGCAGTGATCGAGATACTCGGTCAAGCCGTCTACCAGGGCTTGCTGGTGATGACCCCCTTTCTTCTGGTCATGCTGGTAACAGCCCTGATCGCCCCGGTTGCACTGGGTGGCTGGTCGTTCAGCGCCGAGGCGCTGAGCTTCAAGGCGGACAAATTGAACCCTCTGAAGGGGTTGAAGCGGATCTTTGCCGTGCGCGGTATTGTGGAACTGCTGAAGGCGCTCGCCAAGTTTCTGTTAATCGGTTCGATCGGAGCCGGGTTGCTGTGGCATTTTTTGCCTGAACTGATGGGCCTGGGACGGGAAGCCGTTGAGCATGGCCTGACACATGCCGGCAATATCCTGTCCACGTCCTTTCTGGCTCTCAGTGCCTCACTGCTGTTGATCGCGGCCATTGATGTGCCATTCCAGCTATGGGATCACGCCAAGAACCTCAAGATGACCCGCCAGGAGATCAAGGACGAACACAAGAACACGGAAGGCAGGCCGGAGCTTAAGTCCAGGGTGCGCGCCAGGCAGCGTGAAATCGCCCAGCGGCGCATGATGGAGGAAATACCCAGGGCGGATGTCATTATCACCAACCCGACGCATTACGCCGTTGCGCTGCGTTATGACACAGAAAAAATGTCTGCACCCATCGTGGTGGCCAAGGGTGTCGAACTGATGGCCAGCCAGATTCGTACCGTTGCCGTGGCCAACAATGTCCCGCTTTATGAATCGCCGCCACTGGCGCGAGCGCTGTATTACAGTGCCGAGATCAATCAGGAAATACCCGCTGGTCTCTACCTGGCGGTCGCGCAGATTCTGGCCTACGTCTTCCAGCTCAAGGCGACGATACGCGGCGGGCCGATTCCGGCGCGGCCGCAGGCGGTTCCTGTGCCGGATGAGTTTTTCCAGGGACCTGACGGAAACTCGTGAGTGACCTATATATAGAAAGGGGTTAACTGAGACATGGCAATTGAAGCAGCAAGCATTAACTTCCGCGGCATCAGCGGCAAGGGGATGGGAGCGCCGATCCTGCTGGTGATGATGCTGGCGATGATCGTCATTCCCATGCCAGCTATTGCGCTGGACATGCTTTTTACCTTCAATATTGCACTCTCACTGGTGGTGTTGATGGTGACTGTGTACGCGCTGCGCCCGCTGGACTTTGGCATTTTTCCAACGGTATTGCTGATTACCACCCTGTTGCGGCTGGCGCTGAACGTCGCATCCACCCGTGTAGTATTACTGAACGGACATACCGGGACGGGAGCAGCCGGTAAAGTCATCGAGTCTTTCGGTGAATTCGTTGTCGGTGGTAACTATGCTGTGGGGCTGGTGGTGTTTGCGATCCTCGTCATCATCAATTTTGTGGTGGTCACCAAAGGTGCCGGACGTGTTTCGGAAGTCAGCGCACGTTTTACCCTGGATGCCATGCCGGGCAAACAGATGGCCATTGATGCAGATTTGAACGCGGGGCTGATTACTCAGGATGAGGCCCGCAGCCGGCGCGAAGAGGTCAGTCAGGAAGCTGATTTCTACGGTGCCATGGACGGTGCCAGCAAGTTTGTTCGCGGAGATGCTATTGCCGGTATCCTGATTCTGTTCATCAATGTTATCGGCGGCCTCGCCATAGGCACCCTGCAGTTTGACCTTCCTGTGACAGACGCACTGCGTAACTACACTCTGTTGACCATCGGTGACGGCCTGGTCGCCCAGATTCCCTCCCTGGTGCTTTCCTCAGCGACGGCCATTATCGTCACCCGCGTTTCCAGTAAGCAACAGATGACGGAACAGATGATGGAGCAACTGTTCAGTAATCCGATGGTGCTGGCCGTATCCGGTAGCATCATAGGTTTCATGGGGCTGATTCCAGGCATGCCCAACCTGGCATTTCTTAGCCTGGCGGCGGCGGCAGGTACGGGGGCTTACTTCTCATGGAAGCGCCAACAGCAGCAACTGCTGCCGCTCGAAGCAGAGCGGCAAACAGTGGAAACAGCGCCGGAGGCCAGAGACCTCAGCTGGGATGACGTCGGCCCGGTGGACGTTATCGGGCTGGAGGTCGGTTACCGCCTGATACCATTGGTAGATCGCACTCAGGGCGGCCAGATGATGGATCGGATCAAGGGGGTTCGCAAAAAACTTTCGCAGGAACTCGGCTTCCTGATTCAGCCGGTCCATATCAGAGACAACCTGGAACTGGCACCGAATGCCTATCGAATCCTGTTGATGGGTGTCCCGTTGGGTGAAGCGGAAATCTACCCGGATCGTGATCTGGCGATCAATCCCGGCCGCGTGTTCGGTACCGTGCAGGGTGTCGAAACCAGGGATCCGGCCTTCGGCCTGGAAGCGGTGTGGATACAGCCGTCGGAACGCGATAACGCCCAAACCCTGGGGTACACGGTTGTTGACGCCAGCACCGTGGTTGCCACCCACCTCAGCGAGTTGCTGCAGGGTCATGCCCACGAACTGATCGGTCACGAAGAAATTCAGCAACTGCTGGATGTACTGGCCAAGGCTACACCTAAGCTGGTTGAAGACCTGGTGCCCAACACCCTGTCGATTGGTGTGGTACTGAAAGTGCTGCAGAACCTGCTCGAAGAACGCATCCCGGTTCGGGATATGCGCACCATCGCCGAAACACTCGCCGAGGCTGGCTCAAGAAGTCAAGATCCTGGCGCTTTGACAGCCGCGACACGCGCCGCGCTGGGTCGGTCAATTGTTCAGCATATCAATGGGATAGGATTGGAAGTGCAGGTGATCACGCTGGATCCTTCACTGGAACGGATATTGCAATCGTCCATTCAAGCAGTTTCGGAAGGTGGCGCCGGGATCGAACCCGGACTGGCGGAACGGATGCATCGCTCGCTGGCTGAAAGTGTCCAGCGGCAGGAAGCAGCAGGCCAGGCGGCCATTCTGCTGGTTACACCGCCGATCCGGCCGTGGCTGGCAAAACTGGTACGGCACAGTATACCGGGATTGCATGTACTGGCTTATAACGAAATACCGGATAACAAACAGATCAAAGTGGTTGCCAATATAGGAACAGACACACCGAGTCTCGGTGTACAACAAAACGGGAGTCCGGTGGCATGAGCTTGCCAGCGCTTAGCATGGAATCAGCTTCAGTAGCCATACCGAACAGCGGGGTGTTGGGATGAAAGTAAAACGTTTTTTTGCGCCGGACATGCGCCAGGCCATTCGCCTGGTCCGCGAGGCACAGGGACCGGATGCCGTAATTCTGTCCAACCGCAAAGTGGAGGGCGGTATCGAGATTATCGCCGCCGTGGATTATGATGAATCACTACTGAATGACGACGCTTCCGGAACCGTTTCTCAACCCTCCTTTGACAACAGGGTGGAACAGTCTGCCAGTTATTCCACCGGCGCCACTCCCCTCGCCAAAGCTGTTCAGCCTGTGTCAGCCAATCAACAGATGAAATGGTCACAGGATCCGTCGATTGTCGCCATGCGCGACGAAATCAAACAATTACGCAGCTTGCTGGAAAACCAGCTGGCGCACCTGGCCTGGGGTGATTTGAATCGCCGTGAACCCCTGCATGCCGCTGTCATGCGCCGGTTCAGCAGTATGGAACTGGACACCGCGCTGATCGAAAGGGTATCCGCCCCCGCGGTCCATGCGCGTGACGAAGAACACGCCTGGCAACTGGCCCTGTCGGAGCTGACAGCGAGTGTTCCTGTAGCGGAACATGATGCCATGGATCGGGGTGGTATCGTCGCGCTGGTGGGTTCCACCGGTGTTGGCAAAACCACCAGTGTTGCCAAACTGGCGGCACGATATGTTTTGAGTCATGGTCAGCGTCATGTTGCACTGCTTACCACTGACAGTTACCGTATCGGTGCCCACGAGCAGCTGATGACCTATGGCCGTTTGCTGGGTATTCCGGTACAGATAGCCTCCGACCACAGGGAGCTTCGATCTGCGCTCAACAGCCTGGCGGAAAAACGGCTGGTATTGATTGATACCGCCGGTATGAGTCAGCGTGATGTGCGCCTTAGCGAGCAGTTTGCCACCCTGGCAGACAGCGGTATTCCGATCCGGACGCTGCTGGTGCTGTCTGCGACTGCGCATCCTTCGGTACTGGATGAAACGGTAGATGCGTTCTCCGGCGTAGCCCTGGAGGGTGCGATTCTTACCAAGCTGGACGAGGCCGCCAGTCTGGGTGGTGTATTGTCAACGCTTATCAATCGGCAGTTGCCAGTGATGTTTGTCACCAATGGGCAGCGCGTACCCGAAGACATCCACCCGGCACGCGCTCAGAGCCTTGTACAGAAAGCCGCTGAGCTGGCGCCTGGCAGCGAGGTGCTGGCGGAATCACTCATGGCCGAGCAATTTGGAGGGATCCGGACGCATGTTCATGTCTGAGGTGCGAGTGGATCAGGCTGCTGGATTACGACGTATGATACAACCCAACCCGGTAAAAGTAATAGCGGTAACGAGTGGCAAAGGCGGTGTTGGTAAAACCAATGTTTCTGTCAATCTCGCCGTTGCCATGTCTGATGCCGGAAAGCGGGTCATGTTGATGGACGCGGACCTGGGCCTCGCCAATGTCGATGTTCTGCTCGGCCTGCACCCGGAATGGAATCTCTCACATGTTATCAATGGTGAGCGTACGCTGGAAGAAATCATTCTGGACGGGCCCTCCGGCATTATGGTTGTGCCTGCCGCGTCTGGCGTTAAACGTCTGGCCGAGCTGTCTACCCTGGAAAACGCCGGTCTGATCCAGGCCTTTAGTGAACTGAATCATGATGTCGATACCCTGATTATCGATACCGCCGCCGGAATCAATGAAAGTGTTACCAGTTTCAGTCGTGCCGCCCAGGGGGTTGTGGTGGTGGTCTGTGATGAACCTGCTTCAATAACGGATGCCTATGCACTCATTAAAGTGTTGAGTCTTGACTATGACATTCAACATTTTCGAGTACTGGCAAACCAGGTCAATAGCGCTCAGGAGGGAAGGGATTTGTTTAACAAGATTTCACGAGTAACCGATCGTTATCTGGACGTCACGCTGGAATTCATAGGCGTTGTTCCGCACGACGACTACCTGCGCAAGGCTGTACGCAAGCAACGCGCTGTGGTTCAGGCGTATCCGCGCAGCCGTTCCGCGGTGGCGTTCAAGAATCTGGCACAGAAGACCGATAAATGGCCGGTACCGTGTGCTGCTGGTGGACACCTGGAGTTTTTTATAGAGCGTCTCATCCAGTCGCGCAATGGACGCATGGAGGTGCCGGCATGAATGGAGCAGCTATGTACGTTACTAATCCCGAACTCGAACGCGATGATCTGGTGTCTAAACACGCAGCACTGGTCAAACGTATTGCCTACCACCTGATGAGCCGCCTGCCGCCAAGTGTTCAGGCTGATGACCTGATACAGGCAGGCATGATTGGCTTGCTGGAGGCCTCGAGAAACTACGATGCGAGTCAGGGAGCCAGTTTCGAGACCTACGCAGGTATCCGCATTCGCGGCGCCATGCTGGATGAAATTCGCCGCACCGACTGGACGCCGCGATCGGTGCACCGCAAGGCCCGGCAGGTGGCAGAAGCGGTACGCGAAATCGAGAACAAGGAAGGGCGGGATGCGCGCGATGTTGAAGTCGCCGAGAAACTCGGTATCGAATTGCACGAGTATCACCGGATTCTGCAGGATGCGACCGGATGCCGGGTATTCAGTATCGATGACGCCGGTGTCAATGGTGACGAGCCACAGCAAGCTGCATCCGCGATGCCGCGCAACGAACCGCTGGACAGTCTGCACAAACTGGATTTCAAGTCAGCGCTGGCGCAAGCCATTGCAGGTTTGCCGGAACGCGAAAGCCTGGTGATGGCAATGTACTACGATGAAGAGCTGAATCTGCGCGAAATCGGTGAAGTGCTGGGTGTCAGTGAATCGCGGGTTTGCCAGATTCACGGACAGGCGCTGATTCGTTTGCGTGCACGCATGACCGAGTGGACCAGCGACTGATGCTAACAAGGCAGTTGCCGAAAATACTTGGACAGGAACGGTATTGCGGGAGGTCGGCTTGGATTACGATATGAACATACTGATTGTGGACGATTACTCCACAATGAGACGTATCATCACGAATCTTTTGAGTGATCTTGGGTTCAACAATACGCAGGAAGCAGATGACGGAAACGCAGCGTTGTCATTGTTGCAGAATGGGCGCTACGATTTCCTGGTCACGGACTGGAATATGCCGGGCATGACGGGCATAGATCTGCTCAAAGCTGTGCGAGCCGACGAAAAACTTACCGATCTGCCTGTTTTGATGGTGACCGCTGAATCAAACCGCGAACAGATTATCGAAGCCGCCCAGGCTGGTGTGAACGGTTACATCGTCAAACCGTTTACCGCCGTGACCCTGAAGGAAAAGATCAGCAGGATCTTTGAACGTGTAGAAGCGACCGCCGGGTAAGCTATGGAGCCGGCATGCAAAGCAGGCGGTAGTGCACTTCGCGAGGCCGTCGGCAAAACCCGCAGTGGGCCTGAGTGATCAGGTGCTCTGTTTAGCTGATATCGGGTCTTCGCTGGTCCTGGCGGCCGGAGGCTGATAATGGACATGCTCAGCATGGTTGGAATTATGCTGGCACTGGTCGCCATTGTTGGCGGCAATATCCTGGAAGGCGGGCATACCAGTTCGCTGGTGCAGTTAACGGCTTTTGTTATTGTCGCTGGCGGGACGCTGGGAGCGGTTATGGTTCAGACTCCCATACGGACCTTTGTGCGCGCCATGGGAATGGCGAGTTGGGTATTTGTGCCAGTCAAATTGCAGCCGGAAGAAATCGCGGAAAAGATTGTCAACTGGAGCAATATTGCACGTCGAGAAGGTTTGCTTGGACTGGAAGTCATTGCCGAGGAAGAAGAGGATCCATTCGCGCGTAAAGGACTTCAGCTGCTTGTGGATGGCGGCGAACCCGAAGTGATCCGTGCCATCCTTGAAGTCGAGATCGATAACAAGGAGTACCGGGATATTCAGGCTGCCAAAGTCTTCGACGGTATGGGCGGATACAGTCCGACGATTGGCATAATCGGTGCCGTCATGGGGCTGATCCACGTCATGAACAATCTGGCCGACCCTTCCAAACTCGGTGGTGGCATTGCAACCGCTTTTGTCGCGACTATTTATGGTGTTGGCTTTGCAAATCTCCTGTTTCTGCCAATGGCGAACAAATTGAAGAGCCAGGTTCACAACCAGACCCGGTTTCGGGAAATGATCGTGGAGGGAGTGACCTCGATTGCTGAAGGTGAGAACCCGCGCAATATTGAGACCAGGCTGCAGGGCTATTATCAGTAGTGCAGCGGGATGTAGCCTTAGAGTCCTTGATCCCGCTACGACTACCACGAGCAAAAACGCATGGCGAGAAAGAAGCGCATTGAAGAGCACGAGAACCATGAGCGCTGGCTGGTGTCCTATGCGGATTTCATTACCTTGCTGTTCGCTTTTTTTGTTGTTATGTATTCTATTTCTTCGGTCAATGAAGGCAAGTACCGGGTCCTGTCCGATTCCATGGTCGCGGCATTTCATGACCCGGCGCGCAGTCTGGAGCCTGTTCAGGTCGGTGAACTGGTGCGTTCGGCCGAGCCGTCGGAGGAAATACTTGACATCAACAAACCGATCATTGAAGTTTTTAAAATGCCACTGCCTGCTGAACAGCTTGAGCAGGACAAACCAGAGGCGCAACCGGAAACTGAACAGCATGAACCAGAAGATGTTGACGAAACTGTGCGGAAACTGGCTGATTCGATTGAAGCCAGCATGGCAGAGTTGGTTGATGACGGTCTGATCCAGGTACGCAGGGATAAACGCTGGATCGAAGTCGAAATCAAATCCAGTATTCTGTTTGATTCCGGGAGTGCGGGACTGTCCGCACAATCGGCCCCGGTATTGCAGAAGCTGGCTGATAAATTCAAAGCGCTGGATAACGTGATCCACGTTGAAGGCTTTACCGACAATGTGCCGATCAATAACTTTGAATATCTGTCCAATTGGGAACTATCAGCTGCACGCGCCGCCAGCGTTGTACATTTGTTCACTCGCCTGGGTATACATCCAAAACGACTGGCGGCGATTGGCTATGGTGAATTCAGGCCGGTTGCGAGTAATGATACGGCGGATGGCAGGGCCAGGAATCGACGCGTGGTGCTGGTTATTATGTCAGGCTCCGACGCCCGTATCAGTCAACGACTGGATCACTTGCAGACCTGGCGTGAACGGCCGCCGGAGCCAGCAGAAGCTGCGCCTGATGACAGGCCAGCCACAGCAGGTGCAGCGGGCTCGGCGTCGTGACTATAGCGGGCAATCTTCAGTGAGCTGATCGAACTGGACGGAGCGGGCCACTGCTGCAGGGTATGAGTCTGGCATGGTTTATGCAAATTCATAGCCATCTGAATAAGTGACTTATTTTTGACATCGGAGTTGTTTCCAAGACCCTTCCAGGTGAGGTTTAGACGTGGTGGAAATCAAACAGCTGCCGCCCGCCCAACGAGTCCCGCCAGGCCATCCCGCGAACGGCAGCGGGCAGGGCAAGGGCGAGGTGCAACGCAAGCCCGGGGATGATGATCGGCAGCATGAACAGCAGCGTCAAAGAAGAAAAGATGACGATGCATCGCGCATTGATGAATACGCTTGAGGTAGTTACATGATCACTGAAATCCTGATGGTATTAACGACTGTGGCATTGTTTGGCGTCTCGATCCAGAGCATTGCACTGTTGCGAGTAAAACGCAGCCACAAGCATGCAGATGAAATTATCCACAACGCCCAGCAGCGTGTTAAGCAGATGGAACAGGAACTGGCTGCACTATGCAGCGCTGCAGTGGGTGCGGGTGACCATGTGGTCAAACTGGAGCAAAAGGTTAAACGCATCATTGAACGTCAGAATCTTCTCGAGCTGCGGGCCAGTGGCGATCGTCCCTATAGCCAGGCCAGCCAACTGGTCCACAGGGGTGCGGATACCAAAGAGCTGGTGGATACCTGTGGCCTTACCAGGGGTGAGGCTGAGCTGCTGGTGATGATGCAGCGCGGTACGGCCTGAAACCGGCTATAAGCGTTAACCCTCTGAATGAGGGGCTTTTCCGGACAGGTGATAGGCAAAGGCAATAACCTGTGCGACAGCAAGATACAAAGCCTCCGGTATTTCATCGCCAGTTTCGACGCGAGCCAATACTGAAGCCAGAGCTTCATTTTCCTGCATGGGAACACCGTGTTGCTGTGCGAGACTGATGATCTGCTCTGCGACGGTATCACGACCTTTTGCAGTGACACGCGGCGCACTTTCACCGTCGTATCGAAGTGCAACCGCCAGCGGTGTCGTCTGTTTCTTATCGCTCATGCCTTGTCTCTGATCAAAGCCTGGCTGCCGGTCGATTTTACTGCAGGCCTCGGTCCTGGTTGACATTGCAGTTCACCGACATCCAGCCCCGCTTCGTTGAGCGCCTGGCGCAACTCGTGCATATACTCGCGTAACAGCGGCAGGGTATCCTGGTGTTCAGCCCAGAAACGTGTCGAGACCTTTTCGCCCGCTAACTGAACCTGTGCCTGCATCGGACCCAGTCCCGGCAGGTCGAAAGCCAGTTGTACCGACCAGCTTGGTGGCTGTCGCCGGGTTTGCTGCTGCTGTTGCCCATGCTCGGCAAATACGCGCATTGACCATAGATCAATATCTTCACCGCGTCTTACGGGTAATTCAAACAGCCATTCCAGCAGGCCACATTCACCTTCCCTGGGCAGCGCCGCCAGCTGGTGTAATTGTATGCGGGCCAGCGCAGCCTCGGCTTGTTGCAGAAGATCCGTACGAAAACCCGCCACATGGTTTAACAGCTCCAGGCTGCTCTGCATGGCGGGCTGGGGAACCGGTATCGCGCCGCGTAGAGGAGGTGCAAGTGCTCCAGCCGGCAGGCCTGATGGTAATGTGCCGTCAGTGCCTGCAGCAGCCCCTGGCAGTGACAATGGTGCGTCCGTTGCGGGCTTGGCTGTCGTCGCCGGTGGCGCATTTGCCGTGGCCTGGCCACTGCCGCCTGGCCATTGACGAACCAGTTGCACCAGCCGTAACAGATTGGCCTTGAAATCCGAGTTGATGAACAGGGAACGGGAGGCTTCGTTCGGTTGCCGCAAAAGCTGTTGTTCCAGAAAAATCCCCGATTCGCTGACCGCTTTTTTCAGTCCCTGCGGGGTTGCCGCCGTTTGAATGTCGGGCATCTGTTTAACGACCGATCGCACTAACTCGTTGATATGTGATGGTACGGATGGGTTAGGGCTTCGTGCCAGCTGGGCCATCGCGGCCAGTAAGGGGGGCATGGCGCCCTGTTTGGGCAACAGCAGGCGAATCGCCGGGTTTATCGGTGATTCGCCCGCTGAGCCGGTTATTTTCAGAACCGGCTGTTCCCCCAGGCTACGTACCTGCAGCGTCAGTTGCTGACCTTTTTCCAATGCTAGTGAAGTCTCGGCACTGATCTGCCGATTACCAATAGCAAGCAGCACTTTTCCAGCACGGCTCTCGGCAACAGTCGCCTGCAGTAACTGTCCGACCTGCCAGTGGCCTGCCAGGGTTCGACTGGTGGCTGCAAGTGACCGGGATATCCCGGAAGTGGGTCCGGATGTTTCCATGCAATACCGAGCAAAAATCGAAAACCGGTATCTAGTGTGCAGTATTCAGATGCGGAAGGAAACGGCAAAATTAGGCGATAAGGCAGCGATGAATGCAGAAAAATCCCACGGAAGTCTCTGGTATACGCGCAGGAAAGGTGTGGTGCGCGGGCCGTACCCCAGCAATCAGATCAGTCGTTACGTGTTGCTGGGCCGTATCTGCACGACTGACAAAGTCAGGCTGGAAGGCGGTGATTGGCAGGAGCTTTCTGCCTGTCCTGATTTGATCCCGGAAGTGATGAGGCTGCCGGCCAGCGCAGCGCATAAGCAGAAACTGCTGATGGCGCGCTTGCGCGAAGACGAGCGTCAAGCCGGTGATCGCCGCGAGCGTGCACCTAATCCGCCGCAGGATGTCGGAGAACAGCGCAGCGGGCGGGAACGCCGGCAGCCGGAGTCCGCAGAGGTGCTTCGTCATCGTGCGCTGAGGGGTCAGATTTCACACTCGCCACCAGCGGGTAACGGTACCCTGTATCGTTACCTGCTGGTGGCGAGTGTGCTGGTGATTCTTGGGTTTCTGGTCAGCTACCTGCTGGAGCAGGCCGAGACGGAGTCGGTTTATGCTGATTGCGCTGCCACGCCGCGGCCCGGTGTGAAATGGGATAACTGCAACCTGGTTGGCCTGGTGGCCAATCGGGCAAATCTGTTTGGCGCAGATATCAGTAATGCGCGAATGGATAGTGCACAGTTGTCCGGTGCAAACCTGGACGGTGTCAATCTGACATATGCCAGTCTGAATCTGAGCAATCTCAGGCAAGCGGATTTGAGTCATGCCAGACTGGTCGGGGTGACCCTGCGCGGATCGGACTTACGTGATAGTAAACTGATCATGGCTGACTTGTCCTACGCCAATCTCAGTGATGCAAACATCGAGGGCGCCGATTTGACCGGTGCGATTTTCGATAATGCTATCTGGCTCGATCAAAGACTTTGTATGCCGGGGTCAATCGGCGTGTGTAAGCGTTAGCGGTCCTTGTCTCCAAAGCTTTCCGTGGTGTAACGCCAGACTTCGAGTTTGTCAGACCAGTGATCGGTCGGCAAGCCGGCTTTCAGCTTCAAGTGTTGTAGAAATTGTCTGGCGTCCGGCAGAGACTTCCAGACGGTGGGAAGAAAGGTGCCACGATAGTTGCCGTCTTTCAGAATCAGGCCATCCACGTTGGGCCGAATTTGTTTTAACAGCTGCTGCTCTGAATCGAACGCCATACGCTCGGCTTGACTTAGAACAGAGATATCGAGGCCGATACTTCTCAGTTCGGTATCTTTTAGCGGTGGAAAGCGTGGATCACGGAAGGCAGCGGAAAATGCATTTTCCGCGATATCACAAATCAAGGGTCTATGGGCCTGCAGACTTCCGATGCAGCCGCGAAGCTGCTCCCCGATATGCAATGTCACAAAACTCGCACCTGGTTCGCTCAGTGGAGCTTCAAACTGATCCGGCTCTACCTTCAGAGGATTGCCTGTTGCCAGGCCGTACCTGATGGATTGCCAGGCTACATCCACAAGAGCAGCTCGGAGTGATTCAGAAAAAGACATAAGCCCCGTAACCAACCACTCGATCCCGGCTTCCGGCAGTATCTCCAGAGTTACGCAGATCCAGGGTTTTAGCTTGCAGGTGGTGGCGACGGGCAGCCATCAGCAGACCTCTGACCGGATTGCGACCACAGGCCTGCTGGTAATCCAGTCCTTGTGGATTGAGCTGTTCGATGGCTGCCGAGGTGGCGCTGTCCAGGCGGCGTGCGGTGTCGTAGTCCTGGTAGTGACTGAGATCAGAGCTGATCACCAGCAGGGTTTCGGGTCCGTCCCACAGTTTCTCGATGACATCAGCAACCTCGTTTGCCTCTGCCTCGCCGACTAGCAGCGGGATGACAGCAAAGTCCTTTTTCAGCACCGTCTGCAAAAACGGCAACTGCACCTCAAGGCTGTGTTCCTCCAGGTGCGCGTCATCAAATATACGTACCTGGGGTAATACTAAAATGTCTTCCATCGCCTGCTGGTCAATACGAACCAGGCCCAGGGGCGTGGAAAAGTACTCTGCGCTGCTTGCTGCCAGCCCCTGAAAAGCCACCCGATGTGCCGGGCCTAGCAGTACAACTCGCTGTATCTGCTCCCGAATCGGTTTAAGCTGCATATAGGCACTGGCGGCCACCGGGCCGGAATAGATGTAACCGGCGTGCGGAACGATCAGTGCTTTCGGGTTGGTCTCAACGCGCGGTTCCGAGCGCAGAAAACCCTCCAGCTGCTGCTCGAGCACGATGGGGTCATCCGGGTAGAATAACCCGGCCACCGCGGGCTCACGTATCTGTGGCATGATGGCTACCTCCCTGGCAATGCTGTTATCTTGTACCTCTCAATAACATAGATAGGCTAGCGACAGCAAATTGCAAATGCAGGGGATGCAGGCAAACAGTCTCTTCCCGGCTATAAGGGGTCAGCCGCCCCGATCAGGACTTGATAAGTATGAGCCCTGCCAGTGGGGGCACATCCAGTACGATGGAGTGTGGCTGATGCATCCCGGCAACGGCCTCGCTTGAGTAACTGCCCTGAACCGGCAGCTCACTGCCACTGTAGAAGCCAGCATCGGAATTCAGGCGCAGATGGTACTCTCCGTGTGCCGGTACGCCCAGCCGGTAGCCGTGCCTTGGTACGGGTGTAAAGTTCAATACCACAACCGCCGTCTGGCCAGGGCTGTAGCGACAGTAACTCAGCATGGAATGTTCGTCGTCGTGGCAATCGATCCACTGGAACCCGTCGCTCTCAAAGTCGCGCTGATGCAAGGCGGGTTCATGGCGATACAGCTGATTCAGGTCATGCACCAGTTGTTTCATGCCGGCATGACGCTGATTCTGTATGAGGTGCCAGTCCAGTTCACTATCGAAATTCCATTCCGCGTATTGACCGAACTCATTACCCATGAATAACAGTTTCTTGCCCGGGTAGCTGAACATGAAGGTGTAGAGCAGGCGCAGGTTGGCGAAGCGCTGCCAGCTGTCTCCGCTCATTTTGTCGAGCATGGAACCTTTGCCGTGCACGACTTCATCGTGCGAGAATGGCAGCACAAAGTTCTCGTTAAAGGCGTACACCAAGCCAAAGGTGAGCTGATGGTGATGAAATTTGCGGTGAACCGGCTCCTTGCTCATGTACTGTAGCGTGTCGTGCATCCAGCCCATGTTCCATTTCAT